>Ga0307312_10001413_pt1 | contig 12255 bp, 7 predicted proteins | sample ER_DNA_202_FD_194489 | JGI IMG/M metagenome (GOLD analysis project Ga0307312, IMG submission 194489) | Bulk soil microbial communities from the East River watershed near Crested Butte, Colorado, United States - ER_DNA_202 | ecosystem: Environmental > Terrestrial > Soil > Floodplain | place: USA...
GCATCGTGGGGTCGGTGCGCTCGTTCCCCGCCACCGATCCCTCGCGCCCGCTGGCGGTCGTCGACCTCGCGAGCCTCGAGCTGCTGCGCTTCCAGGCGGCGCACGCCACCCGCCAGCCCACCGAGTGGTGGATCAGGTCAGCTGACGCTGCCGCGTCCGCGGCGGGGAACCCCGAGACCGCGGGGCCGTTCGCCGGAGCCACCGTCCTGACGCGCGTGGATCGCACCGCCAGCCTGAGCGCCGATCCGCTCGCGCTCGGAATCATCGGTGCGCTGGCGCTCGGCTTCGTGGTCGCCGGGCTCTTCGCCGTGATCGGCCTGGCCGCCAGCGCGGCCGTGTCCGCGCGGCAGCGCCGGGGTGAATTCGCACTCCTCCGAGCTCTGGGGCTCTCTGGCGGGCAGCTCTCCGGCTGGCTGTGGCTGGAGAACGCCAGCCTCGTCGTCGTCTCGCTGCTGGCCGGAACCGGCCTCGGCCTCCTGATCGGCTGGGTCGTGCTGCCCTACATCACCGTTACGCAGCAGGCGACGACCCCGTTCCCGCCGGTGATCGTCGAGACGCCGTGGACGACCATCGTCACCCTCGAGGCGGTCACCGCCGGGGCGCTGGCGCTGACCGTCGTCGGCCTGGCGACCGTCCTGCGGCGCGCCGGCGTCGGCAGCGTGCTGCGCATGGGTGGGGACTGACCGTGAGATCCATCTGGGCGGCCGGCTTCCTCCTGCGCCGCCTGCGGAGCGAGGTCGGCGTGGTCGCGCTGCTGGTGGCGCTCGTCGGCCTTACCGCCTTCCTCTTCGCCGGTGCGCCGCGGCTCTTCAACCTCGTGGCCGACGCGGCGCTGGTCGACCAGCTCCGAAGCGCACCGGCCGTCGATCGGGGCATCCAGCTGTCGAGCACGACCGTCTCGCCGGGCGGTGGGGATCCGCTGACAACCCTCGACGAGATCGGCGACCAGTACCTGCGCGCGTTCCCCGCGTCGATCGGGCAGCTGATCGGCGAGCGCAGGTTCTCGATCACGTCGGCGCGCTTCGCAGTCCCGGATCCGCCGCGCTACACCACCTTCGTGTCGCTCCGCTACCAGGACGGCCTGGACGAGGCGATCAAGCTGGTCGCCGGTCGTCTGCCGGCCAGCAACGGCGAGCCGCTGCCCCTCGCCACGCTCGAGTTCGGCGTTGAGCCGCCGCCACTTCCGGCGACGCCGCCGCGCGTCGAGGTCGCAATCTCGGAGGCGACCGCCGCCGAGATCGGGGCGGACGTCGGGACGACACTGGAGACGACCCTCGACGGGACCGATCCGATGCTGCGGAGCTTCGTGCTGCGGCGCATCGACGTCGAGCTCAAGGTGGTCGGCATCTTCTCGATCGACGATCCTGACGCCGATGTCTGGTTCGCGGACCATCGGCTGCAGCGGCCCGACATCGGCGGGTCAGACGAGAACCCCATCGCGTACGCCACCGGGCTGGTGGCACCGGAGGCCTACGCCGATCTGACGGCCTCCGGGCTGCCGTTCCAGCTGGCGTGGCGATACTTCCCCGACCCGGGGCGAGCCGACGTAGGACAGCTCGAGGCGGTCGTGCCGGATCTCGAACGCATCCAGTCGATCAACGCCGACGCCACGTTCGGCGGATTCCTGGGCGGTCCCCTCCTGCTACGCACCGGCCTGCTGGCGATCATCGAGCGATACGTCGCCGAGCGGTCGGCGGCAGAGGCGGTGCTGTCGGTAGCCGCCATCGGGCCGTTCGCGCTGGCGGTCGGTGCGATCGCCATGCTCGCGATCATGCTGGTGGTCAGGCGGCGAACCAGCCTTGACCTGGCCCGCGGCCGTGGGGCATCGGGCCTGCTCCTCCTCGCCGCCGAGCTGTGGGAGGCGGGCTTGCTGGCAGGCGGCGCAGCCCTGCTCGGCTTGCTGCTGGCGGTGGCGGTCGTGCCCGGCCGAGCGTCGAGCCTGTCGCCACTGCTGGCCGTCGCCACGGCCCTGGCCGCGGTCGGCGCGCTGGTGCTCGCCACGCTCCCCACGGTCCGTCGCCGCCTCGGACGAGTCGGGCGCGAGGACGCAGCCGTGCTCCCCAGTTCGCCGCGACGCCTGGTGCTCGAGCTGACCGGAGTCGGGCTGGCGGTCGCCGGCGTCCTCCTCCTGCAGCAGCGCGGCCTGGTGATCGGCGACCGTGCCTCGGGCGACGTGGTGCGGCTCGACCCGTTCCTGGCTGCCGTCCCGGTGCTCGCGGGGCTCGCGATGGGGATCGTCGCCATGCGCCTCTATCCGCTTCCGATTCGGCTCTTCAGCTGGCTGGCCGCCCGGCGACGCGACCTCGTCCCGGTCCTCGGCCTGCGCAACGTCGGGCGCCACGCCTCGGCCGCCAACCTCCCGCTGCTGGTGCTGATGCTGACCGCCGCGTTCGGGGCGTTCGCCTCGGTGGTCCTCTCCAGCATCGACCACGGCCAGGTGGGCGCGGCCTGGGCTCAGGTGGGCGCCGATTACCGGATCGAGCTGGACTCCGGGACGGGCGGGACGGTCGATCTCACCGGGGTGGACGGCGTGGAGGCGGTCGCGCCGGCCTTCCTGGACCAGGCGGCCACCTTCGCGGACTCGCCGTCGCAGCGCAGCCAGGTCGCCTTCGACGCCGTCGACACGCGTGCGTATGAGCAGCTGGTGACCGGTTCGCCGATCGCCTTCTCGTGGCCAGCTGGATTCTCGGACCGCCCGGACAAGGCTGGTGAGCTTGGGAGCCCGGGGGCCCCGCTCCCCGCCATCGTCTCGCGGCGGCTGCCGTCGGGAAGCGGCGCGCTCCCGCAAGGCGACACGTTCACGGTCGAGGTCGGGATCCACACCCTGAACTTCATCGTGGTCGACCGGCGCGAGTCGTTCCCCGGCGTTCGACCCGGCGCGGCATTCGTGATCGTCTCGCTTGAGCTCCTCCAGCAGGCGCAGCCCGATGCTCCGCTCACCCCCACCGTCCTCTTCGTCGACGGACCCGCCGGCATTGAGGAGCAGCTGAGCGCGGCATCGGGCGGGTCATCCAAGGTCATCTCGCGCTACGACCGCTACTTCGCCCTCCGCAACGCGCCGCTGGTCGCGATGGTGACCGGCGGCTTCCAGATCGCGCTCCTCGTCGCCGTCTTCTACGCGGGGCTCGCCATCGTGGCGGCGTTGACGCTGACCGCATCACGCCGCAGCCAGGATCTTGCGTTCCTGCGCACGCTCGGGCTCAGCCCGCGCCAGGCGCTCGGGCTGACGGTCCTCGAGCAGGGGCCGCCGGTGGTGCTGGCGCTGGTCCCGGGCATTGCGCTCGGGATCTGGATCGCCGTGCTGCTCGCGACTGGCCTCGGGCTGAGCACCTTCGTCGGTGCCCAGGGGACGATCCCGATCCTGGTGAACTGGCGTGAGATCGCGCTCGTCGGAGGATCGCTGATCATCATGGTTACCATCGCAGGCGCGGCGAGCACCTGGCTTGCGCGGCGGGCCCAGGCAGTGGACGCGCTGCGCCTGGGCGGCGATTGAATCGACAGCACGAGAGACCGATGAGAAACGACGACGACGCAGAGATCATCGACCTGCCAAGTGGCGGGATGCTCTCTTTGCCCGCGCTGGAAGCCGCGCGGGGGCGTCGGCCGACTCGGGACGTCATCCCGCCGCCGTCGACGACCACCGGCCCGCTCATCGTGTGCGAGAGCCTGGTCAAGATCTACAAGGTCGCCGACCTGGAGGTGGTTGCGCTCCAGGGGCTGGACCTGGTGGTCGAGCAGGGGGAGTTCATCGCCCTGGTAGGGGCATCGGGGAGTGGCAAGAGCACTCTGATGAGCATCCTGGGCGGCCTCGACGAGCCCTCCGCCGGCCGCGCGGTGGTGGCGGGGCATCTCCTCAGCCAGATGGGGCCGCAGGAGCGGACCCGGTATCGGCGCAGCGTGGTCGGCTTCGTCTGGCAGCAGACAGCTCGCAACCTGCTCCCCTACCTGACCTCCCGGGAGAACATCGAACTGCCGATGCTGCTCGAGGGGGTCGGCCGCCGTGAGCAGAAGACGCGCGCCGGCGAGCTGCTGGCGCTGGTCGGTCTGGCTGACCGCGCGAATCATCGGCCCGATCAGCTGTCGGGCGGGCAGCAGCAGCGGGTCGCCATCGCGGTCGCGCTGGCCAATCGCCCCTCCCTGCTCCTCGCCGACGAGCCGACCGGCGAGCTCGATACCGCGACCGCCGGCGAGGTGTTCGGGCTGCTCCGTGCCGTCAACCACGACCTGGGAGTCACGATCGTGGTCGTCACCCACGACCCGCTGGTCAGCGAGCAGGTCAGCCGGACCGTGGCGATGCGCGACGGCCGGACGAGCACCGAGACGCTGCGCCGTCGCTCCGTCACCGACGAGGGCGACCACCACGTCATCGCCGAGGAGTACGCCGTGCTGGACCGCGTGGGACGGCTGCAGCTGCCGCGCGCGCACGTCGAGGCGCTGGGACTGGAGCATCGGGTGCGCCTGGCGCTGGAGGAGGACCACATCGGGGTCTGGCCCGATCGGGACGGAGGGGACCGAGACGGCCCCGGTCCTGGGGCGGAGGAGCCGTCATGAGCGCCCGTGGCCTGTACATGCCCCCGGAGCGACGTCCGGAAGCCGAAGCGGCGGCCGAGCCGATGGTCGAGACCATGGACCTGGTGCGCGAGTTCGCCGTGGGTAGCGGCGTCATCCGCGCCGTGGACGGGATCACCATGCGGGTCGGGCGCGGCGAGCTGGTTGCCGTCGTGGGGCGCTCAGGATCGGGCAAGACGACCCTCCTTTCGCTGATCGGCGCCCTCGACCGGCCGACGAGCGGGTCGGTGCGGGTGGCCGGGGAGCCCGTCTCCGAGATGGACGAGCGCGACCTGGTGCGCTTCCGCCGCCGCGCCATCGGCTTCATATTCCAGGCGTTCGGCCTGCTGCCGATCCTCTCCGCCGCCGAGAACGTCGAGATCCCCCTCCGCCTGGTCGGGACCGAGCCCGGCGTGCGCGCACGGCGCGTCGCCGAGCTGCTCGACCTGGTTGGCCTGGGGGAGCGGGCGCAGCACCGTCCGTACGAGCTGTCGGGCGGCGAGCAGCAGCGGGTCGCGATCGCCCGCTCGCTCGCCAACCGCCCCGGCCTCCTCCTCGCCGACGAGCCGACCGGCCAGCTCGACTCCCAGACCGGCCACGGGATCATGGCCCTGGTGCGCGCCATCGTGCGAGGCGAGGGAACGACCGGGATCGTGGCGACCCACGACCCCGCGCTGATCGGCCTCGCCGATCGCGTGATCGAGCTGCGGGACGGAAGGATCGTGGTCTAGGCTCGCGAGCATGCCCCGCTACCCGCTGCTGGCCGACGTGCTCGAGGCCCGTGGCCGCCTCCACGGCATCGCCCTCCACACCCCCCTCGAGGATTCGCCGATCCTCGCCGCCGAGAGCGGCGCCGCCGAGGTCCGCCTCAAGCTGGAGATGCTCCAGCCGACCGGCTCGTTCAAGACGCGTGGCGCCCACAACAAGGTCGCGCTCGTGGCCGCGGCGCAGCCGGACGCGGCCCTCGTCACCGCGAGCAGCGGCAACCACGGGATCGCGGTCGCCACCGCGGCCGCTCGCCACGGGATGCGGCTCACCGTGCTGGTCGGGGCGTCCGTCTCGCCCGCCAAGCTGGAACGGCTTCGCGCGCTCGAGTCGGACAGCTGCGTGGTCGAGATCTTCGGGCGCGACTCGGACGACGCCGAAACCGAGGCGCGGCGGCGCGATACGGTGCGGATCGCGGTCTACATCCCGCCCTACAACGACCCCGACGTGATCGCCGGTCAGGGCACCATCGGCGCGGAGGTGCTCGAGGTGTGGCCGGCCTGCGACAGCCTGGTGGTGCCGATCGGCGGAGGCGGCCTGATCGCCGGCATCGGCCTATGGGCCAAGGCGGTGAAGCCCAGCCTGCGCCTGGTGGGGGTCCAGCCTTCGGCCTCGCCACCCATGTACGCCTACCTGGAGTCGAACTCCACCAAGCCGATGCCGATCGCCCCGACGCTGGCCGACGGGGTGGCCGGCAACATCGAGCGCGACAGCATCACCTGGAAGATGTGCCGCCAGCTGGTCGACGAGGTGGTCCTGGTCGACGAGGAGCAGATCGCGGATGCGATGCGCTGGGCCGTGGAGACGCACCACTTTCTCCTCGAGGGAAGTGGCGCCCTGGGCATCGCCGCGCTGCGTGCCGGCCTGGGCGGCCTGGCCGGGCGTCGGGTGGCGGTGGTGCTGACCGGGCGGAATGTCGACGCGGAGACGATCCGTGGCGTGCTTGGCTAGCCGCGAGCACCGGCGGAGTACGATCAGCTCGTGAGCGAACCGCCCGTCCCGCCGCAGCATCAGCGAGGGAGCCCGGGGGCGGCCGTCCTGGGCGGAATCCTGATCGTGGTGGGGCTCATCTTCTTTGCCGGTGAGCAGCTCAACATCGACATCGGCAAGGCGGCGTGGCCCTTCTACGTCATCGCCCCCGGCGTCGCCCTGGCCACGCTCGGCCTGACCCAGCGACGAGGCTCTGGACTCACCGTCGCCGGCAGCGTCGTGACCATGGTCGGACTGGTCCTCCTCTACCAGAACGCCACCGACCACTGGGAGAGCTGGGCGTACGCGTGGGCGCTGGTGGGCCCGGGTGGCAGCGGAATCGGGATGCTGCTGTACGGGACGCGCAGCGGCGACCGCAAGATGGCGCGCGACGGGTTCTGGGCGATCCTGACTGCGCTCGGCATCTTCGCGGTCGGGCTGGTCTTCTTCGAGGGGATCATCGGCATCAGCGGCAAGCCGCTGGCCCTGCCGGCGTGGGTGCTGCCGGTGGCGGTGATCGTGATCGGGCTGGTCGTCCTGCTGCGAGGGTTGACGTTCCGCGACCATCGCGAGCCCGCCTGGCGCGGCGACGGTGTGCCTCGCGCGCCCGATGATGCCGGCACGCCTCCTGCAACCGCGGCCGCAGAGGAGCCAGACGAGGGCTCGAGCAAATCGTGAGCGGGGGGTCAGACTGGGGGCCCGGGGCCGTCGGGGGCGGCCCGCCCGGAGCCAGTCCAGAGAGCGCGGGCGCCCTTGATGGGCGGCGCGACCGCGACAACCGGCCGGACGAGGACCCGGCTCCCCGGCCGGGCTGTCTCCGCACGCTGCTTGCGATCGTCCTCGTCCTCGCCGGCCTTGCCCTCGCCTGGTACCTCTTCATCGTGGTCGTTGACGTGCTCGGCTAGGTGGCGCGAGTGAAGGGCCGATCGAGTCCCACCTCAGGGCTGGCGGTCCGGCCGGTCACGGCCGACCGCTGGCAGGACCTGGCCACCCTCTTCGGACCGAGCGGTGCCTTTTCGCACTGCTGGTGCACCTGGTGGCGGCAGACTGCGGCCGATTTCAGCAGCGGGATCGAGGGCGAGGGGGCCGCCAATCGCGCCCTGATGCACGACATCGTCGAGGCCGGCTCCGAGCCGGGGATGCTCGCCTACCGAGATGGCACGCCGGTCGGCTGGATCAGCGTCGCCCCGCGCACGCAGTTCGGCAGAATCCTTCGCTCGCGGCGGATCGGCCCCGACCCGCGGGAGGCGGCGGATGAGCGGGTCTGGTCAGTGGTCTGCTTCTGGATCCCTCGCAACGAGCGGGGCAAGGGTGTCGCCAACGAGCTGCTGACGGCGGCGGTGGAGCATGCGCGCGCCCGCGGAGCGAGGGCCCTCGAGGCCTACCCGGTGGACACAGCCGGCGGGCGGCATCCGGCTGCGAACCTGTTCACCGGCACCCTGGCCATGTTCCAGCGAGCTGGCTTTCAGGAGGTCGATCGGCCACGCGGCGCGCAGCTGGTCATGCGACGGGACCTGTAGCCGGGGCCACCCCTATCCTTAGCGGCGCGATGACAGCCGACGAAGCAACCGAGACGGAGCGGATCGAGCGCGCCCTGGAGGGCGTGAACGCCGGCTACATCGCCGAGATGCAGGAGCGCTGGCGAGGGGATCCGACCTCGGTCGAGCCGGAATGGCGCGCCCTCTTCGAGCCGGCCATCGCGCCGGCCCCCGCCGCCCAGGGGGCTGAGCCTCCGGCGACCGAAGCCAGCGCTGCGGCGGCCGAGGTCGCGACAGCGGTGCTGCCAGGCGGCGCCACGCCGCTCCGCGGTCCCGCAGCCAGGCTCGCCCGCAACATGACCGCCTCGCTGACCGTCCCGACCGCCACCAGCTTCCGCGACGTCGAGGTGGCCACGCTCGAGGCGCGGCGAAGAGAGCTGATCGCGCAGCTCGCTCCGAGGAGGGTCAGCTTCACGCACCTGATCGGCTTCGCCATCGCGCGAGCCGCCTCCGAGCAGCCCGGCATGACCGCCTCCTACCTCGAGGCCGATGGCGCCGCCTATCGCGTCGATCCGGCCGGCGTGAACCTTGGCCTGGCGGTTGACGTCGAACGGCCCGATGGCGGCCGCTTCCTGGTGGTGCCCGTGATCCGCGCGGCGGACGCGATGGACTTCGCCGCCTTCCACGCCCGATACGAGGAGCAGGTTGAGAAGGCGCGCTCGAACCGCCTCTCGCCCGATGACATGGCCGGTGCGACGATCACGCTCACCAACCCGGGCACGCTGGGGACCACCGCCTCGGTCGCGCGATTGATGCCGGGGCAGGGTGCCATCGTGGCGTCCGGCGCCATCCGCGCGGTCGGCGCGTCGCGCGTCATGACGATCAGCTCGACGTACGACCACCGCGTCATCCAGGGCGCGGAGTCAGGCGCCTTCCTGGGGCGGATCGACGCCCTGCTCCAGGGCGCGGACGGCTTCTACGAGTCGCTCGGCCTGCCGCCGACGGTGGCGCCCGTCGCGCCCTCGGCGGCGCCCGTCGCGAGCTCGGCCGCGGCTGCCGCGAGTCCAGACGACCTTCGGGCCGTGGCCGCCGCGATGGCGCTGGTGCGGGCGTATCGGTCCTTTGGGCACCTCGCCGCACGCCTTGACCCACTCGGCAGCGAGCCCGTCGGCGATCCTGCGCTGGATCCCGTCCCGCTGGGGCTCACGGACGAGGCCATGGCCCGGGTCCCGGCGGACCTGCTGCGGATCGGGGTGCCCGGCGCAACCCTGGCCGAGGCGCTCCCCTTCCTGCGGGCAACCTACTGCGGCTCCATCGCGTACGAGGTGGAGCACATCGCCAGCCACGACGAGCGGGTCTGGCTGCGGCAGGCGATCGAGTCCGGGGCGCATCGGCCTTCCCTGAGCAGCGACGAACGGCGGGCCCTGCTCGAGCGGCTGACCGTGGTCGAGGGCCTGGAGCGCTTCCTGCACAAGGCGTACCTGGGCCAGAAGCGGTTCAGCATCGAGGGGCTGGACACGATGGTCCCCATGCTCGACGTGATCCTGCGCGATGCCGCGACCGGGGGCGCGCAGGATGTCGTGATCGGGATGGCGCACCGTGGACGGCTGAACGTGCTGGCCCACATCGTCGGGGTCAGCTACGAGGCGATCCTGGTCGAGTTCGAGGCCGGCCGCGGGGGGACCGACGGACTCGTCCCGAAGGGCGGCCTCGACGACGTGAAGTACCACCTCGGCGCCGAGGGAACCCTCGCCACGCCGGACGGCAGGGAGCTGCACGTCAGCCTGTCGCCGAACCCCAGCCACCTCGAGGCGGTCAACCCGGTCGTCGAGGGACATGCTCGCGCCCAGCAATCGGACCGGGTCGGGGCGGTGGCGGTCCTCAACCCGGACCGCACGATCCCGATCCTGATCCACGGGGACGCGTCGTTCGCCGCGCAGGGGGTCGTGGCCGAGACCTTCAACATGGCCCGCCTGGCGGGCTACGGCACCGGCGGCACGCTGCACCTGATCGCCAACAACCAGGTCGGTTTCACCACCGAGCCCACCGAGGCGCGCTCCACGGTCTACTCCAGCGACCTGGCCAAGGGCTTCGACGCGCCGATCATCCACGTCAACGCCGATGACGCCGAGGCCTGCCTGGCCGCCGCGCGGCTGGCCTGGATGTACCGCGAGAAGTTCCACGGCGACGTCGTGATCGACCTCGTCGGCTACCGCCGCTACGGCCACAACGAGGGGGACGAGCCGGCCTACACCCAGCCGCTGATGTACGCCGCCATCGCCGGCCATCCGAGCGTCCGTGAGCTGTACCAGTCGACCCTGGTCGACGGCGGAGCCGTCTCGGCGGACGAGGCCGGTGCCTTCGCGAAGGCATTCGCCAAGGACCTCGCGGCGCGCCAGTCCGCGGTGCGCGGCAAGCCCGCCGAGCCTTCCCTCGACCGCGGCGCCGATGCGATCTCCGCGGAGGAGTCGCCCGAGCCGGTCACGGCCGTCAAGGCCAAGGTCCTGCGCACCGTGAACGCCGCTCTGCTTGAGACGCCAGAGGGTTTCACGGTCAACGCCAAGCTCGCCAAGCAGCTCGACCGCCGGCTGGCGGCGCTCGACGACCCGCAGCCGGCCATCGAATGGGCGCAGGCCGAGGCGTTGGCCCTTGGATCGCTCCTGCTAGAAGGGATCCCAATCCGCCTCACCGGCCAGGACACGGTGCGCGGCACGTTCAGCCAGCGCCACCTGGCGCTGCACGACGCCGCGAACGGATCGGTCCACGTGCCGATCCAGCATCTCCCCGGAGCAAAGGCGAGCTTCGAGCTGCACAACAGCCCGCTCTCCGAGTACGCCTGCCTTGGCTTCGAGTACGGCTACGCCGCCACCGCGCCCGAGGCGCTGGTGTTGTGGGAGGCGCAGTACGGCGACTTCGTCAATGGCGCCGAGATCATCGTCGACCAGTTCATCATCGCCGGCCTGGCGAAGTGGCGGCAGACCTCGCGCCTGACCCTGCTCCTGCCGCACGGCTACGAAGGATCGGGGCCGGAGCACTCGTCCGCCCGGCTCGAGCGCTTCCTGGCGCTCGGAGCGGAGGGGAACATCCGGGTCGTCTACCCGACCACCCCGGCCCAGTACTTCCACGTGCTGCGCCGCCAGGCGCGGCACGGAGACATGCGACCGATGGTCGTCATGACCCCGAAGTCGCTCCTGCGCCTTCCCCAGGCGGCGTCGCGGCTGGCTGACCTCAGCCATGGCGCGTTCGCATCGGTCCTGGACGACCCCGCGGTCGATGCACCCGATGGCGTGCGTCGCGTGATCCTGTGCAGCGGCAAGGTCTACTACGACCTCGCGACCGCGGAGCTGCGCGCGGAGCAGCCCGACCTGGCGGTCATCCGCTGTGAGCGTCTCTACCCCTTCCCGACCGAGGAACTCGAGGCGGTCCTGGCGCGCTATCCCGGCGTCGAGAACGTGTCGTGGGTGCAGGAGGAGCCGCGCAACATGGGCGCGCGCAAGTTCGTCCTCCCCAAGATCCGCCACCTCGTCCCGTTCCGCATCCCCCTCGGCGACATCAGCCGCCCCGAGCGGTCGCGCCCGGCGGAGGGCTACCCCGCGGCGCACCACCTGGAACAGGCGCGGATCGTTCGCGAGGCGCTCACGAGCTGATGCCGCCGCAGCTGCCGCTCCTGGAGCGGTATCGCGACCTCCTCGCGCGCCCCGGCGAGGCCTTCCCGATCACCCTGGGAGAGGGCGGCACCCCGCTCGTCCACGCTCGGCGCCTCGGTGCGGAGCTTGGTCTGGAAGCACTCTACCTGAAGGTCGAGGGGAGCAACCCCACCGGCTCGTTCAAGGACCGCGGCATGGTGCTCGCCGTGAACCGGGCGGTGGCCGTCGGCGCGCGGGCCATCGTCTGTGCCTCGACGGGCAACACGGCAGCATCTGCCGCTGCGTATGCGGCCGCCGCCGGGCTGCCGTGCCACGTCGTTCTGCCGGCTGGCAACGTGGCGCGCGGCAAGCTGGCCCAGGCGCTCGCCGCGGGGGCGCACTTGATCGCGATCGACGGCAACTTCGACCAGGCGCTGGCGGCCGTCAGGGCCGTCGAGGACCTAGGGATGACGGCCATCGTGGTCAACTCGACCAACCCTGATCGCATCGCGGGGCAGCAGACCGGTGCCTTCGAGGTCGTCGACGAGCTCGGCCACGCTCCCGATGCCGTGGCCCTGCCGGTCGGCAACGCCGGCAACATCACCGCCTACTGGGCCGGCTTCGTCCAATATGCCGAATCTGGTCGCGGCGACGGCCGTCCGCGCATGCTCGGCTTTCAGGCCGAGGGCGCTGCGCCGATCGTGATCGGCGCGCAGCTGCAGGAGCCGGAGACGGTCGCCACCGCGATCCGGATCGGGAATCCCGCCTCGTGGGCTGGAGCCGTGGCCGCCCGCCACGAGTCGGGCGGCCAGATCGAGGCCGGGGGCGACGACGAGATACTGGCCAATCAGCAGCGGATTTATAGCCGC
>Ga0307312_10001414_pt1 | contig 12250 bp, 12 predicted proteins | sample ER_DNA_202_FD_194489 | JGI IMG/M metagenome (GOLD analysis project Ga0307312, IMG submission 194489) | Bulk soil microbial communities from the East River watershed near Crested Butte, Colorado, United States - ER_DNA_202 | ecosystem: Environmental > Terrestrial > Soil > Floodplain | place...
CGTTCCGCGGCGTAGGCTAAGCATGCCGGGCGAGCTCGACGAGCTCGAGCGTGACGCCGAGCATGCGCTCGAGATCCTCGACCGCGATCCGCTCGTCGGGCGTGTGCACCTGCATCATCCCGTTGGCAAGGTTCACGCAGGTCAGCCCTCGTGCGTTGAAGACGTTCGCGTCGGCTCCGCCACCGGTATCGATCGCGCGCGGAGAGAAGCCGGCCCGCTCGATCGCCTCCCACGCGAGCTTGAAGACGGGCTCGTCGGGCGCGAAGCGGTAGCCCGGGTACGTCTCGCCGATCGTGGTCTCGACCTCGCACTCCGACACGCTCGCGGCGAACGCGAAGCCCTCGACCATCTCCTGGACGAGATCGGCGAGCTTGGCTTGATTTCGGGAGCGCGCCTCGACCGCGAGCTCGCAGCGCTCGGGAATCACGTTGCGCGCCGTCCCGCCGCTGATCCGTCCGACGTTGGCGGTCGTCTCCTCGTCGATTCGCCCGAGCCGGAGGTCTGCGATCGCCCGCGCGGCCGCGACGATCGCCGAACGACCTTCCTCGGGGGCCAGCCCGGAATGCGCAGCACGACCCTTGAAGACGACATCGATCGTCCGTCCCCAGGGCGAGGAGCGAACGACGTCCCCGACCTGTCCCGAGGAGTCATAGACGAAGCCCCTGCGGGACTCGAGCCGGGTGTGGTCGAATGCGAAAGCGCCCAGGAGGCCTGTTTCCTCGCGTACGGTGAAGAGGAGCTCGACGCCCGCGTGCGGTCGTTGCTCGGCGAGGAGAAGGCGCGCCGCCTCGAGCATCACGGCGACGGAAGCTTTGTTGTCGGCCCCGAGGATCGTCCCGGCGGCATTCCGGACATAGCCGTCGTCGCCCACCACGGGCTCGATTTCGCCTTGCGGCGGCACCGTATCCATGTGCGCGCAGAGGAAGAGCGGCGACCCGCCGCTTCCGTCCGTCGGCTGCAACCGGGCGAGCAGGTTCCCTGCCTCGTCGGCTTCGACATCGAGCCCGAGCGCGCGAACGTAGGCCTCGACGCGTTCAGCGACCTGCGCCTCCTCGCCGGACGGACTCGGGATCGCGGCCAGCTCGAGAAAGAGGGCGAGCACTTCCGGCGCCCAGGTCACTGCCATCCACGCGATTTTAGGAGCTAGTAGCTAGCGCGCGGCCGTCTCGGCGACGCCTGTTCGCGCCCGCGATCGCTCGAGAGCGGCACCGACGAAGTCGCGGAACAGCGGCGCGGGCCGCGTGGGCCGGGATTTGAACTCCGGGTGGAACTGGCTGGCGACGAACCAGGGATGGTCTGGGAGCTCGATGACCTCGACGAGCCTGCCCTCCTGGAACGTCCCCGAGACGACGAGCCCAGCCTCCTCGAGGCGGGGCCGGAAGTGGTTGTTCACCTCGTAGCGGTGGCGGTGTCGTTCGTGGATGACGGGCTCGCCGTAGGCGGCATACGCTCGGGTCCCTTCGACGAGATCGACCGCGTCGGCTCCGAGGCGCATCGTCCCGCCCAGATCCTCGATCTCCTTCTGCTCCGGAAGAAGGTCGATGACCGGGTACGGCGTCTCCGGGTCCATCTCGGTCGAGTTGGCCCCGTCGAAGCCCACCACGTTGCGGGCGAACTCGGAAATGGCGACGTGCATACCCAGGCAGATGCCGAGGTACGGAATCCCACGCTCGCGCGCGATTCGGCAAGCCGTGATCTTCCCCTCCCACCCGCGCGAGCCAAAGCCCCCGGGGACGAGGATCCCGTCGGAGCGCTCGAGCTCCTGGGCGGCTTCCTCGAGGGTCATTCCTTCGGCGTCGACCCAGCGAACACGCACGCCGGTCCCGTGATGAATGCCGGCGTGCTTGAGAGATTCGTGCACCGAGAGGTACGCGTCCTGCAGCTTCACGTACTTGCCGACGAGCGCGATCTCGACCTCGCCGTCGCGCTGCCCGATCCGCTCGGCGAGACTGTTCCACTCGCCCAGGTCGGCTTCCTCTTCAGGAAGGCCGAGGCGCCGGCAGACGAGGCGGTCGAGGCCTTCGGCCTGGAGCGCCTGGGGAACGAGGTAGACGTCGCTCACGTCCTGGTTGGCGACGACAGCTTCCGGGTCCACGTCGGCGAAGAGCGCGATCTTGTCCCGGATGTCCGTAGAAAGGGGCTCGTGCGAGCGGCAGACGACGACGTCCGGGTGAATACCGATGCGCCGCAGCTCGTTGACGGAGTGCTGCGTGGGCTTCGTCTTCAGCTCCCCGGCCGTCTCGATGAATGGGACGAAGGTGACGTGGATGTACAGGACGTTCTCGGGCCCGACCTCGCGCCGGAACTGCCTGATGGCCTCCAGGAACGGAAGCGACTCGATGTCGCCGACCGTCCCGCCGATCTCCGAGATGACGACGTCGGTGTCCGTCGCCTCCGAGACGCGGCGAATGCGGTCCTTGATCTCGTTGGTGATGTGCGGAATGACCTGGACCGTCGAGCCGAGGTACTCGCCCTTGCGCTCCTTGCGGATGACCGCGTACCAAATCGAACCCGACGTGTGATTCGCGTTCCGAGAGAGGTTCTCGTCGACGAAGCGCTCGTAATGGCCGATGTCGAGATCGGTTTCCGCCCCGTCCTCGGTCACGAACACCTCGCCGTGCTGGAACGGACTCATCGTCCCCGGGTCCACGTTGATGTAGGGGTCGAACTTCTGTACCTGGACGTGGAGGCCGCGGGCCTTCAGCAGCCGTCCCAGAGAAGCGGCGGTGATGCCCTTCCCGAGGGACGAGACCACGCCTCCGGTCACGAACACGTACTTCGTCGGGCGGGCTCTCACGGTCTCCCCCAGGCGTCGATCTCAGACAGAACCGGCGTGCGCTCGATGAGCGTGCCGAGCGAACGCCGCTCGCCGAGGAGGTTCATCCCTGCAATCGCCGCAATCGCCGCCCACCGACCCCATCCGTGGATCCGTTCCACGGACTTTAAGCCTACCATGGCCCCAAGCGCGTTTGATCCGGCGTCCCCCAGCATCACTCGTTCGCGCAGATCGTAAGGTAGAAGCAGGACGGCGAATCCGAGCGGCGCACCGAGGGCGAAAGCCGCCGCCAGATACGCCTTCAGAGCGCGGCCCGGTTTCGTGTCGAGCTGGTTCATGAGGTTCGCGCAACCCGCAACGAGCAGGCCGCCGGAGAGGGAACGCGTCGCGGCGATGCCCACGAGCGGGATGCCCGCGAGCTTGAGCATCCCGGTAGTTCTGCCCGCCTCGAGGTGCGCCCGGATGCCGCGCTCTTGCCCGCTCCAGGCATCGTCGGCAAGTCCCAGGGCGGCAATCGCGGTGACGGCGCCGTCACGCCGCACGCCCGCGAGCCAGCCGACGAGGGGAAGGCGAAGCCCGCGGTGGTTGACCGCGAGTGGGCCTGCGGCGAGAAGCGCATCCAGCAACTGCCTGCCTCGGTGCGCGAAGCCCTCCAGGTCGCGCCCGGTAGCGCGATGCTCGAGGTCGAGCTCTATCTCCTCGAACGTCAGACCGGCCCGGAGCGCGTCGATCGTCATGCGTAGCTCGCAACCGAAGCCGGGCGCGAGTGGGAAACACGCAGCCCGCGCTCGCTCGCTCAATCGTCGCTGACCCGAGAGTGGCTCGCGGGTCACGAAGCCCGTGCGCAGACGAATGAGCTCGCGGGCGACCCGCTTGGCGATTCCGAATCCCCCGCCGGCTCGCCGCGCGAACACGGCGACCGCTAAATCGGAAGAGCTCTCGGCCAGCGGTTCGAGCGAGCCGCTCAGATCGGCGTCGCAGAGGATGAGCCCGCCGGGCGCGGCCGCCCGTTCGCCGGCAGAAAGCGCCTCGCCCTTGCCACGGCGCTCGAGTCGAATGACGACGGCCCCGGCCTCTTCGGCCCGCTTGGCAGTTTCGTCGCTCGAAGCTCCGTCCACAACGAGGATCTCCGCTGCGGGAAACTCGCGCTGCAGGGCTGCAACCGTCGCTCCGATCCGTTCCGCCTCGTCGCGCGCGGCGACGAGGACGGTCAGCCCGTCAATCACTCGCCGTCGTGGTCGTCACGGCCTCGATCGGCGGAACGATCCCATCCGAGGCGGAGTCCTTGAGCCCGTAGTGCCCATCCAGTCCTCCGGCGAGGAGAACGGCGAGCGCAATGCGACCGGCAGCGGTGTCCACATCGTCGACGCTCGCGATTCCCTCCCGGCGATAGAGGTCGATCGCGGACTCTGAGCTTGTCGAGCTCTCGACCCCGATCACCGGCACTCCGGTCTTGTCGAGCCCTGACAGCACTCCTTCCAACAGTGACTCGGTCGCCTGCGTCTGGGACTTCTGAGTTGCGCTCCCGTCAGTCGGGGGCGCCCACGACCGGATGACGATGGCACCGTCCACCGGAGCGGATGTCGAGCCTGTGCGTTCCTGGACGAGTTCGCTCGACAGGGCACTCCAGGAGGGTGTGCCGGCTCCCTCGATCACCTCGCCTCCCAAGGTCTCGCCAAGAGCTCCGAAGTCGCCGCCGCTCTGAGCGAATTGGGCGAGGTCGCTTTGACCCTTGAGCGCGTTGTCCAGGGCCTTCGGGTCGACCGGCGTGTCCACGGCAATGAGACGGACAGGGCTCCCGGCGCCGGCGTCGTTGAGGGTGCGTTCGATCGCCGAGCGGAGCTCTCCCTTGACCGGCCCGACGAAGATGACGGCGAAGCTCTTCCCCGCGAGGCGGCCGTTCATCAAGGCGGGATAGGCCGCCTCCACGAGTTGACTGGCCGCCGCTCCGCGGCTCTCGACACTCTGCGTTTTCGCCCGCTCCAGGTTGAGCTGGTTGTTCAGAGCGTCTATGCGGTCTTGCGAGAATGCGCTCTCGGCATCGCCCAACTTGCCGGAGATCGCAGCGCCGACCAGGATGCCGACGGCGAGCGCGATGAACACGGCCGCGAGGGAGACGAGGTGATAGCGAAAGTCGAACATTTGCGGGTGTCGCCTGGTCGGGAACGTTACCGCCGTTTGGACGCGCGAAAGGCGAGAGAGGCAAGGACGCAGGGAGTCCTCGTATTGCCAATGCGGGGACGACCGAGGACGCCGCCTGGCGAAGCTTTGCAGCGCGTCCGGACTCGGAGGACGTTTCCGGCCAGGTGACTGGTTAGAGGTCGGCAGCAGTCTGGCAGAGGTCATGGAGCCGAGCGAGCGCCTGCTGCGGAAGGGCCCTGGCTCCCTCGCTCAGGAGACGCCAGAACGGGCCATCCACCCAAGCCGTCGCCTGCGTTTGCCGACCCGCGTCTTCCAGTCTCAAGCCGGCCTCGAGGCTCTGCTGGACATCGTGCCATGCGAGCTCGGCTCCGGGCGTCACTCGGCGGATGACGATGAGGCCATTTCCACGCGGGCGGCGAAGAAAACCGGGGGTACGGCTGCGGACCACGGCCCAGCGGGCGCCCTCGGCCAAGCCGCGCCGGTCGGGCTCGACACCGGTGTACGCCGGCCACCAGTCCGGAAGGCTGTACGGCTCGGCAACGAGCGCCCAAACGTCCGCCCGCGGCGCGAGGAGGACCCGTGAAGCCGACGGCATCGAGCCTAGAGACCCAGGACCGACTGGAGCCGCTCGACGACCAGGGAAAGGAAGCGCTGAAGATCCGTGGACACGGCGACCGCCGCAACGATCGCTGCGGCGCCCGCGAGGGCGAACGCCAGCAGACCGCCGACGCCCATCCGTCCGCGGAAGAGATGAGACACGCCGCGCGCGTCGATCAACTTCTCCCCCACCTTGAGGCGAGTGAGGAAGGTGGAGGACATCCCCGACCGGTTTCGCTCGAGGAAATCGGTCAGGTTGAAATGGGTTCCTACCGCGACGATGAGCTCGGCCCCTTTCTCGTCGGCGAGGAGAATCGCAACGTCCTCGCTCATGCCCGGCGCCGGTAGGAGCGACGATGAGATGCCGAGCCGGTCGACGCGCTCCCGCCCCGGCGCCTGGCCGGTCGAATAGGCATGGACAACGATCTCCGCTCCGGACTTCAGAGCTTTGTCCGAGACTGAGTCCATGTCCCCCACGATGATGTCCGGTGTGTAGCCGGCCTCGAGGAGGCGGTCGGCGCCGCCGTCGACGCCGATCAGGATCGGCTTGAACTCGCGGATATAGCTCCGAACGATGCGGAGATCCTGCTTCGCTTCGGGCGCCCGGGCCACGACCAGGGCGTGGCGGTCGCGGAAGGAGGTCCGAAGCTGCGGGGTCTGGACTCCTTCGGAGAGGAGCTTCGATTCCTCGCGCAAGTAGCGGAGCGTGTTCTCTGCGAAGCTCTCGAGCGCCTCGGTCACCCGCCCCCGCTGGTCGGCCAGGATTCGTTGGAGCTCCTCCTCCGTGTGTGCGTGACCGGCCGCAAGGCGAGTGCCGTTGCGAAACAGGCTCGCGCCGCGGACGACCAGCGACTCGCCTTCCTTTACGTCCTCGAAGAGCTCGGCACCGGGACAATCGATCAGCCGGACCCCGCCCCGAACGAGTGCCAGCGGGCCCACGTTCGGGTACCGGCCGGTCGTCGAAGGCGAGACATTGAAGACGACTCGGACACGGCTCTCGAGTAGCTCCTCGGCTGAAACGCGGTCGAGGTCGCCGTGGTCGATGATGGCGATGTCGTCGGGGCCAAGCCGCTTGACCAGCCGCTTCGTGCGCCGGTCGAGACGCGCGGTTCCCGTGAACTCCACGAAGCTCACGGCTGGGCCACTCTTTCGAGAAACTCAGCGCCCCCGAGCATGCGCTCGACTTCTTCCCGGCGCTCCGATTCCGAAAGACGCGCGATACGCGTGTGCGTGGGGTCTCCAGGCACCTTCTCCACGCGGAAGTGCGTCTCGGCGGCGCTCGCGATCTGGGGCAGATGCGTGATGGTCACAATCTGCGCCCGCTCGCCGAGGCGGCCAAGCGCCTCGGCGACCGCATGGGCAGTCCGGCCTCCGATCCCCGCGTCGATCTCGTCAAAGACGATCGTGGGCTCGCCTGCCCCGGCGTGCGCGACTGCTCGGAGCGCGAGTGCGATCCTCGACAGCTCGCCGCCGGAGGCGGTTTCCGACACCGGAGCGAACGGAAGTCCCGGGTTCGGCCGGATGAGGAAGGAGACGCTGTCCCGTCCGCTCGGTCCCGGCTCACGTGCGTCGAGCTCGGCGCGAAACTCCCCGTCCCCCATCCCGAGACCCTGCAGCTCGTCGGCGACCGCGCCGGCGAAGGCGGAGGCAGCCTCGGCGCGGGCTGCGGACAAGGCATCGCCAAGCTCGCTTGCGCGTGCCTCGGCCGCCGAGAGAGCGTTGTCCGCCGCTTCCAACGGATCGATGCCGGCTTCGAACGCATCCAACTCGACACGCGCCTCATCGGCGCGGGCGAGCAACTCCTCGTAGCTGACGGCCTGGAAGCGGCGGCGAGCGTCGCTGATGCGTTCAAGCTCGCCCTCGACCTCATCGAGCCGGCCCGGCTCCGCCTGCAGCGAGGCGAGGAAGCCTCGCAAGGAAGAGGCAACCTCGCGGATCCGGACTTCGGCCTCGCCGAGCTCGGCGTAGGCCTGGGTCAGCTCGGGCGCCAGTCCCGTCACCGGCATGAGCTTGCCGGCGGCTGCGGCGACGAGCTCTCCTGCACCGGCCTCGGTGTGCTCGGGCGCGAGGGACTCCGCCGCGTCTGCCGCGGCGTCGGCAAGCTCGGTCACGTGCCGTAGGCGCTCTCGCTCAGCGCGCAGGCGCTCCTCAGTGTCCGGCTCGAGACCGGAGGTGCGCTCGACGAGCTCCCGCAGCTCCGCGAGGCGCCCTGCGCGGCCGGCCTCTGCCTGCGCAATCTCGTCACGCCTTCGGCGGGCCGCCACCAGCTCTCGCCAGGCGCGTACGTGGTCCTCGCGCCGGCGCAGTTGCTCCTCACCCACGAATGCGTCCAGCACCTCCAGCTGGAAGGCCGGCCGTGCGAGACGACGCTGCTCGAACTGGCCCGACATGGCGATCAGGCGCTCGACGAGCGCCGCGAGATCCTCACGGGGCACCGCGCGCCCCCACGCGTATGCGCGCGTCCGACCGTCGGCGAAGACCCGGCGGGCGGCCACCAGACCGTCCTCTCCGGCCGGGCGGAGCTCGGAGATCGCGTCGAATCCCTCCTCGTCGAGCACGCTTCCGGGAAGGTCGAGCTCGGCTTCCACATAGGCCTCGTCGGCACCCGGTCCGAGATAGCCCGCGTCGCCGGGAGCCCCAAGTAGGAGACCGATCGCCTGCGCGAGGATCGTCTTGCCGGCGCCCGTCTCCCCTGTCACGGCGTTCAAATGCGGGCCGAGAGCGAGCTCTGCATCCCGGATGAGAACGAAGTTCTCGATGCGGAGCCGCCGGAGCATGGGTTACGGGAACACCTCGCGGTAGCGCGAGAAGAACGTCACCTCGGGCAGGAGCGCGAGGTGGCAGGTCTCATCGCCCAGACCCACGGCGAGGGAGCCACCACCTTCGAGCTCGCCAACGGTGTGGCCGTCGACCAGAACGCTAAGGGCCAGCTCGTTCGTGCGGTTCGTGACCCTGAGGTCGAGGCCGCGGGGTACGACGATCGGCCGCGCATGCAGGGAATGCGGCGCAACGAACGTCATCGCCATCGCTTCGAGTCCCCACATCATCACGGGACCGCCGTTGGAGAGGTTGTACGCGGTCGAGCCCGATGGTGTGCAACAGATGATTCCGTCGCACGGCTGGGATCCGAGATCCTCGCCTCCGATCTCCCAGCCCAGCTCGACCATTCGGCCGGGCTGCGAGCTGGTGACGACGAGGTCGTTCACGGCGACGTGATTGCCCGGGGCTCGAACCGCGAGCGTGCAGAGCTCGACGACCCGAAAGTCGCCGGCGAAGATGCGCTGAAGGGTTTCCTCGAGGCGCGCGCCATCCGCACTTGTGAGGAAGCCGACGCGTCCGTACTTGATTCCGAACACGGGCGTCCGGCTGCCGAGCGCCGCCCGCAGAGCCCGGAGCATCGTGCCGTCGCCGCCGAGGGCCACGACGACATCCGGATCATCGGCGGGCGAGTCCATGACTTCGACTCCAGCAGCGGCGGCGTACTCTCTAGTCCGCTCCGTAGCGTCCCCTACCGTTCCGGGCCTCCCGTGCGTGAACAGGGCGATCCGACTCACCGGCTGAGGAGGGCTATGCGGCTGCGAGATAGAGGAAGAACTCACGGTTTCCTTTCGGTCCGGGCAACCCGGAATCGACCACGCCTTCGAGTCGGGCTCCCCACTCTCGCACCTGCGCCGTGACCTCGTCGAGGACCCGTTGACGCACCTCGGGGTCGCGGACGACGCCCCCTTTCCCCACGTCGGCACGGCCGGCCTCGAACTGCGGCTTGACGAGCACGAGCGCGCGCCAGTCGCGAGCCGCACAGGCCAGTGCCGGAGGCAGTGCCTTCCCCAGCGAGATGAATGAGACGTCCGCGGTCACAAATGTCGGGCGGAACGGCAGCTCGGCGCAGACGAGACTCCGGACATTCTTTCGCTCCAAGACGGTCACGCGCGAATCCGAGCGCAACCGCGGGTGCAGCTGGCCATAGCCAACGTCGAGTGCGATCACCCGTGCGGCGCCGGCCTGGAGGAGGCAGTCGGTGAAGCCACCGGTCGAGGCTCCGACATCGAGGCAATCCTCGCCGGTGACGTCGAGGTCCATTTCCTCGAGTGCATGCGCCAGCTTCTCGCCTCCCCGCGACACGAAACGAGGGCCCGGTTCGACCGCGAGCTCGGCGGCGTCGTCCACCTGCTCACCGGCTTTGGTGTGGCCCTTGACTCGACCTGCGAGCACGAGTGCCTGCGCCTGTGAGCGAGACTCGGCCAGGCCGCGCTCGACGAGCAGCACGTCCAGCCGCTTCTTCACCACGAGAGCGTAGCGCGTTACGCGCGCCGTTCCCTGATGGCCGAAACGAGCTCGGCCAGCACCGACGTGTCCGCAGAAAGCGCTTCCAGACGGGCTTTCACGCTCTCCCGCGCCTCGTCCGCGAGCTCGCGAGCGCGCTCCAGACCGTAGAGAGAAACGTAGGTCACCTTGCCGGCGGCCTCGTCCTTGCCAGGCGTCTTCCCCAGCTCGGCGGCGGTGCCGGTCGCGTCGAGAATGTCGTCGACGATCTGGAAGAGCAGGCCGACCTCCTCGCCGAACTCTGCCCAGAGAGCGCGTTCATCTTCCGGAAGGGCGGCGACTGCGGTCGCGCATGTGACGCACGCCCGTATGAGGCGTCCCGTCTTCAGCTCGTGCAGGTGAGCGAGCGCCTCGCCGTCGAGACCTCCGTTGGTCGTCACGTCGACGTATTGGCCTCCGATCATCCCCACCGTGGCCGAGGCCAGCTCGCGGGCCGCGTCGGGAGTCGGATAGCTGAGCACGAGCCGAAAGGCCTCGGTCAGCAGCGCGTCGCCCGCCAGGATGGCTACGCCTTCGCCGAAACGCACATGCGCGCTTGGCTGTCCGCGTCGCAGGTCGTCGTCGTCGAGGGCGGGTAAATCATCGTGGACGAGGCTGAAGGTGTGCACGAGCTCGAGGGAACAGGCTGCGGGGAGCAGCTCAGCCGGTTCGCGCCCTAGCGCCTCGCCCGTCGCGAGACAGAGCACCGGGCGAATGCGCTTTCCCCCGCCGAGGAGGGAATAGCGGAGCGCGTCCTCGAGCTCTCCCAGCTCCTCGGCAAACGGGAGGCGACCGAGCTCGTCCTCGACAAGCGCCCGCAGTTCCTCGACCTGTCTCACGCGCCTTCCTCGCGGCGCGCGCGCTCGATTTCCGCCTGCACCTCCTTCGCCACCTCGGCGAGCTCGCGGAGCACTTCGACGGCCTGCTCGGGATCATCGGTTTTCTCGAGCCGCGTGCGCGCTTCCTCGAGACGCTTGAGCAGCTCTTCAAGACGCGAGACGGGGTTTCCAGGCTGTTCGCTCATGTGTGCGCCTCTCGCGCAACTCGTCCAAGAATCCCGTTCACGAGGCGCCCAGCGTCCTCGGACGAGTACCGCTTGGCGAGCGAAACGGCTTCGTCGATTGCGGCCTCGAGCGGAACGTCTCCGCGCTCCAGCTCCCAGAGCGCGATCCGCAGGATGTTGCGCTCGAGTGCCCCGAGGCGATCCGCACTCCACTCGCTCGACGCCTCATTGATGCGCGCGTCCAGCTCGGAGGACTCCGCCACGACGCCGTCGGAGAGTTCCTGAGCGTATGGGTCGAGTTCCCCCTCGTGGAGGGAAGCGAGCGGCTGTCCCGTCACGTCCCACTGGTAGAGGACGAAGAGGGCATCTCGGCGTGCGGCTTTCCGACTGCTCAAGCCGCACCCTGGAGCGCTCCGAGAGCGACCTCGCTCAGAAAGGACGTTGTGTAACGCCCACTCGTGAAGCCTTCGCTCTCCAGAATGTCCATCGCCAGCCCGCCCGTCGTGGGAACGCCCGCCAGCTCGAATTCTGACAGCGCTCGCCTGGCGCGGGCGATCGCTGCGGGTCGATCCTCCGCCCACACGATCAGCTTGGCGAGCAGCGAGTCGTAGAAAGGCGGCACCGTGTAGCCCTCGTACACGTGCGTGTCGATTCGGACGCCGGGCCCGAGAGCCGGCCGGAAGCGAGCAATGGTTCCAGGCGCTGGAAGGAAGTCACGAGTCGGATCCTCGGCGTTGATCCTGAACTCGATTGCATGGCCCGCGATTGGAGCGCGGCCCTCGCGCGGCAGGCCAGCTCCTGCAGCAATCGACAGCTGCGCCCGCGCCAGGTCGATCCCCGTCACCAGTTCGGTGACCGGATGCTCGACCTGAAGCCGCGTGTTCATCTCGATGAAGTAGAAGCTCCCGCCAGCGTCGAGGAGGAACTCGAGCGTTCCCGCTCCCGAGTAGGTCAACGCCTTGCAAGCGCGGGAGGCTGCGTCCTCCATCTCGGCGCGCAGCTCGTCCGAGACAGCGGGCGAGGGCGCTTCTTCGACGAGCTTCTGGTGCCTGCGCTGGATCGAGCAGTCGCGCTCACCCAACGTGAGCACGCCGCCCTCGCCGTCACCGAGCACCTGGATCTCTACGTGCCGGGCGTCGACGAGAGCCTTCTCGACATAGAGAGACCCGTCCGAGAACGCCGCCTGCGCCTCCGAGGAGGCGGTCTGAAAGGCTCCTTCGAGCTCGTCCGGTGTCTCGACGAGCCGCATGCCTCGCCCACCACCGCCGGCGGCCGCTTTGAGCAGGATGGGAAACCCGACCTCGTGCGCGAGGCGTTTCGTGTCTTCCAGGCCAGCCGCGCCATTCGAGCCCGGGACGAGCGGGAGGCCGGCGGCTGCCATCGCCGCCTTGGCGGCCACCTTGTCTCCCATCGTCTCGATCGTCTCCGGC
>Ga0307312_10001416_pt1 | contig 12239 bp, 12 predicted proteins | sample ER_DNA_202_FD_194489 | JGI IMG/M metagenome (GOLD analysis project Ga0307312, IMG submission 194489) | Bulk soil microbial communities from the East River watershed near Crested Butte, Colorado, United States - ER_DNA_202 | ecosystem: Environmental > Terrestrial > Soil > Floodplain | place...
TGCCGCCGGGCGTCGTGACCTCCCAGGAGGAGTGGCCGTACCAGGTGATAGTCGTGTCTCGATCGAGTCCCACGTGCGCACCTCCGCTTGTCGTCGTGTCCCGTCCATCGTAGGGCTGGGCGGCCGCGGCGGTAGCCTCGGCTACACTCGGGCGGTGCCTGCCGAACGGATCGCCGAGAACCTCGCCTTCATCAACTGGACGGTCCTGACGAGTCTCGCGATCGGGTCGTTCGGGGCGGTCGTCCTCGCTCGCCTGCGGACGGACGCGACCCGCGGGTTCCTCGTGTTCACCGCCGCGTGCGCGGTCGTGCTGGCCGTCCTCGCCTATTTTTCCGATCAGGCTCTCCCGGCCACGCTCAGGGGGTCGCCGATCATCACCGACGGGGCGTTCGACATGCCTCGTCGTGCTGCGCTCGGCGCGTTCGTCGTGCTGGCGGCGGCCTACACGGTGGCCCTGGCCCAGCGACGTCGCGCCCCGGCGCTCGCGGCGGGAGCCCTGTCGGCCGCTGCCGCGGTCCTCGTCTGCGGCGCGCTCGCCTGGGGCGGTGGGACGTTCGGAGCCGTGCCGCTGCTCGTCCAGCTCGTCGTGCTCGCCGTTGCGACCGGCGGTGTCTTCGCGGCGATGATCCTAGGCCACTGGTATCTCGTCACGCCGAAACTGCCGGAGGCGCCGCTCATCCTCATCGCCCGCTCGCTCCTTGCCGTGGTCGGTCTCCAGCTGCTCCTCTTCGGAGTCTGGGTCGCCACGGGTGCCGGCCCGGCGGGTGCATCGCCCTTCGGGGTCCTCGTCGGGCAATGGGCGCTGTTCGTCTGGCTGCGCCTCATCGTCGGGCTCGTCTTCCCGCTCGTCGTGTCGTGGGCGGCCGTCAAGACCGCCCGGAGCCGATCGATGGAGTCGGCGACCGGCCTGCTCTATATCAACGTCGGTTCCATCGCAGCCGGCACGATCCTGGCCGCCGGTCTCTACTTCGGAGCCGGGGTCCTCGTCTGATGCCGAACCGCATCCGGGTCAGGCTCTTCGCCATCCAGCGCGAGCTCGCCGGGGCGCGTGAGATTGCCCTCGACCTGCCGCCAGGCGCGACCATCGAGGCGGCCTGGACGGCGCTCGTCGAGCGTCATCCGGTCCTGGCCCCCGGCCGCCCGGCAGTCCGGTTCGCCCGCAACGGCGAGTACACCGATCCGGAAACGGCACTCGGCGACGGCGACGAGCTCGCGATCATCCCACCGGTCAGCGGTGGCGGCGAGACCGAGGCCGAGACCGAACCGGGCGCGGTTGGTGCGGCGGAGCGGGAGCCCGCCGCGGGCGGCGTGGCCGAAGCCCGGCGGATCCTCGAGCTGCGTGCGGAACCGTTTGCCGCAACCATCCTGGTCGATCTCGGCGACGCCCTCGCTACCGACGGCGACGGCGCCATCGTCGGCTTCATCGGGCGAACCCGCGAGACGCCGGGAACACCGGCCCCGGGCCAGGAGGTAGAGGCCGCCCGCCACACGGGTCGGGCCGTCGAGTCGCTCGGATACGAGGCCCACGAGCCGATGGCGCTCGCGATGCTCGGCCGGATCGCGGACGAGATCGCCGAGCGATTCGGGGTCGTTCGCCTGGCGATCGTCCATCGGACCGGGGAGGTGCCGCTCGGCGAGGCGAGCGTCGCGATCGTCGCCGTGTCGCCGCACCGCGACGCGGCGTTCGAGGCAGCCCGCTATGCGATCGACGAGACCAAGGCTCGGGCACCGATCTGGAAGGCGGAGCACTTCGCGGACGGCCATGTCTGGGTCGGCGAGGTCGCTCGGGAGGGCCCGGCGATACCCCGCCCGCAACCGACCGCAGCCGCGGACGAGGAGGCTCGATGAAGGTCTACATCAGCGTCGACATGGAGGGGATTGCCGGGATCAGCCATCCCAATCCGACCGGACGCGCCGACAGCGGCTACCCGGCGGCGGTCGACCTGATGGTCGGTGAGGCGAACGCGGCGATCGAGGGCGCCCTCGCCGGCGGCGCCGACGAGATCCTGGTGAATGACAGCCACGGCGGCATGTACAACCTCCGCCCCGCCGATCTTCACCCGGCGGCTCGTGTCCTCCAGGGCCAGAAGGCCTGGTCGATGGTCGCCGGTGCGGGACCCGATGCGGGTTTCGAGGTCGCCCTGTTCGTCGGATACCACGCCCGGGCTGGCCACCCGACGGGGACGATCGCCCACACCTTCTCCGGTCGCCCGACGCTGACGCAGCTGAACGGTCGGCCGGTCGGCGAGACCGGACTTAACGCGTCGGTTCTTGGAGCGTGGGGGATCGCGGTCGGACTTGTCGCCGGCGACGACGCCCTGGCCGGCGAGGTTGCCGACTGGCTGCCGTGGGCCGAGCGGATCATCGTCAAGACGGCCTCCGGCGGGAATGCCGCGGCGTCGTTCCATCCGACGTTCGCCCACGACCTCATTCGAAGCGGCGCGGAGCGGGCTGTGCGGCGCGCGGCCGCGGGCGAGCTCCAGCCGCTCATCGTTGATCGGCCAGTGGTCGTCGAGGTCGACTATCGCAACGCGATCGCCGCCGACTACGCGGCAATCGTCCCGGGCGCCGAGCGGGTCGGCGATCGCGGCGTCCGATTCGAGGCGCCGGACGCCGTGACGGCGTACCGCGGCTTCCTGGCCGGCGTCCGGTTGGCCGGCATCGTCGACTGAGCACGAGGCCACCGACTAGCGCCATACTCGCTGGCATGACGATGCCTCCCCGCGACCTCGGGCCGCTCGACCGGCTGGCCGAACGCGCGGAGACGCTGGCCGGGGCATGGGCGGCGCGAGCCCGCGCGTCGACGACCGTGGGACGCGAGCGGGCACTCCTCAGGATGTTCGGCGTCGGTGGCCTCGACGCGGCCGACCGGCCGCTCGCCTGGGCTGCCGTCGACCGCTACATGGCCGGCGGGCGTGGCCGGCTCGCCGGCGGGATCCTCCTGCCGTTCGCAATGGGCCTCGTCGAGTACGACATCGATCCACAGCGGCTGGCGCTCGATGTCGCGTCGGGTGCGGTCGATCTCGGCCTCGAGGCCGATCTGCTCAACGAGCCCGACCGGCGCGCGCTGGCCGAGGAGGAGGCCCGCAGGCTTGCCGCAGCAGCAACAGATCGAATCGATGCCAACCGGACCGCCCGCCGTGAATTGTTGGCCGTCCTTGGCGAATCAGCCCGTCCGTGGCTCGGGGCCACGATCGCCGACCTGGAGATCGCCGGGGCGCTGATGTCGGCCGGGCACGTCGTCCGAGCGGGCGCGGAGGTCGTGCAGATCCAGGTCCCGATCGGGCGCGAGCTGGTCGAGCGACTCCGCGATGCCGGCCTCAAGGCACCCGTCTGGGAACCCGGCGAGGAGTCGTCGGCAGGGCTCGAGACCGACGGCGAGCTCATGCCGACGGGCAGCCAGCGGGCCCTCAGAATCCTCCGGCGGAACCTCGACGAGCTCGCCGCCGAGCGCCGCCACTACGTCCGGGTCGCTGCCGTGCCGCCGCCGCTCGGGGCACCCGAATCTGCTGTCGTGGCGGCCTTCGAGCGCCTCGACATCGTCCAGTCCGACCCGCTCGCAGAGATCGTCGGCGGTCGAGTCGCCCCGGATCGTGCTCTCGCCGATCACGCCTTTGCCCACGGCCTCCTGGCTCGAGCCGGCGTCATGGTTGCCCTTTCGGCCGGGCCTCTCGTCGTCGCCCCGGACCTCGCCCGCGGCGTTCCGTCCGATCCCGCGACGCGGGCCGGTCGAGCCCTTGCAATTCAGCTCGTCTCCGTGGCGCTCGCGCGTGGCAATGGCGTGCCGTCCGAGCAGCTCCTCCTCGGGGCGCTGCCGGCGTGGCTGATTGGCGAACCGTCACCGATCATCCAGGCGGCCGCCGAGGTCGCCCTCCGCCGCGCCCTTTTCCCCGAGCTGAGCCTCCTGTTCGAGGAGCCATCGATGGACGACCGCGCCTCGACCGAGAGATGGTCGGCGATCGTGGCCGCCGTCGCCCCGGCCGGCCCTGCGACGGGGATCATCCTGCGCCGGGCGACGCCGGACGCGGCTCCGGGCCTCGCTGCCAGTCGTGCGGCCGCCGCGGTCACGGCCGGGCTCGGATCCTCCTATGTCGAGCGGACCCTCATCGGTCCGGGCGCGGAGCATGCTCGGGCGAGCGCGACCGCGGCGCTGGCGACGCTCGAGCGGCTCGCCAACGAAGGCTGGGACTCGGTCCTCGGCGAGGGTCCGGGCCGCCTGGATACCGGTGGCTTCGCGGTGGATGCCATCGCCGAGCGGACGGAGACGTTCGATCCGTTCCTGACGTCGTCGACCGCGCGCTGACCCGAGCCGCGCCCAGCGGCGCCTCAGCCGCCGGAGACGGCGGGAATGATGTGGATCGTCGAGTTCACTGCGACCGGCGTGTCGAGCCCGGCCGGCAGGGAATCGACGTAGACGTTGATGTGCTGGCGGATCATCGGCCCCGCATCGACGAGCCGATTGCGGATCCCAGGGGTCTGCTCGTCGAGGCGGTCGATCGCCTCGGCGACGGTCGCCGCCTCGACATCGGTCGAGCGCTGGGTGCCGGGGATCAGCGATACGAGGGAGCGGGGCAGGATCACGGTCGCCATCGGTGGGTGCCTCAGTCGAGAGCCACGGCCTCGACGCCCCAGATCGGCGGCAGGTTCTCGGCGAGGCGGGTCCAGCGCTCGCCCTCGTCGGCCGAGCCATACAGCTGGCCCGTGCTCGTCCCGAAGAAGATCCCGACCGGATCGAGCCGATCGACGGCCAGCGCCTCGCGGTACACACCGACGAACGCGTCTTGCTGCGGGAGGCCGTCGCCGTGGCGCTCCCAGCTGTCGGCCCCGTCGCGTGTCCGCCAGACCGCCAGTGAGCCGCCGGGTGCAAATCGGCCTTCCTCGGGGTGGCTGAGTGGGATCACCCAGCCGGTGTTCGGGTCTCGTGGATGTGCCCCGAACACGAACCCGAACTCGGAGCTCAGGCCCTTGCTGACGTCCTCCCAGCTCTGTGTCCCATCGGTCGATCGGAACACGCCGCAATGGTTTTGCTGGTAGAAGCGGTCGGGCTGGCCGGCTGCCATCACGAGCTTGTGGACGCACTGCCCCGTCTCGGGGTACGGATCCGGCGAGTTGCAGTTGATGACGCCCTGGTTACGCGCCTCCCAGGTCGTGCCGCCGTCTTCCGTAGCGAACGTCCCGACGGCGCTGATCGCCACCCACATCTTCTCGGCCTCGCTCGGGTGGGGGACGATCGTGTGGCAGATCAGGCCTCCGGCACCCGGCTGCCAGTCCGGCCGGCTCGGATGCTCCCGCAGGCCGCCAACGTGATTCCAGTTCGCGCCGCCGTCGTCGCTTCGGAACAGCCCCGCGGGCTCGACACCCGCATAGATCGAGCCGTGGGCCGGGGTCACGTTCCAAACCGTCGGGATCTTCGGGCCGTCGTCGCCGTACGTCAGCCCCTCGGACGAGTGGGTCCACGTCACGCCGAGGTCGTTGCTCCGGAAGACGGCGGGCCCGTACCACACGGAACCGCCGCCTGCGTAGATCGAGCTCGTCGCCGGGTCCCACTGGAGATCGTGGATCGGCCAGCCCTCGCAGAGCGGTCCACGGATCGACCACGAGGCTCGATCGGCGTTGCCGTCGAGGATGAACGCGCCTTTGCTGGTGCCGACGAGGAGCATCGTTCGGGTCACGAGGGTCCCTCCAGTGGAGTCCGGCCTGGTCGAACGTTCTGACGGCGTTCGGGACGGATTCTCATCGGTGCCCGATCCGGCGGCCTCAGTTGCCGGCCTTGAATGGGTAGACGACCCAGCGATCCGTCGTCACGACGTGATGGTCCGGCGCCCCCGGGACCACCGAATGGCTCGGCTTGTAGTGGAGCACCGCCGTCACGGGCAGCCCGCCGGCGTGGCGAACGCGCTCTGTCACCGCGTGGATCGTCGTGCCCGAGTCCCAGACCTCGTCGACGATCAGGACGCGCTGGCCACGCAGCTGGGGATCGGCTGGGAACTGGAGGAACGTCGGCTTCGGGCCGGGCCGCCCTTCGTCGTCGTAGTACTCGACGGCAGCGACGAGGATGTTCCGGAGCCCGAGGCGGTAGGCGAGCATCCCGGCCGGGACCAGGCCGCCGCGGGTGATCGCCAGCATCACGTCGTAGTCGCCGCGGACCTTCGTGGCGAGCTCGGCCACCATGTCGGCGAGCGCGTCCCACGTGACGATGTCCTTGGCGATCGCGGTCTCGACCATGGCCCAAGTCTAGCCGGACGAGCGACCGCCCGAACCGCTCCCGGACGGCGCTGCTCGCCTGATCGCCTCGATCGTCGTCGGGTCGTCGAGGGCCGTCAGGTCGCCCGGATCGAGCCCCAGATAGGCCGCCCGAACGACCCGTCGCATGATCTTGCCCGAGCGGGTCTTCGGCAGGGCCGGCACGATCAGGATGGCCTCCGGCCTGAGCGTCTTGCCGAGCTCCGCGACCACCCGTCGGCTGATCGCGGCGCGCAGCTCGTCGTCGTCGGTCTCGCCCCGCCGAAGCGTGCACACCACGACGATCGCCTCGCCCTTGATCGCATGGGGGACGCCGATCGCGGCCGCCTCGACGACCGCCGGGTGGGCGGTCGCCGCTGCCTCGACCTCGGCCGGCCCCACACGCTTGCCGGCCACCTTGAGCGTGTCGTCCGAGCGACCCCGGATGAACCAGTAGCCGTCGCCGTCGACGATGGCCCAGTCGCCGTGGACCCAGACGCCAGGCAGGCGGCTCCAATAGGTCTCGACGTAGCGATCCGGATCGTTCCAGAAGCCACGGGTTATGCCGGGTTGCGGCTGTCGGATGACGAGCTCGCCGACGTCGCCTCGCAACGGCTGCCCCGCCGCGTCGACGACGTCGGCGGCGGTTCCGGGACACGGACCGTTGAAGGAGGCCGGCTTGATCGGCGTCAGGAGATTGCACCCGACGATCCCGCCCGAGACCTCGGTGCCACCCGAGTAGTTGACGACCGGCAGCCGCCCGCCCCCGATCTCGCGGAAATACCAGGCCCACGATTCCGGGTCCCACGGCTCGCCGGTCGAGCCGAGGACCCGGAGGCGGCCGAGATCGTGCGCCCTGACCGGCTCCGTTCCGTGCGGGATCAACGCCCGGATGACCGTGGGCGAGAGGCCGAGATGGGTGACCCGATGGCGGGCGACGAGGGCCCACAGCCGATCCGGGCCCGGGTGATCCGGGGCCCCCTCGTATAGGAGGAGCCGGGCGCCGAGCAGGAGCGACCCGCAGATCGCCCACGGGCCCATCATCCAGCCGAGGTCGGTGAACCAGAACAGGGCGTCGCCGGTCCGCAGGTCGAAGGTGTGGGCGAGGTCCTGGGCGGCCTTGATCGGGAATCCGCCGTGGACGTGGACCGCGCCCTTCGGCTTGCCGGTCGTGCCCGACGTGTAGATCAGCATGTAGGGCGTCTCCGGGTCCGTGGCCAGGGTCGCCTCCGGCTCGCCCTCGTCGAGCAGGGCTGCGCGCGCCGCGTCGACGGACTCGTCCCACCATCGGTCGCGCTCGGGATTCCAGGGCGGCGCCGGCGCCCGGACCCCGAGCCGCCGGACGACGATCACCCGGCCGACCGACGGCGCCAGGGCGACGGCGTCGTCGGCGACCGCCTTCATCGGCACGACCGCGCCGCGCCGAAAGAAGCCATCCGCGGTAACGAGGACACTGGCCTCGCAGTCCTGGAGGCGCGCAGCGACGGCGGGGGCGCCGTACCCGGAGAAGATCGGCGTGAAGATCGCGCCGATCCGGCCGAGGGCGAGCGTCGCGATGACCGTCTCGACGAGCATCGGCAGGAAGATCCCGACCCGATCGCAGGAGCGGACGCCGGCATCCCGGAACATCCGTGCCGCCACCACGACGTAGTCGCGGAGCGCGGCATTGGTCAGACGCCGGAACTCGCCGTCCTCGCCCTCCCAGGCAACCGCCTCGCCGGATGGATCACGCGCGGCGCGTGGCGCGGTCGAGGCCTCGGCGTAGTTGAACGCACCGCCACTCCACCAGCGGGTCCATTCGGGACCGCGGGAAGCGTCCATGACGGCGGTTGGTCGGCGCTGCCAGGCGAGCCCCATGTTGTCGGCCGCGGCGCCCCAGAACCACGCAGGATCGTCAACGGCGCGGGCATGGAGAGCCGGGACATCGGCCATCCCCGTGGCCTTCAGGAATCGGGCGAGCCGCGATTCCGCGAGCAGCTCTGGAGTCGGCCGCCAAGCCGCATCGGGCACGTCTCGGCCAAAGATGGGGGCGCGGTCACTCGGCACTCGGTCAGCCTAATGCAGGATTGGACCGAGGCGCGTGGTCGACCGGCACTGGTACGAATGGCGGCGTCCGGTCACCCGTTCGTAAGGGTTGCGGCTGCGCAACATGGACGACATCCTCCGCCACATGTTCAGACGCCACCGGAGTGATCCGGACCCGACAACAGTCCTCGCGTTTCGCACCAGGCTCGAAGCCATTGCGCTGACGGCTCGGAGCGAGTCGAACGAGTTCGACCCGCGGCGGCTCCGCGGCCGGCTCGCCCGCCCGACGAGTGTCGGGTTGCGCGATCGGCTCGGCCGAGCGGCCCTCGCGGCCCCGCGAGCCTGACGAGATCCTGATTCGCCGCCCGGGGGGAAGGCGCTGACGGACCATCGCCGCCACTGGGACGGCGGCGATGGTCCGCGGCGATCGTTGGGGAGGGGCTCGTCGACGCGATGCCGCGGCGAGATCGAGGCGGCGCTCCAGATCAGGCGCCAGGCTCCGCCGGTGGACCTGATCGATCTCCGTTCCGACACCGTCACCCACCCAACGCCGGGGATCCTCGTCGTGGCGTTCGGGTCGCGGACGATCCGGGCGGTCACCCACCTCGACGTCGACTCCGCGGCATGTCGCCGGGCGGCGACGATCCTCGTCGACGCAGCCGCGGTATCGTGACGCGGCAGGGGGAGGGGGATGCATACGAAGACGGGGAGGCTCGACCGATGACGACAGCGACGGGAACCGGAACCCGCGAGGATCCGTGGCAGCTGAAGACGCCGCCCGGCACGTCGGAGTACCAGATGTGGCGCGACGACGCGTCGGACCCGCCGACGATCGTGTGCCAGGTCGGTGGGACGAAGCTCCTCTACGACGCCCGAGCGATCGACGACCTCCACACGATGCTGAAGGCCAATGGCGACTGGCTGCCCCTGGGCGGCGCCGACGAGCAGAAGCCCGCGCCGGAGGGCACCGTCGAGGCCTGGGGCCGTTCGGCCGACAATCCCGTCGGTGGCTGGTACGGGCTCAAGAAGGGCCTCCGTGGGAGATTCGGCGTCTACATGCCGCCGCTGCTCGAGACCCTCGGGCTCGCCGAGCTGACCCACGACGCGAAGAACAACCGGATGCGGGCGAAGTAATCGCCAACCTCCGCCGCGACGAGACGACAGATCCGGGGCGAAGCGAGGTACATGACGCGCGAACCCGACCCGACGATGGCGGCGGCCGACCGCCAGATTCTCATCATCGGCGCGGGCATCTTCCTCATCCTCGCGCTTCTCGCCTTCATCCCGGACGTCTCGCCGAGTGGCGCCCAGGGTCTCATTTCGGAGCGGGCCCATGCCCGGATCGAATCGATCGCCCCGGCGACCGACCAGTCGCCGCCGCTCGCGGTGATCGTCTTCGTCGACGGCTCGCGCGCCGGCCAGCGAACCGAAGCCCAGGTCGAGGGCCCGAGCGGCCAGCTCCAGCTGCCCGATTACCAGGCAGGCGACGAGGTCATCGTCGCCCTGGACACCGACCCTGACGGCAACCAGACCACATCGGTCATCGATCGCTGGCGGCTGCCCGTCCTCGAATCCCTCGTCGGAGCGTTCGCGATCGTCACGATCATCGTCGCCGGCTGGCGCGGCATCCGCGCCCTTGTGTCGCTCGCGCTGACCCTGGTCCTTGCCGTCAAGCTCCTCATCCCGCTGTTGCTCGCCGGCTGGAATCCGGTCGGGCTGGCGATCAGTCTCGGGACACTCATCACGATCGCGTCGCTGCTCCTGACCCAGGGTTTCACCCGGGCGACCCTCGCCGCGGTGCTCGGCACAGCCATCGCCCTCGCGGCGACCGGTGTCCTCGCGGTCATCACGACGCAGGCCGCACGCTTCACGACGGCCCAGGGATCCGATCAGATCGTCTATCTCCAGCAGCTGGCCGGCGATCGGCTCGATCTCAGCGGGTTGCTCCTGGCGGCCGTCATCTTCGGCGGGCTGGGCGTGCTGAACGACGTCGCGATCTCCCAGGCGGCGACGGTCGAGGAGCTGCATGCCGTCAGCCCGTCGATGAGCAGGCGAGAGCTGTACACGCGAACGATGAACGTCGGGATCTCCCATCTCGCCGCCACGGTCAACACCCTCGTGTTCGCCTACCTCGGCGCGGCCCTGCCTCTACTCGTCCTGCTCGCGCTCCAGATCGAATCGGTCGGGCTGAGCGTCAACGAGGAGATCGTCGCCGTCGAGGTCGTTCGGACCATCGTCGGGAGCATCGGGATCCTGCTGGCCGTCCCGATCACCACCGCGATCGCCTGCTGGCTCGCCGTCCGATCAAGCGGGGCCTGAGCGGCGGTTATTCCCGCTCGCCCGGGCCCACCGCCACGTCATCGTTGCGCTCAGCGGTTGGCCGGGCATGACGACGACTGGATCGAGATGGACGAAGTCGGGCGGTGACGACTGCGGCTCGACGCAGATCGTGTCGGCCGGCTCGTCGTAGACAACCCAGTAGTCGCAGGACGAGGTCAGCTCGAGGCTGAGGACGCCCGGCCACGTCAGGAGAGGGGCCGATCGGAGCCCCGTGAAGCAGTCGTCCCACGGCCGCGCGGTCGGCTCGACGAGCTCGCCGGTCGGGATCCCATCGGCATCGCGCACGAACATTTGGGCGGCATCGAAGAGAAGCTCGGCGGGCGGCGATGGAGGCGCCGGTTTGGCTGCGCTCCCAATCAGCCGTCGCGGGAACCACGGATGCCAGCCGACCGCACCCGGCATCGGCTCGTCCGCCTCGAGGGTCAACGACGCGCGCAGCTCGTCGCCCTCGAGGTTGAATTGCTCGGTGACACGGCCGGCGAATGGCCAGGCCGGCCCGAGGTCGATCGACAGCGTCCGGTCGTCGACGATCGTCCATGGCCGATCGAACACCGTGCCATGGATGGCGTGCGGCGGCACGTTCCGCGGCATCTCGATGCGCCGGCCATCGAACTCGAAGGTCCCGTCGCGGATCCGGCCGGGATACGGAACCATCGGATATGAGCCCCAGTAGAGCGGGCCACTGCCGGTTCGAGCGAGCAGCTCGGACCCGTCGACGATCAGCGAGGCCATTCGGCCGCCCGCCGCCGGGCTGACCTCGAGACGGGCGTCGCCGCTTTCGAGGACCAGCAGGTTGTCGGCGTCGCCGGCCGTGCCGGCCGTCACGACTCAGGTCGCGGCTCGACGACGACCACCTCAGGCCTCGATGGGAGTGGCCGCGACGGTGGCGCCGGACGCCGCGGCGCCGGATTCCGCGACACCGGAACCTTCGGTGCGAGCTGCGGCCCTCAGGCCTCGCAACGTTTTCATGAGGTCGTTTTCGCCCCGGCCGAAGTAGTCGTGGAGTCGGACGTACTCGCGATACAGCACGTCATAGACCTCGCCGTTCGCCGCAATCGGTTCATAGACGCGGTCCTTGAGGCGGGCCATCGCCGCGGACGCGTCCTCGATCGTGGCGTAGCCGCCGGCCCCGACGCCCGCAGCAACGGCACCGAACATCGCCGAGCCGAGGGCAGACGCTTGCTCGGAAGCCGCAAGCTTGAACGGGCGCCCCGTGACGTCGGCGTAGATCTGGAGGGTCAGCGGGCTCTTGTCGGCGAGGCCGCCGCACGCGACTATCTCGCGGATCGGCACGCCATGAGCCTCGAATGTCTCGATGATCACCCGGGTCCCAAAGGCCGTCGCTTCGATCAGCGCGCGATAGATCTCTTCAGGCGTGGTCGCCAGGGTGGCCCCGACGAGGAGGCCGCCGAGTGCGGCATCGACAAGGACCGACCGGTTGCCGTTCCACCAGTCGAGGGCAAGCAGTCCGGATTCGCCGGCCCGGAGACGAGCCGCCTTCTCCTCGAGCAGGGCATGGATGTCGAGTCCGCGCGCCCGGGCCTCCTGCTGGTAGGGCTCAGGAACGGCGTTCTCGACGAACCAGCTGAAGTGGTCGCCGACACACGATTGGCCGGCCTCGTACCCCACGTAGCCCGGGATGATCCCGTCCT
>Ga0307312_10001417_pt1 | contig 12231 bp, 17 predicted proteins | sample ER_DNA_202_FD_194489 | JGI IMG/M metagenome (GOLD analysis project Ga0307312, IMG submission 194489) | Bulk soil microbial communities from the East River watershed near Crested Butte, Colorado, United States - ER_DNA_202 | ecosystem: Environmental > Terrestrial > Soil > Floodplain | place...
TTTTGAAATGTCGGCTGAATTTCCGCCCATGTGCCGCAAAATGGCCGACTGAGAGAAATCCCGCAAAAGGTGCAGAAGCTCGCGGCGCACCGCTCTCTCGCCAGTGGGGATGTCGGCTGAATCGGGCCGGCACTGACGCTCAATCTGCGGGCAAGGTCTGCGCGTTGGCCCACTAGGAGCCTGTCTGAATAGTCGCTGTTCAATTCCGAGCGAGTCTGATTCAAGCTTGGGCTATGAGCAAGTATTTTCGTCCCTGGAATATCGATCAGACACTGCTTCTGCCGCCGAATGTGCAGGACTTCGTGCCGAAAGGCCATGTCTCGCGGTTTATCGTTGAACTGGTGCGGGAGAGCCTTGATCTCAAGGAGATCACGGGCAGTTATGTGAGCGGGCTCGGGCAGCCGCCGTTTGACCCGCGGATGATGGTGGCGCTTCTGCTGCACGGCTATGCGAGTGGGTTGTATTCGTCGCGGCGGATTGCGAAGGCCTGCCGCGAGCGGAATGATTTTGTGATGATTGTGGCGCTGGATCCGCCGGACTTCCGAACCATCAGCGACTTCCGCAAGCGGCATTTGAAGGCGCTCGGTGCGCTGTTCCTGCAGGTCCTGAAGCTGTGCGAGACGGCGGGGCTGGTCAAACTCGGCCACGTCGCGCTGGATGGCACGAAGATCAAGGCGAACGCGTCGAAACACAAAGCGATGAGTTATGAGCGCATGAAGAAACGCGAGGCGGAATTGAAAGCCGAGGTGGCTCGCATGCTGGCGGCCGCCGAGGCTGCGGATGCCGAAGAGGACGAGACTTTCGGCAAGGACAAGCGCGGCGACGAACTGCCGGACTGGACTGGCGACAAGCAGAAACGGCTGGCGAAGATCCAGCAGGCGATGGCCGCACTGGAGGCCGAGGCCAGGCAGGCGGCGGAGGAAGAGCGGCGGATCGAGGCCGAAAAGGAACGGCAGCGTCAGGCCGAAGGCCGCAAGAAGCCGGGCAAACCGGCGGCACCACCGTCGGATGAACCCAATCCCAAGGCGCAGCGCAACTTCACCGATCCGGAAAGCCGCATCATGAAGTCGAAGGATGGCTTCGTTCAGGCCTATAATGCACAGGCCGCCGTCGATGCAGGCGCCCAGATCATTGTCGCGCACGAACTGACCCAGTGCGGCAACGATCAAGGTCAGTTGGTGCCCCTGATCGAGGCCATCGAGAACAATCTCGGCCGCAAGCCGGAGCAGGCCTCAGCGGACTCCGGCTACTGCAGCGAATCCAATCTCGAAGCGCTCGAAGCACATAGTATCGACGGCTATGTCGCGCCCGGACGCGCCAAGCACCCGACAGCCGCGAACGGAAAAGTTGGCGGACCGCTGACCCAACAGATGCGAAAGAAGATCGACGATGGCGGCTTCGAAACCCCCTACCGATTGCGAAAGCAAGTGGTGGAACCGGTGTTCGGACAGATCAAACAGGCACGCGGCTTCCGCCAGTTCCTGTTGCGCGGCGTCGAGAAAGTGCGTGCCGAGTGGGCCATGATCTGCACCGCCCACAACCTCCTGAAGCTGTTCACCCTCGCAAACGCAGCCTGAGCCGGCTACTCTACAACAATGCCCGGTCGCGATCCCCTATCTGGACGGGCTCCTAGCGGTCTGTTATCCCTAGTATTTAATTGGTCACGTCTTTGATCCGGCTCGCCTTCTGCATTTTAGCCCGGCCGCGCGTTTCCCGCCGTAGACTCCTGACAAACCCCCGCGCGCGTACTACGCACAAAGTACGCCAAGAAAACCGTGATGCAGTTTCCCAAATGGTCAGTCACTGTTGCGCAAATGATCCCGACCTACCGCTCCCGGAATTTACCGCTGCTATCGACGACAAGAGATACCTCTTTTCCGTCTTTCATCGCCTTCGCCGCGATCCCTTCGGCGGTTGACTTGACGTCCCGCACCTGCGTGTAACCCGCCTTCTCCAGCTTCCTGATCAACTCCTGCTCGGCTACAGAGCGACGGAAGTCAGTGGTGCTTGGGTCTGGGGGTGGGCGCGTCGACGGGGTTGTGCTTGGCTGCGCCAGCGCCGGTAACGTGATGACGAGGAAAGAGGCGACCGTACAGGCCGCGACCCGCCAGCTCATGATGCATTCTCCTGAGTATGCCGGGGCCTGGATGGCCCCACACAATCAACCGACGCTAGCCAGGGTGGTTCCAGCTATCGGCGTTTCCCGTCACTGACTTGTCCGGGTCTAATCGCCTCTATTTTCCTCTAATTTAGAGAATTGATCGGCGGCCCAAAAATGTGCTGCCCGCGTGCTAAAACGGCGGATGAGGCTTATGCGCTGGCAGGCTACAAGCAAAGCGAACTGTCCAACGATCGCCATGAACGCCGGCGAGTTTGAGCGGGCGAACAACCGGACCACCATGTCCTCTAGCTCCAGCAGCAGTATTGCCAAAAAAGCTCGCTCTAAGGCCGAGGCGGATTTTACCACTTGGCTCATGATGGCCAAGCTCGGGGGTTTCGATGACCTTCCGTCAAACGCACAGAACTTTCTGACTAGCTATCGAGCCCGACTCGAGAAGATGAGCGAAGCCGAGTCCACGGTGCTGGCCGTTCGCGAGGTCTACAACGCTTATTACAACGAGATGGGAGGCGTGGGCGCTGCGCCGGAACCACAAGCTCGCAAACCAACGACAGAAAGCACCGTTGTGCGGCTCAAAAGGCCGCTTAAACCTCAGCCCGTTCCATCAGCTACCCGCAATTCGACCGGGCCAATAATCCCAAAATCCCTCCAGGCCCTGCTGATTTTCGCGAGCATGGTGGCTCTAATTGTCACGTATAGATTCCTGACGCAGTAACCCGCAGCAATGCTTCTTTGAGCAAATCAGAACATTTCAGCTCGCATATCGCCTCCGCCGATGGCAGATCAGGCAATGGGTTCGGTTCGCTCGTCACGATGCGGCCTCGATGTCGGATAGCGCAACGTCGAGCTGGTCCATCAGCCGCTTGATGGCGAGGGCGCGCTCCCGCTTGGTCGGCTTGCCGCCATACTCGCGCTTCACGGCGGCAGCGAACGCGCTGACCTTAGTCGCTTGAGGCCGGAAACCAAATCGGCAAAGTTTGCCGACTTGATCCGCCGATGGGCGCCGGAAATGCTCGCCCCATATTGCCGCCAGATTTCTGGCACCGCCGACATCGCCTCGCGGCTTGCGAGTACCGAGTGCAGATAGCCCCCGTCATCAGGCAGGAAGAAAACCTCCCGCGGACGCTGGGGGGCCGTTTTGCGTCCACTTGAGGCCGCCTATCCGAGTTTCGATCACGCCTCCGGCTAGGAAACCAATCGCCGTTCTTCACGTTGAGTTGCTGGGCAGGGGACCGGAAGCGAGAGGTCTCGGGGCTGCCGGGCCGCTTTCCGCAATGGACCAGGAGAGCGGCCATGAGCGACTACGACTTCAAAGCAGCCCGAAAAGAAGAACTCGAACGGCGTCTCGCGACGGCTCGTCGCGTTGCAATCCTGCCTGTTGATCCTCTCACCAAAGAGCGGGTTGACGGGTTCATTCAGGAACTAGAAGTGGAGCTCGGCAAGGGATCAGCGGAAATAGGACGATGGTAAGTTGAGCAGGATGGACCTGAGCGGTACGCGGTGTCCCCGCTGTCGATCCCGCGCCTTGACGATGCCGCGGCGATGCTTCCCGAAGCTAAGCGCACGTCGACGATGAAAGCGGAAATAGCCTCTCACATTCTTGAGTGTGCAGCGAAAGGCGAACGCGACCCGATAGCGTTGAAAGTGGCTGCTCTGTTAGCCGTCGTGGAATGTACGCACTATTCACACGATATCTCTCCGGGGCGGAGCGCAGTTTGAAGGCGAGCGCGAGATGCCTAGAGAAAATCTCGCAGCCGGGCGAGTTCGACTATGTGGTTGGCAGATAGGACGGCACTGACCAGCGGCTCCTGTGGAGCGGTGTGTATCTCGTATAAATGATGCTGTGATACCGGCATCGACATAAATTGCCGCATGCATTCATCCAGACTCCCATCAAATAACAAGTATGGCCCCGCATGAGTGAGGTAGCAACGCGCTCGAGGGCCATTTCGGAGTTCTGCGGGAGCGGCAAAATTGATTTTAACGTTGGTAGCAGACATCGACCCCAGGTTGGGAGAGACCGCTTCCTCTTAGGAATCGTCAAAAGGCGATTTTTGAGGACCCAGGCAAGAGGCTGAGAAATGCCCGGACAAAACGCTGGCCCTACTGATCGGACTTTGTTCGCTCTTGTCGGCGGGGATGCTTTTTAAGAACGCTCCGGCGATGCTCCATCATGTCGTCGCTGTCTTCTCGCAAATCGCCACGTCCAAACTCGTGATTGTACGCCGTGTACCCGGGGCCGTGCTTCATTGCCCACTCTGCTTGAAACCGATATAGGGCTTGACCATCGCGCTTGTCGCGCTCTTCGTCCTTAAACCCAGGTTGCCACGGCTTATGACCGTACTCGCTATAGGAATCGACCCGGCCGGTTGAGTAACTAACCATCATCTCGCCGCCCATGACAACAAGGCGCGGCTCGGGCATGAGCAGCAATCCGTCACCGAGCTTCTTCCAGTGGTCCGTTGAGACCCGCTTTTCGGGTTACAGCCACTCACGCTCAGCAGCCGCGATGTATCGGAACGCGCGACGTTTCGTGATGTAATTTATTTGAAGCACTTCATCCTCGGTCAGCTTGCGGCCGACCTGAATAGCCATGAAGTTGAACATCGTATCCCGAAAGAAATTCGGATTAGGTCGGGACTTCAACTCATTTTGGTATGGATTACGCACCCAGCTCAAATTGGTCAGGACTAGAACCTTGTCGAGCGACAGCGGAAAATATGTGTGAGAGGCGTGCGCGCGTACGTCTGGATCATTCACGCCAGTGCACCACTTCGATAGCGGCGGACATGCCCGGTTGTAGACCGTAACCGGATGGTCGGAAATGATGAATTTGGTCCGCGACTCAGACGCATCGGCGATCTGCCAGACCGATTCGGTCCAGATAGCACAGAATAGCTGTTGATACCGTTGCAGATGCATCAGCGTCGCATTCCGATAATTGCTGCGCGTCAGCGCCGCCAACAAACCGAGCCCCTTCGGCGTCCGCAGCTTTTGCACGCTCATGTAGATCATGAGCGCATTGAAAGCGTCGGGATCGACCTTCAGTTCATCGAAGGCGGTGAAGAAATCGAGCGCGGCCGGCGCGGCATTATCGAGCTGTCCGAAAAAGAACTGTTCAATCTCCCGATTCGGGATACCGCGCCAGTGCGTCGTGTAGAGGTCGTCTTGAGCAAAGATCCGCTCAGGGCTCCATTCGTGAACGTCGTGGCGTGTATATTTGACCTTCCCGCTCGTAACCACGTCCGGCTTGAGGTCGAGACGGAAATAGCGGTGCTGGCCCGGGTGCATGAATCGCTCCTGGTACCAGATCGGGACGTAGTGATTGTGTCGATAGGTTGCCGTGGCTAACTCGCCTCTTTAAATTCGAGCTTCGGTGGCACGTCCGTCATCGCGTAATGGACGAACTGCTCACCCAAAGCCGTCAGCTCATATTGCTCGCCGTCGTCAAACGCCGATTTCATCGTCCGAGGCGTGCCCTTCTGAATAGGCGGCCCCTTCCGCGTCGGCTTCGCCAAGAAATTTCCCTGATAGTCGGTCTCGCGGTGCTGGCGCACGATGCCGCCCGTACTCAAATCCCTGAACATGAGGCGGAACAGGTCGGCGTCTGATGAATCCTCGCGCCCGGATTTCGGCCGAGCTTCTGCCACACGCCGCCGCGAGTAATGCCGGCATCGTTGTAGATGGCTCCGACGATGGCGACGTGCAGCTCCGAGTAATCCTTGATCCATTGCAGGAACAGCTTCACCACGTCATCGCTCGCCAGCGTCGAGCTGGCCGCGTTGCTCAGAAGATTCCGGACCAATATCCGCTTCTCTTCGCTCTCGGTTCCCGCCCAGTCGCGGAACGCCTTGCGCAAGAGCGATTGGTATTCCTCGCTTCGTATCCGCTCTGCTGTCTTCTCGTCCTGCATGTCGATCCGGGCGGTCAGCTCCAGAATGGTCTGGGTCTTTTCCTTCATCTCGGCGGCGACCGCCAGATGTTTCAGGAAATCGTTTATCCGCGCCTGCTCCCGCTCCGACCATGCGCTCGCGCCAGCCGACAGCAAACCGCCGACGAGCGGAAGCGCCCCACTCACCGCGTTCAGGGCGAAGCGCGCAGTCCCGCTGCCTTTGCTTCCTTTCGGAAGCTCCGGCACGTCGCCGGTCGCTTCGCCATCGCTCATCGCCTGCCCTCAGCTCGTGACGCGGAAGCTGCGCCCTTTGTCCCGCGCGTCCTCGGCGTCGATCTGCGCCTTCCGGTGATTGGCCGCTTGCTGAATCGTCTGCTCGAGCTGCGGCTTGTTGCGCTCATATTCGGCGCGAAGCGTCTCCAGGTGTCCCTCGACCATTTTTTTGAACTCTTGGACTTCGCCGTCGGCCCCCTCGTTATCCACGACGCTGATCGTCACCGCGTTACGGCCGATCGTCGCGCGCTTGAACAGCACGGTCATCGACGACGGAGCGACACGGAACGTCTCGGCCTGCCGTTGCTGGCCTCGTCTTTTAATGATGCGATAATTGGTACAGAAGGACACTGGCAAAGTCGCATTCTGAGAAACGACCTGGACTGATCGCGAAAATCGCAACGAATTCGCTCTCTCGGTGTCCAGCTCCTGCAAGTTCGGCCGTTAACCCGCGGAAGTCCCCGCACAATTTCACAAGATGTATTTTCTCTTCCTATATCAGAGACTTACTGGCGGAGGGAGAGGAACTGGGGTCGAACCTTCTCCGCGTAGACCAGCGTAGTTGCAAGCAATGGAGCGAAAGGACCCGAGGGAAGATGTAGGCAGCCGACCAATGCGGGCCCAACCGATCGCCTGCCTTTCAGCTCCGGAATAGCCGCCTCAGATCGACGCCAGCTTGCCGGCGCGCCTTCCTGGCAGCGACATTTACGGCATGGTCCAACCGTCGAGACATTGCGCGATCGTGGGCTACGTTTTGCGGCAACAGCGCAGACGCTGGATTGAGAAACCTGGATTGCGACATCGCTGCGGGCGTGACGGGATAGTTCGATGGCTGACGTTTTCGGTCCATCTCACGATACAAAGAACGCGAGCTGCACCGACGAAGGAGGCAGCCCGCTTTGATCTAACCAGCTCAAGCGAATGACCGTTTTGAACCACTCGTCACCGTGGGCGTTACTGCGCTAGCGTGGCCCGCGAAAAACGCGGCCAGAGCCCCCAGCAAAAGAGCCAGGGCTCCGAACAGCGCCCCCCGCGACACCGTCTTGGCCGTTGTATCCGCAGCTTGCTTTGCTTGTTCTTTGGTTTTCGCAACCGCTTCTCGGTACTGCTGTTGGTACTCCGCCACCTGAGCCTTGGCCTGATCGGTAGAGATATTCTGCGCCTTGGCCAGGGCGTCAGCAGCCTTGTCTGTTGCAGCCGCCTGTTGGGCAGGGACTCCGGAGAGCGCCGCGCGAACAGCTGTTGCGGCAGCGTCTCGAAGCGCTGCAGGATCCTGGCCGCCCGAGGCGCTGCGAACCCTGTTCTCGATGGTAGCCATTGGATCGCTCATATTGTTCAAAGAAGGCGCTGCGGTCTGAACCACAGTTTGAACGGATCCGCCGATGGCTTTGCCGGCTCCGCCAAGTGCAGACGATGCCGTGCTCAAGGCTCCGCCAATCAGGCCCGAGGCAGCCGACGAGAGCAGATACACTACGGTAAGCGTCGAAATCGCCCATGCAATCAAGCCATGATAGGCCGTTGTCGATTCGGATGGCTTTCCTGAAAGCCGCCCAGCGATGTAGCCGCCAACCGCCGCAGCAACAATTCCGGAGATAACCCACCAGATGCCGGCACCTACTGAGAGGGACCCTGCGCTCGGCGTATCCCCTGCGGCTACGTCGATGGTTGAAAGGCCGACGCCGACTCCAACCATGTTGAGGATTATCTGCACTACGAGCGCAACCGTGGCACCGGCGAACACCGCACCCCAGGAGACCTGATTCAGCATTATCGTGCGGACGTCGTCAGCGGGACCGACTGCACTCACTTGGGGCGGATTTCGGTCGTTTGGACGAGTCACTTCGGGTGAATAAGCCATTTTGAGCGTGCCTTCTGCAAGTTGAAAACTTTGCCTGTAACCTCCTCTTTCGAACGATGTTCCTTTGCTTGCTGAATTTAATGTGCGTTCGGCTTAACCGGCCAAACCGTCCCTTGGCAGCTTCGGCAATGTGTACTCCGATCGAAGGCGATGGGCATACGGCAATAGCCGCGACCTCAAGGACGGCGAATCCGGCATCGCCACTCAGGATGGACTGAACGACCAACTCCCGTTCCGCGACTGGCAAGGAGTGGGGATGGTGTGATGAAAACGCCCGCAACCCAGAAGCCGCCATGCGGACCTTTTGGCTATGACTTCGACGATGTCACTCGCTCGGATATGCCTTTTCCCGCTGCGTCCGCAACTCGGCCGACGTTTGCCGAAATATCACCGGCTGCGGATTTCGCGTTTTCCAACGTTAGGCCCTGCTTTCGTGCTTCTTTGGTAACAGCATCCACCACGTTTTCTGCAACCATTGTCACGCGATTGGTTTGTTCCGCCGCAAATTCGGCAGCCTTTGCCTTGACGGTATCGGTCGTTTCACCGAAGTAATCAGTTTCTAGCTGGGTCGCCGGCAGAGCAGCTGCGATGCCGGCGCCGATCGCAATTCCGATGGCACCAAGCGCAAATGGCTGGACCCTGAAAACATCCGACAGATTTGAACGGACGGTGTCGAAAATCTCCGCACTGGTCCCCGGGATCGAGGTGACATGCTCGGAAGCCCTATCGACGTAATCTCGCCCGTACCGAGTCACGTTATCGAGAGCGTCAACTGCGCCCTCTCTCGCGGCGCCCTTTACTGACGCAACACGCTCGCCGATGGCGTCGGTGCCGGATCTGACGGTTGAACGAGCGGCGTCAAAAGCATTGCCTGCCGGGTGCGGAATGCGGTCCAAGCCAGCGTTTCGAACGAAGTCACCGGCCGTTTCAACAGGTCGGCTACCGGTGAAAAGCCATAAAACACCCATCCCTATCAACGCCGCGGAAAGCGGGTTCTTGCGGACGGCTTCGCCGAGATCCTGGATAAAATCTGAGCCTTTTTCCGAAACACTATTCATCGCACCATCTCCTTTGCCGCAACTTTATCGCGTTGCACCTGGTCGAGCATGACCGACGGCTTGAGAGCATCGCCGGAAAGACGACTTAGACCTGTTACGATCAACGCCACTGAAACCAGCGCCGCGCCCGCGCCAGTTAATAAATACGCGACCGGCTCCGAAAACCCGCCGCGTATCAACGCTGATGAAAGGGCGAATAATAGCAAGACCAACGCCGGTATCAGAACCACTGCGCCCGCCCCGATCATTGCAGCGGCGCGACCAGCTTGAGTCGCCTTTTCCGACAGCTCCGCGCGCGCTAGTTCGAACTCATTGCCGACGAGTTTGGCAAGTTGCCCTACCGCGTCGCTGAAGAGCTCGGGTATTGAACGGCTACTTTGTGAATTCATCACGATACCCTGTGCTGTCATGCGACCGATTGACGCTGGTCCCGGAGTATCTGTCGCGGATCGGCTGATGCGAGGTGGGAAGCTCGGCTTCGTTTGCCGAACTTTTCAAAAATCGCACGACGCCGAACCCGGCGAGGACGGCTATGCCGAGAAATGCGGTCGGCTGCCGTCGCGCAAACGACTGCGCCCCCCGCACGAGATCTTTAAAGTTGCCGGTCCTGATGGTGTCCGCCACACCTTCGACCTGCGATGCCGCCTTCCGGATATAACTGCCGGCGATGGGAAGGTCGCCGTCGAATTCCTTGGCCGCGCGACGGATGGTGCCGGCAAGGCTCCCGACATAGTCCGCGCCCGCGCTCTTCTGGCTATCGACGGTCTGCTTAAGCTTATCGGTTGCTTCAGATGCGACATCCTTGGCGGCATCGACGAATTCCGAAGCCTGGTTCTTGATTGTCTCCGACGAAGCCGCCGCGAGTCCGAGTGCCTGATCCTTGATGTCCCGCCCGGCCGAAACCGCTTGGTCGGCTACGCTCTTGGCAGAGGTCGCGGCCTTCTTGAATCCGTGAGACGAGCCGGATCCAGTTTGGTCCCCAGTCTTGGAAGTTTGGTCAGCCATGGTCGTTCTCTCCGTGAGCGTTGGGTTGATGATCTCGTTCCGAGGGCGCAAGAGCTGTCGTCACCGCGGCCTCGGCGACTCGGCGGACGCGCTGGCTGATGTCTTGTGTGGCCCTACTTATGCCGTCGGTCGTCAGACTTTCCGCTTCCGCCTGCCGAGCCGTTTCTTCGTAAACCTCACCGACTGCGGTCTTGGCGGCATCGAAGCCTTGAGATGCGACGGTTTGGGCGCGGCGCTTTGCCGCGGTGCTGGCGTCCCCAACCAGATCATCCTCGAACTCGGAACGGGGCAACGCGCTGGCGATCAGACCACCCACAAGCAACCCCACCCCAGCTACCAGCAAAGGATTCTGTTCGATGGTTTGAAAGATAGTCTTTCCTGCGCGGTCAGAGGCGTCGGATGCGTTGTTTCTTATCGTCCTCGCAGCATCCATTCCGGTATCCGCAACCGTATTGGCCGCACTACGAGCGGCTGCTGTCGCGCCGGTTGCAATGTCTTGAACCGTGGCCGCTGCCGAACCAGCGAGCCGGAGACCGTCGTCCTTAGCGCGCTCGGAAATGATTGCACCGACAGACCCGCCGCCGTCCGCAATCTTTTGGGAATTAGAGGCGACGGCTGCCTCTGGTGCGTCGGCCACCCCCATCACCTGATTGGTTCCATCTGCAACAGCAGAGCTTACGCGGTCAAACTGTTCGGACGCAGAAGTCCTGGCGGCCGCCGCTGTCTCCTGCACCCTGTCACCCATTTCGCGGAGGCGGCGCGCCACTTCGCCCGAAACACCGGCCGCTACGTCGGAAGCTTTCTGCGAAGTGGCTTGTCCAGTCTTGGAGCCTGCGAAAAACAAGCCAGCGCCCACCATCAGCACCGGCAAAGGTATAGCTCGCGCCAATCTGAGTAGCGGATAGGCGACGCTCGCTCCGACCGCCACCGCCTGCATTGGGTTTCTGCGGGCCGCGGAGGTAACGTCGTGCAACAGTTGCTCGCCCCTGCTTTTGATGTAGTCGGACACCTCCGCCTTGATGGCCTCGGGGCTGATACGATGGCGGATGTCGCTCGCAGTCTCCGCAACGCTGGTCTTTAGCTGCTCGACGGTATCGGTCAGGCCGGCCCGCGTTTGTTCGGTCTCGCGTTTGATCTGCTGCAGTGAACGGGTGTCGGTAAGGGGCATGGCGCATTTCCTCACGGAGGGTTTATTTCAAGCCTGAACCTTTGGATGCGTCATTAGTTCCTGCGGACGCATTCGGATGACCCCTAGGATTTTTCAAAGTGGCAATCGTCGCCTTCAGCGAGCGCGACTGGTCTTCTCCATGTCGAGGAGCGGGCGACATCTCAGAGGTTCGCTCTCCGACAACACACCCAGTGATCCGGGCAGAAGATTTCTTCGAAAGCTTCCTGACGGGTAATCGAGCCTCGCGGCCGCTCGAATTGCTGCGTGGCGATAGGGGACGCACCGGTCAGCGATTAGACCTACAATATGATGCTCGAGACTAATGAATGCGCGCGACGAGTTGGGGATCTCTCGGTGGCCGACGAGCGCAGTCCGTGCAGCAGCTGCCTGGCGATCTAACAGCCGGTCAGTGCGTATTGGTATCGTGCCGCTTTTCCAAGTCTATCCTGTCTTCGTTCCTTTGTTCTCTCTCCACCGGTCCTTTCCAGGGTTGATCGGTCTGATATTCTTCCAGTCCGTATGTCGGCGCGGATCCTCATTTGGTTTCTCTTTGCTCATGCAATTGCTCCTCAAAGGCCCGAACGCGACTGTTCAGCATGGGGCCAGAGCGCAGTTAACCCGCGGCAAGTTGCGAATGTTAACTACGCTCTGGCTTGAGGCCGGAAAGGTACGTCCGCTTCCCGGCCCACGGTGATTAGGCCGCCGCCCGCCCCTCGCGGGCAACGTAGGCCAGCGTCACTTTCTCAACATTGGCAGCGACCCACTGGGCCATCTGTTCCTCTTCCCTGAGCGAAGCCTCGAGATGCGCCCGTGCGTTGTCCGCGCCGGCTGGCCCGCAAAGCGCGAGCAGCGATTTGT
>Ga0307312_10001418_pt1 | contig 12230 bp, 7 predicted proteins | sample ER_DNA_202_FD_194489 | JGI IMG/M metagenome (GOLD analysis project Ga0307312, IMG submission 194489) | Bulk soil microbial communities from the East River watershed near Crested Butte, Colorado, United States - ER_DNA_202 | ecosystem: Environmental > Terrestrial > Soil > Floodplain | place: USA...
CGATGCGGTTGTGGACCATGAAGACCTGCCCGCCACGATCGATCTCCCGGGCGAACGCCTCCTCCAGTAGCGCGTCGTCCCACGGCTCGACGAACGTCAGGATGGGAGATCGGTCGCGCGGCGCGGTCTCGATCAGGGTCAGATCCCGGAGACCTGCCAGCGACAGGTGGAGGGTCCGGGGAATCGGCGTGGCGGTGAGCGTGAGCACGTCAACCGAAAGTCGCAGTGCCTTGAGCCGCTCCTTGTGCCTCACCCCGAATCGGTGCTCCTCGTCTACCACCAGCAGGCCGAGGTCCTTGAACACGACGTCCTTAGAGAGGAGCCGGTGGGTCGCGATCACGATGTCCGTCTGTCCGTTGGCCAGCCGGCTGAGCGCCGCCTTCTGCTCCTTCTGGGTTCGGAACCGGGAGAGGACTTCGATCTTGACCGGGAAATCGGCCAGGCGCTCGATGAAGGTCCGGCCGTGCTGCTCGGCCAGAATCGTCGTCGGCACCAGGACAGCGACCTGCTTCCCTCCCTGGACCGCCTTGAATGCCGCGCGCACCGCGATCTCGGTCTTGCCATATCCGACATCGCCGACCAGCAGGCGGTCCATAGGAAGCGGCTTCTCCATGTCCCGCTTGACCTCCTCGGTGGCCTTGCGCTGGTCGGGAGTGTCCTCGTAGAGAAAGCTGGACTCCAGCTCGCGCTGCCACTTGGTGTCGGGTGGAAAGGCGTAGCCGCCGGTGACCCGTCTCCGGGCGTAGAGATCGAGTAACTCGGCCGCCATCCGCTTGATGGCCTGTCGGGTCTTCTCCCGAACCCGCTGCCAGGTCGACCCGCCGAGCCGGTGGATCCGTGGTGGCGGACGGTCCCCGTCTTCACCGGAAGCGCGATAGCGCTCGAGCTGGTCGAGCCGGTAGAGCGGCACGTTGAGCCGATCACCCCCTTCGTACTCGACGATCGCAACCTCGAGGGTGGATTCGCCCGCGGTGATCGTCTCGATTCCGCGGTAGATGCCGATGCCATGCTCGAGGTGCACGACATAATCGCCCAGAGTCAGAGCGCCGGTGGCTCCCGACGGGGCGGCCTCACGGTACCGGCGCGGCCGGCGCAAGCGGCGCGCACGGCGAAAGATCTCGTGGTCGGTGAGCACCCGGAGCGAGGGCATGACGAAGCCGCCCTCGAGAGCGCCGATGGCGAGCGTGGCACCGTTGCCCCGAGCGCGACCCTGTCCGGGATACAGCGGCGATTCGAGCAGCTCCTCCAAGCGCTCGAGCTGCCCCTCATTGTCGCAGAGAATCAGGGTCGGCAGGCCGGGCCCCAGCAGGGAGCGCAGGCGGTTGAGATCCCGGTCGATCCGCTCGGGCGGGAAGAAGCCGAACTGCAGGTCCACCGTATCGTCCCGCAGCAGGAGGCGGGGAAATTGCTCGAGTCGCTCGCGCCACTCGCCGGGCGGCTGGAAGATGCTCTCCCTGCTGGGCACGTCCTCACCCAGACGCCGGGCCACCTCGAGATGGTGAGCGGCCTCGTTCCAGGCCCGGGTGACCTCGTCGAAGTCAGGCCCGGAGGTTTCCTCGACGACGAGTGTGTCGGGCGGGAGGAGCTCGAGGAGAGTCTGGCGGACGGGCGGACGGGCGGACGGGCGGTCGTCCATCTCGTCTCTCACCGCCAATGTATTGATCGGCAACACCGTGATGTCGCTCAGCTCCTGGAGCGATCGCTGGGTGGTCAGATCGAAACCGCGGAGCGAGGTGATCTCGTCGCCCCACCACTCCAGTCGTGCGGGTACCGCCATGCCGAAGCCGTACAGGTCCAGGATTCCGCCGCGTACACTGAACTCGGCCACCTCGCTTACGGTCGGTACCCGCTGGTAGCCCATGGCCTCGAGCGAGCGGGCGACCTCGGCGGGTGGACGGCTGTCCCCGACAGCTAACCTGAGGCTGAGCCGCTGGAGTGCGGCCGGCAGGAGAGTTCGTTCCGCGGTGGCGCGCGCGGTGGTGACCAGGATCCGTAGCCGGCCCTGGAGCAGCGCCTGAATCGTTTCGGCTCGCTCTCCGGCGATCTCGTAATGGGGCTCGTCCTCGCCCAACGCTTCGCGTTGAGGATAGAGGGCAGTAGGTACCTCGGTGAGCTGAGCCAGGTCGGAGAGCCACCGCTCGGCGTCTGCCGGCGATGGGGCGATCACGGTCAGCTGGCGTTGGGGATAGGCCCGGGCCAGCCACGCCACCAACGCCGCCCCGCTCGAACCGGGAAGGCCTCCCAGCCGGAGCGTGCCGCCACGGCCTGGAAGACGATCGCCCAGGTCGCGCACGGCCGGTGCGCGCTCGAACGCATCGACCACCGGCTTCAGGCTCACCGCCGGCGTCTCCAGGCGCTTGCGAGACCCACTTCGATCATGCCGACCGCCAGCGCCGTCCAGAGCAGGGGACCTCGCAGGTCACCCCGGGAGGACGAGGAGAATGCCACCTCACTCGCTTCGGGCAGCGGCACCACCCGCGCGCCTTTCCAGAGCTGCCGTGCCTGGCCGTCGGAGGCGCGAGCGAGCCGCGACTCCCGGGCATCCAGATTCACGCTGATGGCTCCAACGGTATCACGACCCGCCACCAGGTAGAACACGCCCGGCTCGGTGGGCCGGAAGAGCCCGCCACCTTCTACTCTCCATTGCCGATCGCCCTGCCTCACCTCGGTGACCAGGTCGGGAAGAGCTATTGGGTCCGCCGGTGCGCCGTGATCCAGCGCGATCTCGCCGCGAGCCAGCCGGTTGAGCAGCAGGTCCATGAACGGCATGAATCCGGCCGACACCGGCAGATCGGTCCACGCCGGGTCGAGCCGGCTGCCGAGCAGGACCACGTTGCCACCGCGGACAATCCAGGGTGCTCCGTTGACTGTGGCCAGTACCCCCGTGCGACCACTCCCACCGGATCGAAGCACGTAGCGCCGAATGACCCGGTGGCGACCGACCACGGCGCCGCTATCGCTGTACCCTGATCCAGTGGCGGGATTGCCGTAGCTCCATCCGACGCCGCGGGCCGCCAGGGCCCGGTTCAGCGCGCCCAGTCCCGCAGGATCGTCGGGTGGCTGCACGACCGACGTTCCCCGGCCGAGTCGGCCCAGGGAGACTTCCTGGCCCCGCTGGATTCGGTGATTGGCGGCGAGTACCTCCGACGCTGCGGCGACGTAACGGCTCGCCGAGTCCCAGCTGACCCGGGCCACGGGCGCCACCCGCACGGCGGCAACCCGGCGGTCGTCCAGACGGAACTCGTCCGGATCGAGCTCCGCGGTGAGGGTCCACCATCCACTTGGCGTCGCCGGCAGGCTGACGGTCGTCACGGCACCGGCTCGCCCGAGGACCTGGCGCGGAGGACGGTTCCCCAAACGCGCGCTGACCGGCACCGCGGCACCCGAATCGCCAACCAGGGAGACGGTGATACGACCACCATCGGAAGACCACGGCTGCGAACCGGTCTCGATGCCTCCGATCCCCACGTTGGCCGGAGGCACCGCCACGGGTCGCCCCACCAACAGCGGGACCGAGCGCTGTGCGGGCGAAAGCGCACTCGCCTGAAGATCGGTGAGCAGCACGATCTCACCGGGCCGGGGCTCCGACGCGAGGACCTCCCCCGCGAGGGTCACCGCCACCCCAAGGTCCAGACGCCTGGGTGAGACCGTGAGCTCACCGACCAAGTCGCCCAGACTAACCCGATCGCCGCGCCGGGGGATGCCGTCGGCCGTGACCAGCCAAAGCGCATCCTCCGGTGTCGCCCGGTCGAGCACTTGGCGAGCGGTGGCCACGAGCTGCCGAAGCTGCGGGGCACCTCCGACCACGGCTCTACTGCTGGGCGAGTTGTCCACGATGAGGACCAGCGCGCTCGGCGCATGCCCCGGTACCCCGCTGAGAGGCATCGTGGGACCGGCAGCTGCGAGCACCACCGTGGCGATCAGCAACGTTCTGAGCAGGAGGAGCAACCAGTTCTGAAGCTTGAGGCGGCGCTGGTGCTCCCGTGTCGTGGTGACGAGGTAACGCACGGCGGGGAAGACGACGGTAGGGGGCTCGCGCCGGGCCAGCAGGTGGAGGAGGATCGGGATTGCGGCAGCAGCCAGGCCAGCCAACACCCAGGGGTGAAGAAATCCAATCATGCCGGACGTGAGGGTGGCGTCAGAGCTTCGCGGAGTACGACACCGAACGGCGTGTCGGTGGTGACGCGGTGATAGGCGATCCCGTGGCGACGGCACGCGAGGCGCCACTCACTCACTACCGTCTGAACGGTATCCCGGTACGCCCCCGCCCAGTCGCGCGGCCTGAGGACCACCGCTGCGCGAGTCTCCGGATCCTCAAACCGCGCCTCGCTAGGTCCACCCAGGACGACTTCGCCCGGATCCATAATATGGAGGACGAGGACCTGATGGCCGCGATGCCGCAGAAATCTCAGGGCCTTGAGGGCCAGCACACCATCCAGTAGCAAGTCGGAGACGAACACCACCAGTCCTCTCCGCCGCAGCTGTCCGATGACCCTCCTGAGAGCCGGCTCCGCCGCGGTGCCCTGACCGGCCTCCAGGCTCGCCAGCACCTCGAGCAATTGGCGCCAGTGGCTCAGGCGCGCTCGGGGAGGAGTGACCGTGCGGACGTCGTCATCGAAGGTGATCAAGCCGGTGGCGTCGCGCTGCCGGATCAAGACCAGGCTCAACGCCGCGATGAGCCGCTGGGCATAGGCCAGCTTGGGCAGGACCGTCTCCGGTGAGCCGGTCCACGCCATCGACCGGCTGGTGTCGCACACCACCACGGCGCGGAGATTGGTCTCCTCCTCGAACTGCTTGACGTAGAGGCGATCGTTCCGGCCGAGGATCTTCCAATCCACGTACCGGAGCTCGTCGCCCGGCTGGTACATACGGTGCTCGGCGAACTCCACGGAGAACCCTCGCCGGGGCGACCGATGCAGCCCGCTGAGGAACCCCTCGACCACCCCTTGGGTGATGATCTCGAGGCCGCCGAGCTTCGACACCTCCATGGGATCGAGCAGGTCCAGGCGGGCACGGCCAGGGGAAGGGTCGGCAGAACGATGCATGGGAGGCGCAACGTATCCGCGCGCGACCGGAGAAGTCAAACGCAGAGTTATCCTGGGGTTACTGTACAGTGAAGGTCGAGAGCAGGTGAAACCGCCGGCCTGGGCAATTCGTAGCGAGACCTCCACCCCTTACAGGATCCCGAATGCACTGCCTGACTCTGCTCGGCCTGGCACTCATTGTCGCACCACTTTCCGCCCAGACGGCCCCGGCCCTCTCTCGTGCGGCGGCCAGCATCACCGGAGCCGACATCGCTCATCGGATCGGCATCATCGCGGCGGACTCGATGATGGGCCGGGATACTCCGAGCCGCGGACTGGAGCTGACTGCTGGGTACGTGGCCGACCAGTTCCAGAAGTTTGGGCTCAAGCCGGGAGGGGACCACGGATGGCTCCAACGCTACCCGATCACTCGGCACCGGCTCGATCTGGGCCAGTCTCGTGTGGTTTTCGTGGCGGGAAGTCGGAAGGATCTCGCGACGTTCACTTCTTCCGCGCGGTACGACGGTGGTCCCGTGCCGGAGAAGCCGGTGAACGGTACGCCGCTCCTGGTTGGGGGACCACAGACGGCCGAGACGGCCGACCGGCTCGGGGTGCGGGGCAAGATTGTGCTGTACGTGCCGCAGGCTGGCGTCGAAACGGCGGCGGCACAGCAGGTACTCCGAGTCCTTTACCTCGCAGGGCCGAAGGCGCTCGTGACCCTGAGCAACGCTGATTCGGCCAGGTTTGCCGCGGCGATCCCGAGACAGACGCCTGAGCGAACGGTGGTTGGGACAGCCAGTGACCGCCCGGTGGCGCTCCAGGTCCGGGTAGGAGCTGTCGCGAGCGCGTTATCGGCGGCTGGGGTGGACCTGTCCGCCGTCCGTGCGGGCCGGGAGCCAATTGCCCGCGAGCTGCCGGGCCTCAAGGTAGACATCGAGATGAAAGACATCATCACCTCGTCACTCAGCGCCCCGAACACCGTCGGCATCCTCGAGGGCAGCGACCCCGTGCTCAAAAATGAGTACCTGGTCTACTCCGCCCACATGGACCACATCGGGATCAGCCCGGGGCAACCGGACAGCATCAATAACGGTGCCGACGACGATGGCTCCGGTACGGTGGGCGTCATCGAGCTGGCCAGGGCGTTCAGCCGGCGGGGCGCACGGCCCAAGCGCTCGATCATCTTCCTCACCGTGAGCGGTGAAGAAAAGGGACTCTGGGGCAGCAAGTACTTCACCGAGCATCCTCCGGTTCTCATCGACCGGATCGTTGCCGACATCAACATGGATATGATCGGGCGCAACTGGCCCGACACCATCGTGGCGATAGGAAAGGAGCACTCCGACCTCGGCGCGACCCTCAACCGGGTCAACGCCGCGCACCGAGAGCTCGGCATGACGGCCATCGACGACCAATGGCCGGCGGAGCGCTTCTACTTCCGATCGGATCATTACAACTTCGCCCGGAAGGGCGTCCCCATTCTGTTCTTCTTCAATGGGGTCCATGAGGATTACCACCAGGTCACCGACTCGCCCGACAAGATCAACAGCGAGAAGGAGGCAAGAATCCTCCGCCTGGTGTTCTATCTCGGGCGGGAAGTGGGAAATGCACCCAACCGGCCCCAGTGGAAGCCGGAGTCGTATAAGGAGATTGTCGAAGAGAAGAGCGTAAGCGGGAAGTAGACAGGCGGGCAGGCGGGCATGGGGGCACGCGGGCAGTATAGATTGTCATGTCGAGGGGTGCGGTGTCTTTAGGCTCTCGGTCCGCCCGTCCGCCCGCGTCAGCAATACTCCAGCGACGATAAGGATCGCGCCCACACCCTGAAGGGGATGGGGCCGCTCTCCCAACAGCAGCCAGGCTCCAGTCACTGCGAAGAGCGGGGTGATGCACATGTAGATGGCCGTGCGAGTGCCACCAACCGCCTTGACGCTTCGATTCCACAGCAGATACGCTACCACCAGCGAGAGCACGGCGGCATAGCCCAACGCCAGCCAAGCCTCCCGCGTGATTGTCCCCCAGTGCAACCGCAGCATGCCTGGAATCCCGACGAGAACCAGAACCGGTGTACCAGCCATCGTGGTGATGGTGGTGACTCGGAGGGGGCTGATGCTGGAAGGCACCCGGCGAAGGCCGACGGTATAGCCGGCCCAGCAGAGTACCGCCAAAACCGTCAGGAGGTCTCCGGGCAAGGTCTTCACGTCGAACCCTACTCCCCGCGTGGCGATGACCAGGACGACACCGAGCGTACCCAGCGCGATCCCGAACCACATCTTGGAAGTGATTCGCTCCAGTCCGAGCGCACCGGCGAACAGCGCCACGACGGTCGGTACGGTGGAGAGAATCAGCGCACTGTTCGTCGCCGTGGTGCGCGAGAGACCGACGGTGAATGCGAGCTGATAGCAGGTATTTCCCACCAGGCCCAGGATCACCAGCTTCTTCAGCCCACCGGAAGGAATTTGTGCGGGTCCTTCGGCCAGCCGGAGCACCAACCAGAGCAACAGGCTGGCGGCTGCGAAACGGATCGCGGTGAAGGGGAGCGGCGGAATCTGGTCGAGCGCGATCTTGGTGACGCTGAAGTTGAGGCCCCAGATCAGGCACACGAGGAGCATGCCTGCGTCCTGGCTGGTCAGAAAAGGCCGGCGGGGAAGCGGGGAAGCGGGGAAGTCGGTTGTATGAGTCGGCTTGGTGGTGGACATTGGGATAAAGAGTAACTGTATCCCCTCACTTCCTCGATTTTCCTCTCTACGCTTCCCCGCTGTCCCGCTTCCCCGCTTCCCCGCCTATCTTCCCCCTATGCCCCAGTCCCAAATTCGTAATTTCTGCATCGTCGCCCACATCGACCATGGCAAATCGACGCTCGCCGACCGGCTCATCGAGGCCACCGGCGCTGTCGAGAAGCGTCAGATGCGGGAGCAGCTGCTCGATACGATGGATCTCGAGCGGGAACGGGGAATCACGATCAAGTTGAACGCGGTCCGGATGAGCTACACCGCCCGCGATGGCACCCCATACGAGCTGAACCTGATCGACACACCGGGTCATGTGGACTTCACCTACGAGGTCTCCCGTTCTCTTGCCGCGTGTGAGGGCGCGATTCTGGTGGTGGATGCCTCGCAGGGAGTCCAGGCGCAGACGCTGAGCAACCTCTTTCTCGCGATGGACGCCGGTCTCGAGATCATCCCGGTACTCAACAAGATCGATTTGCCTGGCGCGGACCCTGAGGGCCGGGCCAAGGAGATCATGGAGCTGATCGGGGCCAAGCGGGAGGAGATTCTCGCGGTCTCGGCCAAGGAGGGCACCGGTGTCCCCGAGCTGCTGGAGGCGATCGTGGCCCGGGTGCCTCCGCCCGCGGGGCGGGATGATGCGCCCCTGCGCGCGCTGATCTTCGATTCGTACTACGACCGGTATCGCGGCGCGGTGCCCAGCATCCGGGTGGTCGATGGCGCGGTCCGTGAGGGGATGGAGATCTGCTTCGGCGCGCACCCGGAGGACGTGCATCACGTGGATGAGGTCGGCTACCTCCAGCTGGGTCAGCATCCCACCGGCGTGTTGGTGGCCGGTGAAGTGGGCTATCTGGTGGCCAGTCTCCGCGACGTCCGGGATGCCCGAGTTGGCGACACGGTTCTCGATGCGGCCAACCGCGCCAACGACCTCCTGCCCGGCTATCGCGATGTCAAGTCCATGGTGTTCGCCGGTCTTTACCCGACCGATTCGGACCAGTACGAGAACCTCCGCGACGCGCTGGAAAAGCTGCGGCTCAACGATGCCAGCTTGCACTACGAGCCGGAGTCGTCCACCGCTCTGGGCTTTGGATTCCGCTGTGGATTTCTGGGGCTTCTGCACATGGAGATCGTGCAGGAACGGCTGGAGCGCGAGTTCAACCTCGACCTGATCACCACGGTCCCCACGGTGGAGTACAAGGTCTACCGGACCGATCGTGAGATGCTGCTTCTGGAGAATCCCAGCAAACTGCCGGACCCGGCGGAGATCGATCGCATCGAAGAGCCCTACGTCAAGGCGCGCATCATGGCGCCGGCCGATTACATCGGCGGCATCATGAAGCTGGGTCAGGAACGGCGCGGGGTGTACAATGGAATGCACTACCTCGACACCACGCGAGTCGAGTTCGACTTCGAGTTCCCCCTGGGCGAGATCGTGCTGGATTTCTACGACAAGCTGAAGTCCTTGAGCCGGGGCTATGCCTCGCTCGACTATGAAGCGGCCGACTATCGCGAATCCGACCTGGTCAAGCTCGACATGCTCATCAATGGCGATCCGATCGACGCGTTCAGCGTCATCATCCACCGCGACAAGGCGCAGGAGTATGGCCGCAAGGTGGCGGAGAAGCTGAAGGAGCTGATCCCCCGCCAACTCTACCAGGTGGCTATCCAGGCAGCGGTCGGCAATAAGGTGATTGCCCGGGAGACGATCTCGGCGTTTCGAAAAGACGTGCTGGCCAAGTGCTACGGTGGTGACATCACCCGCAAGCGGAAGCTCCTGGAGAAGCAGAAAGAGGGCAAGAAACGCATGAAGCAGATCGGATCGGTGGAGATCCCGCAGGAGGCATTCCTGGCCGTGCTGCAGGTTGACTAAGAAGGTGAGAGGTGAGCGGTGAGAGGTAAGCGGGAGAAACCCGTAACGGCAGCGGAAGCGGCAGAAAACGCCCGCTCACCGCTTACCGCTGACCGCTCACGCTGTCTAGTCATCCAGACCGCCTTCCTCGGCGACGTCATCCTCACGACCCCGCTGCTTTCGGTGCTCGCGGACCGGTACGGCCCGGTTGACGTGGTGACCACACCGGCCGCTGCAAGCCTGCTGGACCATCACCCGGCGGTGAGCGATGTGGTGCGGTACGACAAGCACGGTGTCGGCCGGGGCTGGAAACCGTTCCGGCGGCTCGCCAGGGAGTTACGGGCCAAGGGCTATGCCCGGGTGTACTTGCCGCATCAGTCACTTCGTTCCGCACTGCTCGCCCTCTGGTCCGGTGCCAAGGAGCGAATCGGCTTTGCCGACAGCGCCGCCGCTGTCACCTACACCAGCCGGGTTGCCCGCCCCCGGCAGGGCCATGAGGTCGAGCGGCTCCTTGCGCTCGCGGGTGTGAGGCCGGGAGATGGGGCTCCGCCGGTGAGCATCGGGCTCGCGCCCACCGATCTCGCGGCCGCCGACGCCTGGCTCGCGTCGCACGGCATCGGGCCCGACTTCGTGGCCCTTGCTCCTGGCTCGGTCTGGGCCACAAAGCGCTGGCCCTATTATGCCGAGCTGGCCGCGGGGCTGGACCGGACGGCGGTCATCGTGGGCGGTGCGGAGGACACCGAGCTGGCCGACACGATCGTCAGGGCCGCTCGCGGGTGGGCGGTGAGCGCCGCCGGCGCGCTGAGCCTTCGTGGGTCGGCAGCCCTGATTCGGCGCGCCGCGGTGCTGATCACCAACGACTCGGCGCCGCTCCATCTGGCGACGGCGGTGGGAACCCCGGTGGTCGCAGTGTTCGGACCGACAGTACCTGAGTTCGGCTTTGGGCCACGCCGCACCGGGGACATCGTGCTGGGGCACAATGAGCTCTCGTGTCGTCCGTGCTCCAAACACGGCCCACCAGTCTGTCCGCTCGGCCATCACCGCTGTATGCGCGATCTGTCGGCAGTCGACGTGGCGGCGGCACTGGCCAGGATCACCGCTTCGGAGGAACCGCGTGCGATTCGTTCTTGGGATTGACATCGGAGGCACCAACCTCGTCGTCGGCAGTGTGGCCGAGGACGGGTCGGCGTTGCATGCACTCGGAAGCGAGCCGACCCACGCCGAGGCCGGCCAGAGCGACGTGCTCGACCGGCTCATCACGTTGGCCAAGCGAACCATCGAGCAGACCAAGCGGGACGTCCCCGGCGCCGAGATCATCGGCATCGGGGTCGGTGCTCCGGGGCCGCTGGATACCAAGAGCGGGATCGTACTGCTGACACCCAATCTCGGCTGGGTGAACCTGCCGCTGCGCCGGATCATTCACGAGCGCCTCTCGCTCCCCGCGGCGCTGGACAACGACGCCAACTGCGCCGTTCTGGGCGAATGGTGGATGGGGGCCGCCCGCGGCACGAAGATCGCCATCGGGATCACCATCGGCACCGGGATCGGCGGCGGGCTCATCATCGACGGCAAGCTGTTCCACGGCGCTTCCGACTGCGCCGGCGAAATCGGCCACACCTCCATCGATACCGAGGGAAGGCGCTGCAAGTGCGGCAACTACGGCTGCCTGGAGGCCTACGCCTCGGGGCCGAACATCGCACTCCGAGCCTGTGAGGAGATCCAGGCGGGCGCGGTCAGCCGGCTGGCCTCATACGTCGGTGGCGACTTGCGGAAGATCACGGCGCAGACGGTCTATCAGGCCGCCCATGACGGTGACGACCTGGCGCTCGAGGTCGTGAACGACACAGCCAAGTTCCTCGGCGCCGCCATCGCCAACCTGGTGAACGTCTTCAATCCCGAGGCGGTAGTCATCTGCGGAGGTGTGACCCTGGCCGGCGACCACTTGTTCGTGCCCCTTCGGCGCGAGGTGGCCCGGCGGGCATTCAAACCGGCGGTGAGCGTCTGCCGGATCGTGCCGTGCGAGCTCACGGGCACGGCCGGGGTCTACGGCGCAGCCAAGATATTCCTGGATACAATGGGACAGCGGGACGGCGGGGCAATGGGGCAGGCAGTTCCGTAGCATGCGGATCGGCATCCTCGGCTCTTTGGTCTGGGACCTCATCTATGGCCGCGACCCCCTCGCCCCTCCGGTCGAGGAGTGGGGAGGTATCGCGTACGCTCTCGCGGGACTGGACGCGAGCCTGCCGCCGGACTGGGAGATCGTTCCGCTGATCAAGGTGGGCCGCGACCTGAGCGCGGAGGCCCAGGATCTCCTGCGCGGCCTGTCCCGGCTGGCGCCGGGGGCGCGTTGCGCCGAGGTCACGGCGCCCAACAACCGCGTGGTGCTGCACTACCAGTCCACCGAGCGACGGTGCGAACGAATGGCCGGCGGTGTCCCCGGTTGGACCTGGCCCGAGCTGGGACCAATGGTGCGGGACCTGGACGCGATCTACCTCAACTTCATCTCAGGATTCGAGCTCTGCCTGGGGACCGCGCAGGCTCTGCGGCAAGGGTTTGCCGGACCAATCTACGCCGATCTCCACAGTCTCTTCCTGGGTATGCAGCAGGACGGCATGCGGGTGCTGCAACCACTGC
>Ga0307312_10001419_pt1 | contig 12229 bp, 15 predicted proteins | sample ER_DNA_202_FD_194489 | JGI IMG/M metagenome (GOLD analysis project Ga0307312, IMG submission 194489) | Bulk soil microbial communities from the East River watershed near Crested Butte, Colorado, United States - ER_DNA_202 | ecosystem: Environmental > Terrestrial > Soil > Floodplain | place...
TTCGGCGGCAGCACGTAAAGCTCACGGACGATCTCGTCCAGCTCGCGGCCAATCATCTGCACAGTCATCCCCGACTAGATTTAACGTGGCTCTCGTCGGGCGACGCAAGTCGGGGTTGCTAGGAGGCTGCAAACCCCAACGTCTCCTCGTCCCTACAGCAGCCGCCCAATGCTATGCAGTCGACGATGAATGCGTGACGCAACAGATCTGGAAGCTCGCACGTCTCGCTCGTACACTCCACTGAGCGGTCCCGGTGCACAATCAGGGTGCCGTGGCAGTGATCGAGATAGGTGTGGCCGATATAACTAGCGTCGAGGTCAGAGGCATCCAAATCTGAGGAGTCCAAGCCGCATTCGGGACAACTGCTCATGCCGCTGTTAATACCACCCCGCGACTTCGTAGTCCTTGATTGATTCGGGCGTGTCGTGGAGCTTTTTGGGATTGCTGCCAGCTTTCAACTAGCCGCCCTTCTTCGGCGCACGGCGTACGGGTTCCGCGGGTTTCTCCGTCGGCTTCTTTTGTCTCTTCTTGGCGGCAGCGGTGGTGGCAGCCGCACTCGGAGCCGGCCGCCGACGTCCACCGTTTCCTGTCGATCGGCGTTCCTTGGCCGCCTCGATGCTGGCGCGCAACGCATTCAACAGGTCGAGCGGCGGCGCTCCCGGCTCACCTTCGGAGGCCACAGTCCGCCCGCTCGCCTTGGCATCGATCAGGGCGGTCAGCGTCTCACGATGCACATCGCGGTACCGGTCCGGATCCAACTGCTGATCCGAGAGGGAGTCGATTAATGCCTCGGCCATGGCGAGCTCCTCCGACGGCGTAGACCACTCGGCCTCGCCCGCTTGGAAACCGAACCGGGGCTCTCGCACCTCGTCAGGCCAGAGCATGGTCGCGAGAACCAGCACCTCATCGTGCACTCGCAAGACCGCAACGATCTCGCGTTCGCGGAGCGTCACCTTGGCGACGGCGACCCGGCCCTGCTTGCGCAATGCGTCGCGCAGCAGCCGGTACGCCCTAGCGCCCTGTGGCTCGGGCTCCACGTAGTAACTGCGATCGAGATAGATGGGATCCACTGCGGCTAGCGGCAGGAAAGAGATGACCTCGATCGAGCGCGACGTCTTGGCCGGCAACATGGCAAGATCAACATCGCTGAGCACCACGAGCTCACCGGTTGCCGACTCGTAGCCCCGGCCGATCTCCTCGTACGGCACCTCGGCACCGTCGATCGAGCAGACTCGTTTGTATTGCACTCGGCCACCATCACTGATGTGGATCTGATGAGATGGCACATTCTTGCTCTCAGTCGCCACGTACAGCCGCACCGGAATCGTCACCAAGCCGAACGAGATGGTTCCTCTCCATACCATCCGCATCGCCGCATCCTTCCGATCGGGTGAACCAATGGACAGTCCGCCAGTTTCCTTCCATTGTTGCCGCGGCCAGGGACTGCATGCCAGCCCGGGTGGCATGGAGTACGCCTGTCTTCGTCAAGCGAGTCCGGTTCGGGTTCGAGCTATCGCGTTCCTGCGGCGCTCAGTGCGTCACCGATCTAGGCTGACGTCCAAAGGTGGGTCGAGAGGAGCGGGCATGGATGTCGAACTCGCCGAGGAGCGCATCCTCGTGCTTGCCGACCGCTTCAACCTTGACCATGCCGAGCGCCGAGCCTGGGCGAAGCGCACCGACGCCTTCGGGACAGTGGCAAAGCTGGGTGGCCTGCTGAACCGTGCCGGGTCAGACGACTACGAGTGCGTTTATCGCGAGCGCCGGCTGCAGCCGTTCTGGCGCCTGCACAGTCGCACTGTGGCGGCTTACGAGCGCACCCGCAGCTACGCGGTGCCGGTTGCCCCGGAGGTCCGCACCGTAACGGTCGCTGGTGAGACCAAGGCAGTACAAGAGCGGGAGTTCCAGCTCGCCGGACTGGAGTTCTGCCGTGAGGAGACCGACCAGGACACACTGTTCGACGGCCTGACGCGAGCCCAGAATCCGGCGCTGGCGACGTATTTGGCCTTTCAGGCGAGTCCCGCCAACACCGAGATGCTGACCATGGCAACGCACGCCGGAACTGTGGTGGTGCCGCCCACGGTCAAGGCCTCAGCCCTGGTGCGCGAAGTTGTCTCCTCCGCGATCGGCAGGATTGAAGCGGACCGCATCCTGGAAGAACGGGTGATCGTCGATGCGGTCGATCTCTTGTACCGGCCGGTCTATGCCTTTCGCTATCGCCACGCGGGCAAGGAGGCGGTGATTGAGTTCGATGGGCTCACCGGAGATGCCCGAGCCGGCGGTGACACATTCGAGCAGTACCTGGGGAAAGTGTTGGAGCCGAAGTTTCTCCTCGACGCGGGGGTTGAGGCCGTAAACCTGTTTGTCCCCGGGACCCAGCTAGCCCGGATCGTTGTGCAGCACGGTGTCAAGCATGTGATCGAGCACCGCAAGCATGAGGGATAGATCGACTCGTCACATTGGTCGACTTTGAACTGCTGGCCACGATGTTGCATCGTGCTTGGGAGTGGGGGGAATGGCGCATGAGTCCGGTGCCGCCGCCTGAGCGTGAGGTCGCGCTCTACGAGGCGCTCATCGCGACGCATCCCGAGGTCGAACGAAAGGGCAAGTCCAGCCCGTACACCTCGATCAACGGCAACATGTTCACCATCCTTTCTGCCGATGGCGTGCTCGGCATGCGGCTGGGTGGCGCCGACCGGGAAGCCTTTGTGGAGACCTTCGGCACGGGCTTGTACGAAGCGCACGGCGCCGTCATGAAGGAGTACGTCGCGGTGCCCACGGAACTCCTGGCCGAGACCGAAAAGCTAGCTCCCTATCTGGCCAAGAGCTACGACTACGCGAGAGGTCTCAAGCCCAAACCCATGACACGCAAGCCCCAAGCCGGCTCGTAGTCGCATGCTCGGCACTAGGACGTTTCACAGCACAGTCGGGCTGGCCAATGAGTTTCGGCTCCCTGGGAGGTCCGTACCGTGACGACCGAGGAAGGAAACTGTATTGCCCACGCGTACACCCCGCGCCGATTTCGACAGCCGCTACAGCGATCCACAGGCGTCAGCCACGGCCTGGCAAGACGCCCGCGAGATCCTTGCGAGGACCGAGCTTGCGTGGCTCACCACGGTCCGGCCCGACGGACGCCCGCACACCACGCCGTTGATCACTGTCTGGTACGACGACGCTGTCCACTTCTGTACCGGACCGGAGGAACGCAAGCACAAGAACCTCGATGCCAACCCGTACGTCGTGCTGGCGGCCGGCCCGAACGCTTACGCCGACGGCCTGGACGTGGTGCTCGAAGGCGAGGCGATACGGGTTCTGAATCGTAAAGAGCTGGCCGATCTGGCTGAGGCGTGGGTAGCAAAATACGGCGAGGAATGGCGATTCGACGTCGCGGCCGACGGCTTTCGGCACAGCAGCGACCAAGGAGTCGCGGCCGTCTTTCGGATCGAGCCAAGAACGGCGTTCGCGTTCGGCAAGGACCCGTATAGCCAGACAGCCTTCCGATTCGGCTGAGTTGTAGACCCGAAGCCGAGCGGAGTCACGTAGCAGTCGAGTGGGGCGACATCGAGGCCGATGGTCGCCCCGCTCGGCAATGGTTTGGCTGCGCTTAGAAGGAGAGCAGGCGATCGAAGAAAGAGCGATAGCGTCCGAGAGCCTGCCGTAGATCCTCGGTGGTTGTCTGCTCGCTGTCTAGGCCTTGTTCAAGCTCTGCGCGCTGGCTGCGGAACAGCTCCTCCAGCTCGTCGAGCACTTCCCCCACCAGCTCGTTCGCCCCCCGTACGGCCTTGCTTGGCTCGTCGACGAACTCGCCCTTGAGCTCGTTCCATCGGCTGTTGTAGGTCTCCGCGCGATCTGGTGGGATCAGGGTCGCTTGCTGAGCCTCCCCGGGTTCCGCTTGACGAGCGCCGCTCTGGGTTTCACGAGGCGCATCCGTATCGGCTCGACCTCTCACACTCTGACCCGTATCACCCTGACCAGGGTCACCCTGACGGAGAGCGTCAGCCTCGGCCTCGCTCGCGACCTCCGCACCCCGAGTGGTGTCCGCATCAGTGGTCATGCTTGCTGTGTCCGCCTGCCGGCGAGCACCGGTCTCCTCACTCGCCCTTTCCAGCCGCTGCTCGCGCTCGCTGGGTCCGCCCAACCGCTCGGCCGCGCTGTCGGCGGCTTCTTCGGTTTGAGGGTTGTCGGTCGTGCGGCCGTCGGTTGTGTCGGTGCTCATGCCCTGGTCTCCCGTTCCGTCATGTTGTCGTTGTCTTGCTCGCGTGCGGACATATCCCGCTTGTACGCGGTCCCGTCGTGGTCCTCCCGTACGTCGTCAGCTTCGGTGGCATCCCCGTCGCCTGCCAGCAGGGCCTTGACTAGCGCCCGATAGGACGTGACCGCCTGGCGCAGATCCTCGGTGTCCACGCGGCCGTCCGCATTCGCCTCGGCGATCCGGCGTGCCTCCCGGTAACGCTGAACGACTTCGGCGTGCTCTACCGACAGATCGTCGGCTCGGCGATCGAAGTCCTCCTCCACTGGGTAGCCGCGGGCGGACATCACCTCCACCACCAACCCGTCAGCATCGCGTACGGCGGTACTCGGGTCGTCCACGAACTCGGCCTGGACGTCCGTCCAACGCCGGTCAAAGTCCGCCCGTTCAGACGAGTCGAGGGTGCGCAGCTCGAGCTCGTCGTGGCGCTTTGCGCGGTCTCGCAGCTCCGACTCCGCAGCGCGTTGGCTGTCGGCCTCGTCGATGGCACGGTCATACTCCGGTCCGTACTGCTGACGGAGCTGCTCGGTCCGTTTCCGCCGCGCCATCTGAGCGCCGGCGACGACAAGCGCCACAATGATGGCGACGGCAACGACGATCACGATGATCAATGTGATGTTGCTCATAGTTTTGGCATACCCGCCGGTACGCGTACACAAACCCACCCCTAAGGCGGGTCAGCTCCTGAGATCAATGCGGGTCATATGCTGCGTTGATGAGCACCCTGGGATACGCCATCTTGGGGCTGCTCGCCGCGCAGCCCCGAACCGGCTACGACCTAGCCAAGCTGATGCGCGCCCCTATTGGGTATATGTGGACGGCCCACCACAGCCAGATCTACCCAGAGCTGGCTCGTCTCGAAGACGAAGGCATGGTGTCGGCGGCCGTCATCGACGGGCCTGGTCCACGAGACAACAAGCGGTACGCAATTACCCCCGCCGGATGGCACGCGCTGCAGGATTGGGTTGACTCACCGCTCACCCAGGTCGCTCGCTCGGAGTTCATGCTGCGAATCCGCGGACTGTGGGTGTTGCCTCCCGAGCGCGCGCGGGCATTTCTCCTCGCTCAGCGGGAATGGTATGAGTCGCGGCTCGCAACATTCGCCATGGAAGAGGCAGCATTTGTTCTCGAGGGTGACGCTGTCGATGACCCGAACTCTTTTGTCTTTGCCGAGTACGCGACGCTGCGCTCCGGCCTCATGCATGTCCCGGTAACGATCGCGTGGTTGGACTGGCTGCTCCACAGGCTGGAGAAGGTTGAACCGCAAGCGGGAGACGCAGTCGACGAAGCCGATCACGCGCAGCATCCCCACTGATCAGCGCCAGCATGGACGGACATAGAGGTTTGACCGACGCGAGGGGTCCTTCGTGACCATGTCGTACGCCCGTCGGATGCAGCGGGTCCAGCCGTCGGCGATTCGTGAGCTGCTCCGGCTGGGAGCAGATCCTTCAGTCATCAGCTTCGGCGGGGGATATCCCGATCCGGCGCTGTTCCCGGTCGCCGAGCTCGGCCAGGTGTTCGCGGAGCTGCTTGTGCCGGAGCGCGCCGAGTCCCTGCAATACACGGCGTCCGTCGGCTTATCGCTGCTGCGCGAGCAAGTTGCCGAGCGGCTGTCTCGGGACGGCATCGCCTGCACCGCAGAGGACGTATTGATCATCCAGGGAGGTCAGCAAGGGCTCGATCTTGCTGCCCGAATGATGATCGATCCGGGCGATGTCGTGATCACGGAGAATCCCACCTTCCTCGGGGCACTGATCGCGTTCAATCCGTGCGAGCCGAGGTACGCCACGGTGTTCAGTGACGATGACGGGATGGACACCGATGACCTGGAACGGGTGCTGGCTACCGAGCCGACCGCGAAGATGATCTATGTCGTTCCGGACTTCGCCAATCCCACCGGGACAACGTTGAGCCTGCCGCGCCGGCGCCGACTGGTCGAACTGGCGAACAAGCATAACGTCCTGATCGTTGAGGACACTCCCTACCGGCCGTTGCGCTACTCGGGTGATCATCTGCCGACGTTGAAGAATCTGGACACCGAAGGCCGCGTGTTGCACCTGGGCAGCTTCTCCAAGATCCTTGCTCCCGGTATGAGGCTCGGCTGGGCCGTCGCGGAACCTGGGATTCTGGAACGGCTGAGCTTGCTCAAACTTGCCGCCGACACGCAGAGCAGCACGCTCAACATGGCGGCGACCTCGGCATATCTGGCTCGCTTCGACCTCGACGCACATATCGCTCGGTCGGTGCCGGTTTACCGGCACAAGCGCGACCTGATGCTGCGCACCATGGTCGAGACTTTCCCCGACGGCGTCAGCTGGACCGAGCCGGATGGCGGGCTGTTCACCTGGCTGACGTTTCCTCAAGGGTTCGACGCTGCCGCGTTCATGGCCGAGCGACTACTGCCGAAGGCCAAGGTCGCCTTCGTGCCAGGAGCGACATTCTTCCCGGTTCAGCAGCAACCGCAGCATGCACGCGTGAGCTTCTCCGGCGTACCCGACGACCGGCTGGTGCGCGGCGTCACAGCAATTGGCACGCTACTTCGCCAGGTCTGACCAACTTCAGCCGCCTTCTGGGGCCGCTGTGCTTGCGCGTACGGACGGCTGGCACGCTGAGTTTCTATAGGACGACGAAAGGATCCCCAATGCCAGCAACCACCGGAGCAACGGCGGCAGACGCCGGAACAGTTGACCTCGGAGGCGATCTAACCGTCAACCGTCTCGGCTTCGGCGCCATGCGCATCACCGGCCAAGGCATTTGGGGCGACCCGCCCGACCGGAACGAGGCCCGGGCGGTGCTGCGCCGCGCCGTCGAGCTCGGCGTCAACTTCATCGATACGGCCGACTCGTACGGCCCGGACGTAAGCGAGGAGCTCATCGCCGAGGCGCTCTATCCGTATCCGGACGATCTGGTCATCGGTACCAAAGGTGGGCTCCTACGGCCCGGGCCAGGGCGCTGGGACCCCGACGGTAGGCCTGAGCACCTGCGTGAGGCGTGCGAAGGCAGTCTGCGCCGCCTGCGGTTGGATCAGATTCCCCTGTACCAGTTCCACAGACCCGACCCCGCCGTGCCGCTCGAAGACTCGATCGGCACCCTCCTCGCTCTGAAGGACGAGGGCAAGATCCGTCACATCGGGCTGTCCAACGTCAATGAAGATCAGCTGCGCCGCGCGCAAGCCATGACCCCTATCGTGTCGATCCAGAACCGCTACAACCCAGCCGATCGCAAGTCAGACTCTCTTGTCGACCTGTGCGAGCAGGAGGAGATGGTGTTCCTGCCATGGGCGCCGATCCAGAACCTTGATCGATCTCCGGCGCTTACCGACATTGCTGAGCGCTATGACGCGACAGTCCACCAGATCGCCTTGGCATGGCTGTTGGCCCGCTCCGTCACGATGCTGACCATCCCCGGCACCGGCTCGGTCGACCACCTCGAGGAGAACGTCACGGCCGCCGGCCTGCGCCTCGAGCCTGACGAGATTGCTGCGCTTAACGAGCTGGGCTGACTGCCGGGTCGAGGAAGCTTCACGTAAGCGAGACGACTGATCTCAGATGCCCCGGGCAGGCGCCTCATCCAGCAGAGCGGGTCGTCAGGGTCCGCCGCGCCAGTGGTCAATACGGTGATGATCAGGCGTGAAGCCGTGATGGACGCCCCAGAGCACGGCCTGCGTACGACTCGCGACGTCGATCTTGCGGTAGATCGTGCGGATGTAGGACTTCACGGTGTTCGGGCTGAGGAAGGTGAGCGCCGCCACCTCGGCATTGCTCTTACCTTGAGTGATCAGGGCCAAGATCTCTGACTCACGGTCAGTCAGGCCTTCCGTACGCCCCGGCCAGTTCAGTCCACTCGCGCTGCGCGCTCGCGTCGGGGGCTCGTTGATGACAATCTCGCCCCCGTGAATCGCTTCCAGAGCCGTCACAAAATCACGGGCCGGCAGGGCCTTGGAGAGATAGCCGTGCACGCCGCGGGCGCGGGCACCCTCGATCAGATCGGGGTGGAAGTTCCAGGTGTACACCACGACGTGACGGGCGCGCGGATTGCCGACCAAGAAGCTGATCTGATCGTGGTCTGATTCCGCCTGAGCGAAGGTGTCATAGAGCACGATGTCGACGGCGTCTGAGAGGTCCTCGTTGGTGTCGAGTTCGGCGATCACGACGCGATCGCGGTACTGGTCGAGGATGTGGGCCACGCCCATCACCACGACGTCGTAATCGTCGACCAACGCAATAGTGATCGGGGAGCCCATATCAGGACTATAAACCCCCTTAGGGGTGTGATGCATCCGCCCTTGGGGTGGTTCAGTTGATGACGGAGCGGTACTTAGTCTGCGGGTACCGCTCCGCAACATCCATCACGTACGAGGAGGAACAGTGGAGATCATCGGTGTCATCGTGGCCGGTATCATCATCGGCTTGTTGGGCAAGTTCATCGCTCCTGGAAATCGGGACAACATCCCGATCTGGCTGACCATCATCTGTGGGATCGGTGGGGTCTTGATCGGCTGGTTCATATACACCGCATTCGGCGGAAACGGTAGCCCCGGTATCGATTGGGTGCGCTGGCTGATTGCGATCGCAGTGGCCGTCGTCCTGGTCATGATCGCCTCCGGGCTCACCGCCCGCTCGCGAACCCGCTCGCTCTAGCGTTCGAACGCCCAGCTACCCCCGACACGGGATCCGAGTCGGGGGTAGCTGCGTGTCGACCATGATCGCCGGAATGTGCCGACGACTGTAGCCGGCGGCCATGCCCAAAGAAGTAGCGGACCTACCCCTCAGGGGGTATCAAGGTGAAGCCTGCAGGGCGATGTCCGCGGGTTCTCTCAAGGCCTAGCGTCAGTGTTCTCAACCATCTGGAGAGCACGACATGACCGCTGTTGATCACACCACCACCCACCCAACTCCTGTTGGTCCGCGTACGGGTAGGCGCGTTGCCCAATACCTCGTCAAGCCGGGCTGGGTGATCATGACCTTGCTCTCGCTGACGACCATTGCGTTCGTCGCCCGCTACCTCGCGTTCAACCCGGACAGCTACTTTCCCGAACAGCGCGAGGTGTATATGCGTCGCGAGTTCGTGCTGGGCGTGCACGTGCTCAGCGGCATGCTCGCACTGGTGATCGGGCCTTTTCAGTTCGTCGCCAGGCTGCGGCGCCGGTTCCTGCACATACACCGGTTTCTTGGCGCGACGTACATCGCAAGCTGCACGGGCCTCGGGTTGTCAGGATTGGTGCTCGCCACGACGTCCTACCCGAGCTGGGTGACATCGCTGGGCTTCGGGCTGTTGGGACTGAGCATGTTGTTCACGACCTGGACGGCGCTGCGCATGGTGTTGGCGCACCGGATCGTTGATCATCGACGCTGGATGATTCGTAGCTTCTCGCTGATCTTCGCGGCGGTCATGTTGCGCATCATGACTCCGCTTTATGGCGTGCTCAGCAGTGCCGGACTGGTCTCGTTCTCCTTCGCGACGGCCTACACCTGGATCGCCTGGCTGTGCTGGTTACCGAATCTGCTGATCGCGGTCTGGTTCACCCGCCGGCCCAAACACTGATCATGATGAGCAACTGAAGGTGCAACATACGACGCCCTGGCCGCGGCCGTACGTGGGGTGCGGGTCTAAGTTGAAGCCGTGCGAGTTGCCATTGCCGGAGGCCACGGTCAGATCGCCCTGCGCCTCGCCAAGATGATGTCAGAGCGAGGCGACGAGGTTGTCGCGCTGATCCGCAACCCCGACCACTCGGACGAGGTGAAGCGTGCCGGCGCCGAGCCGGCAGTGGTCGATCTCGAGCACGCCAGCGAGGATGAGGTTGCGAGCGCGATCAGCGGCTCCGATGCCGTGGTGTTCGCCGCCGGTGCGGGTCCTGGCAGCGGAGCTGAGCGCAAGGAGACGATGGATTACGGCGGTGCGGTCAAGCTGATCGCTGCGGCGAAACAGGCAGGGGTCGGCCGTTATGTGATCGTCAGCAGCATGGGGGCGAACCCAAACGCGACCGGTGATGACACCTTCAGCGCGTACCTGCGCGCGAAGGGCCGCGCCGACGATGCGGTACGTGCGAGCGGCCTCGACGCGACGGTCGTACGCCCGGGCGGGCTCACCGATGAGCCCGGCACGGGCCGCGTCAGACTAGGGGAGAGCCTCTCGCGCGGCCAGGTCGCGCGAGACGATGTAGCGGCTGTCCTTGTCGCAGTGCTCGACTCGCCGAGCACGATCGGCCGCACTGCGGACCTGATCGGTGGCGATACGTCCATCGCTGAGGCTGTTGCGGCGCTTTAGTCTCGCGATTCAGAATCTCGTTTCATGCCGAGTCACGTTTTCCGCACGGGCCACGAATGCGTTCCGAGAAGCCGATTTCTGATGTGATTCGTGGCCCCCTGCGTAGCAACGAGCATTTGAGTCGTGCCAGGTCGTTGCGACCGGCTCGAACCTCAGCGGCCTAGTCGGCCCGTAGCTAGAGCCGATTCATCGACGCTGATCATGGTTATTGTCTGCGGCGGCGTTCCGCGAAGAAACGAACCATCTCGGCACTCGCCGCCGGGCCTTGCGGATCGGTGTACGAGCAGCCGGCGGTACCACCGAACCACGCATGCCCTGCCCCGTGCACGATCCACTGCTCCAGGAGCACATCGGCAGCGCCCGAATAAGTCGTCTGCGTATACCCGTGGCCGCCAGGTACCTGCCCGTGCGTCACCCTAACGCCGTCGATTGCCGTGAGCGCTCCATCGGTGCCAAGTCGCTGCTGGCGGATATTGGTCGCGTTGACCACATTGACGATCTCGTCATGATCACCGTGAAAGATAATGAGGGGAATCCGGAGGGCCGGGTCCCGACGCGATGTCGGACCTCCTCCTCGCATCAACGCAAATGCCGAGGGCACGTCGTGCGCAGCGCCGTAGGGCAATCCGGAATGCACGCCGGCGGCCGCGTACAGCTGGGGATACGTTGCAGCCATGACTGTCGCCATCGCTGCGCCAGCTGAGAAGCCGGCAATAAAGACGCGGTCTGGGTCGGCGTCGTAATCACGGATGACCTCTTGGGTGATGCCCGCGATCAGCGAGGGTTCACCGCGGCCGGAATGCTGATCCTGCGGGCGGAACCAGTTCCAGTACCGCATCGGATTTGCCCGGGCATCCTGCTCGGGATAGACCACGAGAAAGTGATGCAGGTCTGCGAGTTGATTCATGCCGGTCCCTGCGGCGTAGTCAAGCACCGGCTGCGTCCCGCCATGCAACATGACAATGACCGGTGCATGTTGCTTGGAGTCAGGGGGAACGTAGATCTTGTATCGCCTGGCGCCCGAATCGTTTTGATACATCCTGTCGAGCAGTGTCCCCTCCCCGAGACTGTCTGATCGCGGTCTTTGACGTGGCAACATGTCCGGAGATTGCGCCGAGAGCTGCAAGCCTCGCGGGCCGCCGAACGAGCTGCCCAATGAGCGCTGCAGAGCCTTGGCGGTAGCGCCCAGAGGATTCGGCCGTTGCGTGTCGGTCAATGACGCCGGCTCTGGAACAGCAGATACCCGGGAAGGTTGGGACTCAAGCCCGAATGGGGACCGAGCTGACGAGGACCCGAGCGTCCGCTGGATGAGTGCTGTTGCCTCGGCAAGTCGCCCGGCTTTGGTGAGGCTGAGCGCTTGGTTCATATCGTCCTGATCGAGACTGATCATGGGGCGTGCTCCTGTTCTGGTTATCGAATGCGATCGCGTAATGCAGCTTTAACTGCCGAACTTGCTCGAAAGGCGCCCAACACCTCCACCGACTCGATCGTCTCGCGCGCCAGCTCCGGAGTTACGTCATCGGCAATAGTGGCCAAGCCGAGGACGCGAATCTGCAGGTGATGGTCAGCCGCGCGAAGATCTTCGAGCTGCTGACGGGTGTAACTCTCCAGGCCCAACACGATCGTCTTGCGCTCCACAGTTCGCTGCAGGGCGTCAGCATGAACGGAGAGCTGAGCGCGCGCGGCCGTACGAAGGAAGTCCGTTCGATTCGCATA
>Ga0307312_10001421_pt1 | contig 12215 bp, 14 predicted proteins | sample ER_DNA_202_FD_194489 | JGI IMG/M metagenome (GOLD analysis project Ga0307312, IMG submission 194489) | Bulk soil microbial communities from the East River watershed near Crested Butte, Colorado, United States - ER_DNA_202 | ecosystem: Environmental > Terrestrial > Soil > Floodplain | place...
AGATGGCGGGAGACGGCGCCGGCGTGGACGTGTCCCTGGACCAGGTCCCGCTGCGAGAGGACGGCATGGAGCCCTGGGAGATCATGATCTCCGAGAGCCAGGAGCGGATGGTCGCGGTGGTCGAGCCGGAACGCCTCGCAGAGGTGCGGGCCGTGCTCAACAAGTGGGAGCTCCAACACGCGGTGATCGGCTCGGTCACCGACAGAGGCGAGCTGCGCTGCTTCTTCGGCGGCGACCTCGAGGGCTCGATCCCGGCCTCGTTCCTGACGGACGAGTGCCCGCGCTACGAAGTCGAGCAGGAACCCCAGGCGCCGCGCGCGCGGGCCGCGATCGCGGCCGCGAATCGCGAGAGCAAGGCGTGGATCTACGAGCAGTACGACCAGCTCGTCCAGTCGCGCACCATTCGGCGGCCGGGACTGGACGCAGCCGTCCTGCGTCTGCCGCCGTCGTACCGCGGGGTCGCCGTCTCGCTCGACGGGCCTCCGATCGGCGAGCTTGACCCCTTCGCCGCGGGCGCGAAGGCCGTGCTCGGCGCAGCCCGGAACGTGGCCTGCGCCGGCGGCGAGCCGCTGGCGCTGACGGATTGCCTCAACTTCGGGAATCCCGAAAAGCCCGAGATCGGCTGGGAGCTCGCGCAGGCGATCGAGGGCATCGCCCAGGCGGCCGAGGCTCTGGGGATTCCGGTCGTCTCCGGCAACGTCTCGCTCTACAACGAGACCGACGGGCGCGCGATCCCGCCGACCCCGGTCGTCGGCTGCGTCGGCCTCGTCCCCGACGTACGCAGCATCCCCTCGCGCTGGCGCTCCGGCGACACCATCCTCCTGGCCGAGGCCGGCGAGTCGCTCGCCGAGCAGGCCGCGTTGATCGAGTTCCTGTGGCGATCGGCTCCCGTCCTTTCGTTCGCGCACGACCTCTCCGACGGCGGGCTCGAGCGCGCGATCGCCGAGGCCGCGGCGTGGAGCAGCGCCGAGCCGGAGGTCGAACTGCGCTCCGACTCGCGCGGCGTAGCGGCGATTCTGGCCGTGTCTCCGGACCAGGTCCCGCGGCTTGGCTGGGAGCGGCTCGTCCAGATCGGCCAGGTCGTCTGATGTGCGGCGTCTTCGGCATCCGCTCGGCCGACCGCGACGTTGCACGCGTCAGTTACTTCGGTCTCTTCGCGCTCCAGCACCGCGGCCAGGAGTCGGCCGGGATCGCCGTCTCGGACGACGGCCGGCTGACCGTGCTCCGCGACCTCGGCCTCGTCACTCAGGTTTTTACCGAGGAGAAGCTGCGCGGCCTGCACGGCCAGGTCGCGATCGGCCACACGCGCTACTCGACAACCGGCTCGACGCACTGGACGAACTCGCAGCCGCTCGTCCACCACGGCCGCGCGCGCACGGTCGCGCTCGGGCACAACGGCAACCTGGTCAACGCGACCGAGCTGCGCGAGCAGCTCGCCGGCGACGGCGTCAAGCTCGTGACTACCTCCGACACCGAGGTGATCGCCGCACTGATCGCGAACGACCCGGCCCCGCTTGACGAGGCCTTCGCCAACGCGATTGCCAGGCTCGAGGGCGCGTTCTCGGTCACAGCCCTGGCCGAAGGGAAGCTGATCGGCTTCCGCGACCCGCACGGCTTCCGGCCGCTGGTGCTTGGCCGGCTCGACGGCGACTGGGTGCTCGCGTCTGAGACCTGCGCGCTCGACCTTGTCGGCGCCGAGCTCGAGCGCGAGGTCGGCCTGGGCGAGCTCGTCGTGATCGACGACGACGGCTGCAGGGCCGAGCAGGCCGTGCCCCAGGCGAACGGTGGCGCCCTCTGCATGTTCGAGTTCTTCTATCTCGCGCGGCCCGACACCCGCCTTGCCGGCGTCGAGGTCCACGGCGCCCGCGTCCGCATGGGCGAGCGGCTCGCCGAGGAGGCGCCGGTCGAGGCCGATCTGGTCCTGCCGATCCCGGACTCGGGTACCCCAGCGGCGATCGGTTTCGCCCGCGCCACCGGCATCGATTTCAGCGAAGGGCTGATCAAGAACCGCTACGTCGGACGAACCTTCATCCAGCCCGACCAGGGCCTGCGCGAGCAGGGCGTGAAGCTGAAGTTCAACCCGCTCGCCGAGGTGAAGGGGAAACGCGTGGTCGCGGTCGACGATTCGATCGTGCGCGGCAACACGACGCGGCAGATCGTGGCGATGCTGTTCGAGGCCGGCGCTGCCGAGGTGCACGTGCGGATCTCGTCACCGCCGATCGTCTCCCAGTGCTACTACGGGATCGACTTCGCCGAAGAGGACGAGCTGATCGCAGCGAAGCGCACGGTCGAGGAGGTACGCGAGTACATCGGCGCGACCTCGCTCGCCTACCTCTCGCTCGAGGGCCTCCAGGCCTCGACGCGGCGCCCCGAGTCGTCGTTCTGCCGCGCGTGCCTCACGCGGGACTACCCGACGGCGGTCCCGCGCGAGAGCACGAAGCTTCGGTTCGAGACAACCCGCGCCTAGCGGCGGCGGGCTACTGCTCGAGCACGCGGCTCGCCTTGGCGATTCCGCGGCTGAGGATGTAGAAGGCGGTCAGGATCGTCGAGAACCAGACCCAGTCGTGCGTGTTCACGCTTTCGGCAGCGATCCAGATGATCGCGAAGATCACCTCGATCAGGAAATAGACCGCGAACTCAGCGTTGCCGGGGATCGGCATCCGGGCGCCTCCCCACGTTCCGGGCGCTACTCCGCCCATCGGGGGACGCGTTCCGCCCGGCTCGGTCGGAGTCGTAGACATCAGCGTTCTCCTTTCTGCGCAGAACCTGCCGCACCAAGGTTCAGCGGGGGTCGGAGAGCTCCTGCCCTCGTCCGTACCTCACAGCGCGACGAACGGCGCGCGGATCGAGACCGCGTTCCAGCAACTCCTGCCGCAGCTCCCCTTCCGCAGCCAGCCGCAGGAACAGCCACGCGAGCGCGGCGAGAGTGACAAGGGAGCCCTCAATCATCATCACCGTCCCCGCGAGCGCCTGATCGTGGAGCGGCGTGATTCCCCAGCGCGGATCGGCCTGGATGTAGTACGGGTAGAAGACCGTCCCCGACCAGAGGAAGACGTTTCCGAACGCGGTCTCGAACAGCCGCACCAGCGCGATGTAGCCGAGCTTGAAGCCGGTGCCGAACCACTCCGGCCCCGGCAGCGTCTCGACAACGGGCGACCACATCAAGGCGCCGTAGGCGAAGAAACAGATGTGCTCGAAGGCATGGACGCTCGGGTTGTGCAGCGCCGCCTGGTACATGAACGGGATGTGCCAGAGCACGAGGTTGTAAGCCCAGAGCGGCAGGGCGACCGCCGGATGGGTCAGAAAGCGGAGGCTGTTGACCCAGTGGAAGCGCAGCAGCGGCTGAAGCACCGGCCCCGTCAGCCCGACCACGAAGCAGAGGGGCGCGAGATCGCCGATCAGGACGTGTTGGAGCATGTGCATGAAGAAGAACTCGGAGGCGAACGCATCGATCGGCGAGACGAGCGCGATGAGCACGAGCGCGAAGCCGGTCCAGAAGACGAACCGCCGCCACCCAGGGACAGGCGTTCCCCTGAGGCGCAGCGTCCTCGTCCGCTTGCCGTAGAGGAAAGCAAGCAGCGCCGCCGGTACGAGCTGCCAAGGCTCGAGTGCCCAGCTCGTCAGCAGCGACGGTCCGTTTGGGCCGACCCACACGTGGTACAGCAGCACCAGGGTCTAGCGTAGACGGCGTGCAGCTCTTCCACTACCACCTGGTGACGAGCAAGATGCGCGACGTCGAGGCGCGCTACATCGCCAAGCTCGGCTTCCAGCTAGTCGCGCGCTATGGGCGGATCGGGGACGAGCAGACCCATTTCGAGGCCGGCGTGCCGTGGGAGGAGCTCGACCGGCTCGGCTTTCGGCTGCGTCTCTCGGAGCTCGAGCGCGGCGCCGTCAACGTCGTCGTCCAGCCCGGGCAGTGGGACCTCCCGCGCATCGACCACGTCGGCTTCGCGCTCGACGAGGACGAGTTCATCGAGGTGATGGAACGGGCGCAGCGCTTCGAGCTGCGCGTCCAGGAATACCCAGGCCGCCGCACCTTCGTCGCCACCGGCGCCGGTTATCGGGTCGAGATCCACCCACCGCGGGAATGGATCGAGGAATTGCTCGGCGAGGCAGAGACGATGCGCCTCGCCGGCCTCCGATTGAAGGCCGAGAACCCGGCCGCGCAAGCAAGCGCCCTCGCCCAGCTGCTCGACTCCGTGGTCGACGACCAGAGCGTCCACGTTGGGGACGCATTCGTGCGCTTCGTCGAGGGCGGACCACCGGGCCGGCCGCAGCTCGACGGGGAGCTGTTTTCCTAGTAATCGTGCCCCAGAGCAATGCGACGGCGATGTTCCAACCGGGGCCAGACGGACGTCCCGGCAAAGCCGCGACGTCCTATGGGTCGGCGTCGCAAGCGAGCGCCTTAGTAGCCGCAACGCGGCTTAGACTCGGCCTGTGAATCGCAAGACCTACGCTGAGGCCGGGGTCTCGCTTACGGCGGCCGAGGCCGTGGTCGAACGGCTGCGGAACGCCGTCGAGTCGACGGGCGCGAAGGGGTTCGGCGCCTTCGCGGGCCTCCACCCACTGGACGACGAGCGACTTCTTGCTGCGTCGACCGATGGGGTCGGCACGAAGCTGATCCTGCTGCGCGAAGCGGACCGACTACGCGACGGAGGCCGGGATCTTGCCGCTCACTGCATCAACGACGTCCTGACGACTGGTGCCACGCCGCTCTTCCTGCTCGACTACGTTGCCGCGAACGCGATCGATCTCGACGAGGTCGCGGAGCTGGTCGAGGGAGCCGCCGACATCTGTCGCGAAGCTCGCTGCGCGCTGCTCGGGGGCGAGACTGCCGAGCTGCCCGGCATTTATCGCGAAGAGGAGCTGGACTTCGCCGGAACGTGCGTCGGCATCGTCGATCGTGAGGCCGCGGTGGACGGCTCCAAAGTGCAGGCCGGCGACGTCGTCATCGGCTGGAAGTCCGCGGGCGTGCACGCGAACGGCTTCACGCTCGTCCGGCGTGTGCTCGCGGACGAGCCCTATGACGGTCCGGATCTGCTGGCGCCGACCGTGCTCTACCAGGTCCTTGTAGAGGAGCTTGTCGGCCGCGCCGATGTGCACGCGTTCGCTCACGTCACCGGCGGCGGCATAGTCGGCAACCTCTCGCGCGTGCTCCCGGAAGGGCGCGAGGCTGCGATCGATTGGGACGCGTGGGAGCGGCCGGCGGTCTTCGACTGGCTCGCGCGGCATGTGGACGAAGCGGAGTTGCGAAACGTCTTCAACCTCGGGATCGGCTTCTGTGCGGTCGTGCCCGCAGATCAAGCCGCCGGGGAGCTCGTGATCGGCGAGATCCGGTGATCGGCGTCCTCGTCAGCGGCGAGGGAACGAACCTGCAAGCGCTGCTCGACGCGGACTTGCCGGTCGTCGCGGTCGCCTCGAACAACACCAAGGCGAAAGCGCTCGACCGGGCCGCGAAGGCCGGGATCGAAGCGGGCGCCTTCCCCACGGCCGAGTTCGACTCGCGGGAGCGCCGAGACGAGGAGCTGGCTGAGTGGCTCGCCGAGCGAGGGGTCGAGCTCGTCGTCCTCGCCGGCTACATGCAGCTGCTGACGATGCCGTTCCTCGAGCGCTTTCCGGGCCGGATTCTGAACGTCCACCCATCGCTGCTGCCTGCGTTCCCCGGCGCGCACGCGGTGGAAGACGCGCTCGCCCACGGGATCAAGGTGACCGGCGCAACCGTGCATTTCGTCGACGAGGGCATCGACACGGGCCCGATCGTGCTGCAGGAGGCGGTCGAGATCCGCGAGGGCGACACGCCCGAGACGCTCCACGCGCGGATCCAAACGGTCGAGCATCGGCTCCTGCCGGCGGCGGTCCGGCTCTTCCTGGACGGAAAGCCCAGCTCGCCCGTGGGCGTGGCGTGATCAAACGCGCCCTGATCTCGGTCTACGACAAGTCCGGCCTGGACGAGTTCGCCCAGGGCCTGGTCGACCTCGGCGCGGAGATCGTCTCCAGTGGCGGCACGAGCACCTATCTCGAGGAGATGGGGATCCCGGTGACGCGGATCGAGGAGATTACGCAGGTTCCGGAGCTGCTCGGCGGCCGCGTCAAGACGTTGCACCCGCGGATCCATGCGGCGATCCTGGCCAGGCGCGACCAGCCGGATGATCTTTCGGCGCTTGAGGAGCAGGAAATCCAGCCGCTCGACCTGGTCTGTGTCAATCTCTACCCGTTCCGCGAAACGGTCGCCAAGCACGGCGTTCGCGAGGAGGACGCGGTCGAGGTGATCGACATCGGCGGCCCGGCGATGCTGCGTGCGGCGGCGAAGAACTTCGCCCACGTCGTGCCGGTCTCCCGCGGGCCCCAGTACGAGCGCGTGCTGGAAGAGCTGCGGAACGGCGGCGAGCTCTCACTCGAGACGCGGCGCGAGCTCGCGGCGGAGGCGTTCTCGGTCACAGCCGCCTACGAGGCCTCGATCGCAGCGTGGTTCATGGACCGCACCACGTTCCCCGACCGGCTGATCCCGGCTTTCGAGAAAGCACTCGACCTCTCCTACGGCGAGAATCCCCACCAACGCGCGGCCTACTACGCTGAGATCGGCGCCCGGCGCCACCTGCTCTCGCAGGTCGAGCAGCTCCACGGCCGCGAGCTCTCGTTCAACAACCTCAACGACCTGAACGCGGCGCGGCTCTGCCTGCGCGAGTTCGAGCTCCCCGCGTGCGTGATCGTCAAGCACGCGAACCCCTGCGGCGTATCGGTCGCAGGCTCGATCGAGCACGCCTACGAGCGCGCGCTCGCCGGCGATCCGGTTTCCGCCTATGGGGGCGTCGTCGCCCTGAACCGGCCCGTCTCCGAGGAGCTCGCCGACCTGATTGTCGGACAGTTCGTGGAGGTGCTGTTCGCGCCCGGTTACGCGGACGGTGCTTTCGAGACGCTGGCGCAGAAGCCGGCGACGCGGATTCTCGTCGACCGGGAGCGGCGGCGCGATGCCGCAGGCGAGCGGGACTTCAAGCGCGTTCTCGGCGGACTGCTCGTCCAGGACCGGGACTGGGACATCGAGGACCGAGCGGGGATGGAAATCGTGTGCGGCTCGGCGAGCGAGGCGCTCTGGGGCGACCTCCTCTTCGCCTGGCGCGTTTGCAAGCAGGTGACCTCGAACGCGATCGTGCTCGCGCGCGACCTGCAGACGCTGGGGATCGGCGCTGGCCAAATGAGCCGCGTCGACTCGGTGCGGATCGCGCTCGAGAAGGCCCTGGAGCACGGCCACTCGCTTGAGGACGCAGTGCTCGCCTCCGACGCTTTCTTCCCGTTCGCCGACGGGCCGGAGTTGGCCCTACGCGCCGGCGTCTCCGCCTTCATCCAACCCGGGGGTTCGAAGCGAGACGAGGAAGTGATCGCGGCGGTCGAACAAGCGGGAGCCACCATGGTCTTCACGGGCCGCAGGCACTTCCGCCATTAGCTCCCTGTCCTGATGGACGACCACGACGTCCAGATCCGCAACCACATCTACCGGCGGTTCGTCGAGCTCGGGCGTGCACCGACATTCACGGAGTTGAAGGACGAGCTCGGCGACGGGGTCGAGCCGGCGCTTCGCCGGCTCCACGACGCCCACGCGCTCGTGCTCGAATCGGACCGGACCGAGATCCGGATGGCGAACCCGTTCTCCGCCGTGCCGACCCCATACCGGGTTGAGGCCGGCGGCGGTTCGTGGTACGGAAACTGCGCGTGGGACGCCTTCGGCATTCCCGCGGCCCTCCACGTCGAGGGCCATGTCTCGAGCGCCTGCCCCGATTGCGGCGAGCCGATCGAGATCGACATCTGCGACGAACGCCCCGTCCCTGACGAGCACGTCTTCCACGTCGCGGTTCCGGCAGCGCACTGGTGGGACGACATCGTCTTCACCTGAAGCACGATGAATCTCTTCCGGTCGGAGGAGCACGTAGGACGATGGCTCGACCAAAACGGCTACGAGGCCGGCGAGACGATCAGCGCCGGAAAGCTCGCCAAGCTCGCCCACGCGTGGTGGAGCGACCGGCTCGCGCCCGGCTGGCAGCCGCACACCCGCGACCAGAACCAGGCGATCCTTGACCGCCACGGCCTAACCGGTAGCTTCTGGCAGTTGCCGTGAGGCGGAATGGCTGTCGATTTGACCGCGTTCCACTCGTCTAGGTCGTGAAAGTGGAGGAACCAGTGACCGAAACCGTCGCCGCACCGAATCCGCGCCGCTGGCTGACGCTGGCCGTCGTCGGCGCAGCGTTCTTCATGACCATCCTCGACGTCGCGATCGTCAACGTCGCGATCCCGTCGATCCAGCTCAAGCTGCACACGACCCCGGCGACCGTGCAATGGGTGCTGATTGCCTACTCAATCACGTTCGGAGGCTTCCTGCTGCTTGGTGGTCGGATGGCCGATCTGCTCGGACGACGCCTGATCTTCCTCGTCGGGTTGACGCTCTTCACCATCGCCTCCCTCATCTGTGGCCTCGCAGGGAGCATCGCCGTCCTGATCGCCGCGCGTGCGGTGCAGGGAGTCGGCGCGGCGATCATCTCGCCGGCCGCGCTTTCGATCGTGAGCACAACTTTCGAGGAGGGGGCCGACCGAAACAAGGCGCTCGGGATCTGGGGCGCGCTCGGCGGCTCGGGCGCCGCAGCCGGCGTCCTCTTCGGCGGGATCCTGACCAAGTACCTCGGCTGGGAATGGATCTTCTTCGTCAACGTCCCCGTCGGCGCGCTGGTCTTCGCACTGACGCCGATCTTCGTCCCGGAGAGCCGGGCCGACATGCCCGACCGCCGCTTCGACGCCGCGGGGGCAGTGACCGTCACAGGCGGGTTGGCGCTGCTGGTCTACGCGATCTCGAAGGCCCCGGATGTCGGCTGGGGTTCGGCGCGAACGATCCTGCTGCTGATCGCCTCGGGGGTCATCCTCGCCGCATTCGTGCTGATCGAACTACGTGGCCGCGCCCCGCTGATGCCGTTCAGCATCTTCCGGATCCGCTCGCTCCTCGGGGCGAACGTCGTCGGGTTCCTGCTTGGTGCCGTGATCTTCGCCGACTTCTTCGTTCTGACCTTTTACGTCCAGGAGACCCTGCACTGGTCGGCACTGAAAACGGGCGTCACGTTCCTTGCGACCGCCGGGACAACAGTGATCTGGGCCGGCGTTGCGCAGGCTCTGACGACGAGGTTCGGCCCGCGGCCGATCATCGTCGCCGGGCTCCTGATCCTCGCGGCCTCGATGGTGCAGTACACACAGATCCCCCTCCACGGCCACTACTGGCCGGATCTCCTCCCGGCCTACCTCGCCTTCGCGCTCGGGCTCGCGTTCGCATTCGTCCCGGTAACCATCGCGGCGCTCGCCCAGGTCGCTCCGCGCGAAGCCGGCCTCGCCTCCGGCCTGATCAACACGAGCCAGCAGATCGGCGGAGCAATCGGGATTGCGATCGTAACGACCATCTTCAGGACCAAGGCCAAGGACCTGGGGTTCACCCCGGCAGGGTTCGTGTCGGGCTACCAGGACGCGTTCTGGGCATTGATCGCATTGGCGCTGATTGGCGCGGTGGCCGCGTTCATCTTGCTGCGCGGGGTCCGCAAGCAAGAAGTCGTCGAGCAGGAGCCCGCCGAGGCCGCTGTCTAAGCTTCGCGGGCAGATGGCCCGCGAGTACCCAATGCTGCTGGACCTGGTCGGTGGAACGCCGATCGTCCGGCTGGACAAGCTCGGGCAGGACGTCGAGCCGACACTGCTCGCGAAGCTCGAGCACCTGAACCCGGGCGGGTCGGTCAAGGACCGGATCGGCCTGCCGATGATCGAGGCGGCCGAGCGTGAAGGGAAGCTCCGGCCGGGCGGCACGATCATCGAGCCGACCTCAGGCAACACCGGCGTCGGCCTCGCCATCGCCGCTGCGATCAAGGGCTACCGCTGCATCTTCGTGATGCCCGACAAGATGAGCCAGGAGAAGATCGCGCTGCTGCGCGCTTACGGGGCCGAGGTCGTGATCTGCCCGACGGCCGTGCCGCCGGATTCGCCGGAGAGCTACTACTCGGTCTCCGACCGGCTCGCGGAGGAGATCCCCGGCGGCTTCAAGCCCGACCAGTACTCGAACATGGCGAATCCCGACGCCCACTACGAGGTGACCGGGCCGGAGATCTTGGAGCAGACCGGCGGCGGGCTCGCCGCGATCGTGATCTCCGTGGGCACCGGCGGCACGATCTCCGGCGTCGGGCGCTTCTTCAAGGAACGCAAGCCCGAGATCCTGATCGTCGGGGCCGACCCTGAGGGCTCGGTCTACACGGCGCAGGAGGAGGCCGACGTCCACCCGTACCTGGTCGAGGGAATCGGCAAGGACAGCTGGCCGCAGACCATGGATCCCGAGGTCGTCGACGAATGGATCCGGGTCTCCGACCGCGACTCGTTCCTGACCGCGCGCAGGCTCGCGCGAGAAGAGGGCATCCTCGCCGGCGGCTCGGCCGGGACGACGGTGTGGGCGGCACTTCAACTCGCTGGGCGCCTCGGCCCCGAGGCTCAAATCCTGACGATCATCCCCGACACCGGACGCAACTACCTGTCCAAGTTCTACGACGACAATTGGATGCTCGACCACGGCTTCCTCGAGCGGCGGACGCCGGCTCCGACCGTCGGCGCGGTTCTGCAGGCCAAGGGCGGCGAGGAGCCCGGGGTGCCGGAATTCATCGTCATCGGCTCGCATCAGAAGGTCGGCGAGGCGATCGAGCTGATGCAGCGCTACTCGATCTCCCAGCTCCCGGTCGTACGCAACGGCGCCTCGGAGTCGCTGGCCGACGTCGTCGGCTCGCTCCAGGACCGGGACCTGCTCGACCGCGTCTTCAAGAACCCGGACGCGCTGCACGAGGACGTCGCCAACGCGATGCAGCCGCCGCTGGCGACGATCGACGCCGGCGACTCGCTCGACGAGGTCTTCCCGACGCTGACCGGACGTACGAATGCGGTCGTCGTCGCCCGACAAGGTCGGCCGGTGGGCGTAATCACCCGCTCCGACCTGCTCGAGTTTCTCGCCCACCAGCGCGGAAATTCGGGAAGCTGACCATGGCAGTTGACCGTTTGCGAGGCCTGCTCGAGCAGGCCTTTCCAGGCTCGGAGGTGGACGTCCAGGACCGCACCGGCGGCGGCGATCACTTTCAGGTCACGGTCGCGAGCGCGCGCTTCGACGGCCTGCCGCTGATCGACCAGCACCGGCTGGTCAATCAGGCTCTCGCAGCCCCCCTCGGCGATGGCACGATTCACGAGTTGCGCATCCAAACGAAAGGGAGTCAGTGAGCGAGCTTCGCGAGCAGATCGAGAACGTGATCCAGTCCGAGGACGTCGCCCTGTTCATGAAGGGGACCCCCCAGTTCGTCATGTGCGGGAACTCCTCGCGCGCGCTCGACGCGCTCCGGGCGGCCGGTGCACCCGTGACGGCGGTCGACGTCCTGCCCGACCCTCGGATCCGCCAGGAGCTCTCTGCGGTGTCGAGCTGGCCGACGATCCCGCAGGTCTTCGTCCGCGGCGAGCTGATCGGCGGCGCCGACATCGTCGAGGAGCTCGCCCAGAACGGCGAGCTGGAGCGGACGCTCGAGCAGAAGCTCGGTCCGGACTACCGCGGCGCCGCGCCTGAACGGGTAGTAACCGTCACGTAACCCCGTTGAAATCCCGCCTCGGCCCGAGTCATTCGTCCGAGATGCGGCGCATCCTGCTCGTCGTCCGAGTGGATGTCGCGCTGATGTTCCTGATCGTCTTCGACATGGTGGCGAAGCCCTTCAGTTACTAGGCCGGCGCCGCGAACCGCCGCAACTAGAATCGAGCGCATGGAATTCGAGACCCGCGCGATCCACGCCGGTCAGGAGCCCGATCCCACGACCGGCGCCTTGACGGTGCCGATCCACCAAACCTCGACCTACCTCCAGAGCGCGGTCGGCGAGAACAAGGGCTACGACTACTCGCGCGCCTCGAACCCGACGCGGAGCGCGCTCGAGACGTGCCTGGCCTCGCTCGAAGGAGCCGAGCACGGCGTTGCCTTCGCCTCCGGCCTGGGCGCGGCGACCACGCTGATGCATCTGATCAACCCCGGTGACCGCGTCGTCGCGGTCAACGACGTCTACGGCGGCGTCTACCGGATGTTCGCCCAGGTCTACGAGCCGAAGGGCTACCTCTTCGAATGGGTCTCGCACGAGGAGATCAACGAGAATCTCGCGGCGCACCTGGACGAGCGGACACGGATCGTCTGG
>Ga0307312_10001424_pt1 | contig 12209 bp, 12 predicted proteins | sample ER_DNA_202_FD_194489 | JGI IMG/M metagenome (GOLD analysis project Ga0307312, IMG submission 194489) | Bulk soil microbial communities from the East River watershed near Crested Butte, Colorado, United States - ER_DNA_202 | ecosystem: Environmental > Terrestrial > Soil > Floodplain | place...
CAATCATACTCGTGGCGTTCACGGTGATCGGAGTGCCACTCGCCATCCTGCTCGGCGTCGTATACGTGATTCTCCTGTTCGTGGGTGACATACCCGTCGCGGTTTGGCTGGGCCGGCGGCTGCTTGGCATCCGGGAAGGTGCGCGACAGTATGGCGTTGTGGTGAACTACGTAGTCGGCGGGGTGGTCCTGCTCATCGTGATGCTGATACCGCTGATCGGAAAGGTGGTATTGATTGTATCCGGCACACTGGGCCTGGGGATGTTACTGCTCCAGGCGTGGACGGCGAGGAGACGGCAGCCCGGTGTAGGGCTGTCCTAAATCCGTCTTCCCACCCACCCGCCGACGAAATACCCGACGGCCGCGACGCCGACACCAACTACGAACATGTCGAAGCCGGAGCGGAAGACCCCGCGGCCAGTGAAGACCGATCTCGCCGCTCCGACCAAAAAGTGGGAGAGCATCGCAATGGTGAACGAGATCACGATCGCCGTGGTGCCACTCCAGATCAGAAATGGGAAAACCGGGATCGCCGCGCCGAACGCGGTCGCCAGTCCCGTGACCCATCCTTCGCGAAAAGGCGACATGGCGAACTCACCGATCTTGAGCTCCTCCTGCACCTGCTCCTTCAGCATCTGCTGGGGATCGGCCATCATCTGCGTCGCGAGGGTGTGCGCCGCGCCGCGATCCATTCCTTTCGCTTCGTAAATGATCGCCAGCTCGTCGCGCTCGATCTCGGGCATGAGCTCGACTTCGGTTTTCTCCATCGCGATCTCGTACTCATAGACTTCCCGCTCGCTCTTGCTGGCGAGATACCCGCTCGAGCCCATCGACAGCGCGTCGGCGATCAGTCCAGCCATACCCGCGACCACCACCGCCTGGTGTTGATTCACAGTTGACGCGCCGATCACTCCCGCCACCAGGCCGAAGTTCGCGGTGAGCCCGTCGTTGAATCCGTACACGACGTTGCGGAGGAACCCGCCCGATTTTGTCTTGTGCCAGGGCTCGCCGCCCTTTCCAGCCATCTCTCCGAGCGTCGTCGCATGTTCGGCTGATTCGCGCGCAAGAGTCAGCGCCTCCGGACCACCCGGCGCGCCACGTGGGGTTTCGCGATGCATGTCGAGATATGCCTTCACCTCGCGCCCTTCCTCTTCGAGCAGCATCGGCAGCAGGAAACCGGGACCGAACCAGCGTCCGAGAGTTGCGAGCATTCTCGCACGACCGCTGGGACGGAATTTCGGAGGGGGATGCCCATGCTGTGTCAGCAGGTCGCTCCAGACTACGACGTGCCTATCTTCAACGGCCGCGAGCCTCGAGTAAATGTCCTTCTTCTTCGCGTCGGGCTCGGCGCCGGCGAGCAGGCGGTACAGGTACGCCGCGTCCGCCTCATCCTGCCAATGGTGCTCGAACGAGTGTACGTCGATCTCCCGGATATTCGGCCGCTGCCTGGGGGGCTCGAGCGTCGTGGACATGATTCAATATCGCCGGAGCCGTCGACTTTTGCACCGGCAACCCTTGAATCGGGTTCGATGTCCTATGTCACAGAACCATTGAGGAGACAATGATGAGAGCACTACTGCTTCTTTCCGCGGTTGCTGCAACATCCGTTGCGACAACGCTGAACGCACAGGTTGCAACCGGCAAACCCGATTCGACGTGCACGAACTTCCCGGATGGACGCGTCGAATGCAAAGTCCTGCGCGGCTCCGCCAAGGGTGATTCTGCCCTTCGCAGCAACAAGATCTTTTACTGGATGGATTCAGCGATGGAAAAGCGGGCGGCGCTTGGCCTCGAGCTCCGCACGACCGGAACTCGCCGCGACACGTTGGGTGTTTTCGTTGAAGCAGTGACACCAAAAGGGCCGGCCGAGAGCGCGGGCATTATTGAAGGCGATCGCATCGCGGCAATCAATGGAGTCGATCTCCGCACCGCCGGCGGCGATGTCGACGATTCTTACACCAACGGTCTCGCCGCCCATCGTCTCTCCCGCGAAGTGCAGAAGCTCACGCCCGGCAGCCGCGTAACCCTTCGCGTTTACTCCGCCGGGCGCTTCCGCGATGTGCAGGTGACGGCCGCGAAGGCGAGCGATGTCATGAAGCTCAGTGGGCGGTTCAACTTCGGGATGCCTGGCCCGGGCAGAATGATGGAGTTCGACGGGCCCGGTGGAGCGATGATGTTCGGCCCGGACATGCCGATGCTGCGCCAGCAAATCGAGCCCCTCGTGCGCGAGCGGCTCAACAATCTGCCGAACAAGATTCAGCTTCGGGCTCCAATGCGGTTCAGGACGCTGTCGCCAACGCGCGCACCCAGGGTCTTCAAGGTCGAAGCCGGCGAGGAAGGCGATGTAGCTCCGGTCTGGGTCGGAGAAGACTTCGAAGACGGCTTGATGCTCGATCTGGATGATGGCCTCTTCGACATCGAGAACGAGATCAAGGAGGTGCCGCCGACTGTGATCAGGGATCTCGTGGCAATCGTGATTCGGGATGCGCAATCCGCTCTAAAACAGCTCGCTGCGGACGGAGTTGTTTGACGAGATCACTGCTGCTCTCCTGCCAGCGACTTTCCATCGACTTGGCAGCATAACGGACGCGTTCTCCCACCAGATCGCTGGTGGGGAACGCGACGTTCGCTTCCTCAGCCGCTGATGGTGGCGCGAGTCTGGTTCCCGAACCGGTTGATGGTGGCGGGGCGCTGGTTTCGGGGCACCACAGCTGCGGTGGATTCTTGGGGTCCACGCTCGCGTATCCGGTGCGCGGAAGTACCTCGGAAGCAATCATGACGAGGCCGACGAGGATGATCACGAGCGAAAGGGCGTGCATCTTCGGAAGTCGATAGCGCCACGTGGTGAACGCCACCCATAGTCCGCCCGCGACGATCACGGCTTCAGCACCGATGTAGCCAAACCACCCCGCGCCACAGTCCTTGGCATACGGCCAGATAGCGAGCGCGCCAAACAGCGCAAAAACGAGGATCAGGCGGGCGCCGGCGCCGATCGCCGCGGCGCGCTGCTGAGCACGTTCCTGGGCGCGACGTTCCTCCTCGCTCTGCATTTTCTTGAACGCAAGCGAAGGCTCGGGCGGGAGTCCGTCGAACTCCCGTTCGATGTTCTTGAGTTTGGTCGACCAGTCGTTGTCTATCACGGATGCTCCCCGCAGGGGGAAAATCTTCCTTATCTTCAGGACTCCGAACCCTCAATAAGGGCAACGCCGAACTCTTTCCCCCTCTCGACGAGACGGTCAACGGATGAATTCCGAGGAGACAATCCGCGTCCGCCTGGACAAGTGGCTCTGGGCCGCGCGCTTCTTCAAGACGCGCGCGCTCGCCGCCGACGCCATCGAGAGCGGGAAAGTCGAAGTCAATGGAGAGCGAGCAAAACGGGCGAAGCAACTCCAGGCAGGAGACTCAGTGCGGATTCGACTCGGTCCCTACCAGCATCTGATCACCGTACGGGCGGTGTCGGAACGCCGTGGTCCAGCGTCAGTGGCGACCAAGTTGTACGAAGAGAACGCCGAGGGGCGAAAAGCTCGCGAGGCGCTGCAGCTCCAGATGAAGGCGGCCCAGTCAGCGTCCGGCTACTTGCCGGGCCGTCCAACCAAAAAGGATCGGCGGGAGATAGAAAAACTGCGCAGGCGCGGGGACTAGAACTCCATCTGCGCGCCCAGCTCGACGACCCGATTGGGGGGGATCCCAAAGAACTCGGTGGCCGGCCTCGCGTTCCGTTGCATGATTATGAAGAGTTTTTTCCGCCACCTCGCGAGCGGTTTGGTTCCGGTTGGGATGAGATTCTCGCGACCCAGGTAGTAGGTGGTTTCCGTCGGCTTGGCGAAAACCCCCTGTTGGGCGGCAAGGGCTAGAATCTCCGGCACATTCGGGGTTTGCATGAAGCCGTACTTTGCTTTGACGCGGCTGAATCTGTGAGGGAAGCTCGTCACCTCAACTCGCTCCGTAATTGGAACCTCTGGAACCCGAGCCACAAGGATCGAGAGCAATATCACGTTCTCGTGCAGCACTTTGTTGTGCTTCAGGTGATGCAGCAGCACGAGCGGAGCGTCCTTCGATTCGGACGTGAGGAAGATCGCCGTTCCCGGGACGCGCACCGGCTTGAATCTCTTGTCAGGATTCTCGTCGCCCAGGTCCTTGAGCAGCGCATCGAGCGGGATGGACGCGTCGACCAGCAGACTGCGCACTATCACCCTGCCGCGGTGCCAGGTCGTCATCAGCGTAAACAGACCCAGCGCAATGACGAGAGGAACCCAACCGCCCTTTTCGATCTTGAGGATGTTGGCGCCGAAGAACGCCAGGTCAATGATGAGAAAAAACGCGGTAAGCGTTCCTGCACGCAATACGCTCCAACCCCAGTGGGTTCGTGCAAGCACGTAGAAGAGGACGGTCGTGATCGCCATCGTCCCGGTTACGGCAATTCCGTACGCCGCACCCAGGGCGCTGGAAGACTTGAAAGCGAGAACCACCAGAATGCAACCGACTGCCAGTATCCTGTTCATCTCCGGAACGAATATTTGTCCCGTCTCCTGCGACGAAGTGTGGATGATCTGCACCCGTGGACTGTACCCAAGCTGTACGCATTGTTGCGTCAGTGAGAACGCACCAGAGATGAGTGCCTGGGATGCTATGATGGCGGCGACTGTTGCGAGCGCGATCAGTGGATATAGGAGAAAACGCGGAGCCAGTAGATAGAACGGATTCACCGCTGCGCTCGGATCACGGAGAATCAATCCGCCCTGACCGAAGTAATTGAGCAGTAGTGCCGGGAGGACCAGCGCAAACCAGGCGATCCGTATCGGCCGCTTTCCAAAGTGCCCCATGTCCGCATAGAGTGCTTCGACTCCGGTTACCACGAGGACGACAGCTCCGAGGAAAACGAAGGCGCGTATCCCATGATCAATGAAAAATTTCAAGCCGAACCAGGGATTGAGCGCCTGAAGAATCTGCGGAGCCAGCATGATCTCACGGAGCCCAAGCACGCCGATGGTAAAGAACCACAAGATCATCACTGGGCCGAATACGCGTCCGACTTTGGCCGTTCCATGCTTCTGGAAGAAAAAGAGTCCCATCAACACCGCGATGGTAAACGGGACGATCAGATGCTTGAATGCCGGGGTCACCACTTCCATTCCTTCAGCCGCGCCCAGCACTGAGATGGCGGGCGTGATGACGCCGTCACCGTACAGCAGTGCGGCTCCGATCAGCCCCAATGCGACGACAACCTTCCGCCGGCGCGAGTCATCATCCCGCCGCTGCTTCTGGAGGATGAGCGCCAACAGCGCGAGGATGCCGCCCTCGCCGTTGTTGTCGGCGCGCAAGATGAACACAATGTATTTGATGCTGACGATGATGATCAGCGACCAGACGATGAGCGAAAGCACGCCGTAGATGTTCGCGGGAACCGGCTCCAGCCCGAACTCCGGCGAAAAGCACTCGCGCAAGGCGTACAACGGGCTTGTCCCGATGTCGCCGTAGACGACGCCGAGCGCGAGAAGAGTGAGTTTTGCGAGACGGCGGCCGCTCGGGTGGGAGTCTACGTTAGTACTGATTTGCGCGACCTATAGAGGTTGTTCACGCCTACCGCTCAGCTGCTGGCTTTTGACCTCGGAATTTCCGCAAGCGAACGGGGCTTTGCAAGGTAGGAACCCACCTTGTAGAAAACAGACGTAGGCATGGGCATATCGCTTGCATTTATGACGCTGCAACAGATAGCGAATTGAATCCACATAGGAGGGGCCAAATGAAGGATCTAAACGAAAGGGGTCTCGAGAATCAGGTCAAAGGGACCGTCAAAGAGATGAAAGGCCAGGTCCGTGGTGACCTTGGCGATGCCATCGATGACGACAGCGAGCACATCAAGGGTCGCTCTGAAGAGCTAGAAGGCAAGATCCAGAAGAACTTCGGAAAGGGCGAGAGAAAGCTCGATCCAGACAACATCTAGATCACGAACTGAAAAAAGGCGCCGGTGCAATGTACCGGCGCCTTTTTAGTTGTGTTGAGCTCGTGTTAGAACGGCGGTGGTCCGGGAGGCCGGTCGGCAGTATCTCCGCCACGACGATCAGCCAGTTCCTTACGCGCACCAGCACGCATCCGGTCCAGCTTTGCCTGCTGATCCGGATTCAGCAATCTCTTGATCTGCGCATGGGTGCTGTCGCTTACGACGCGAGCGACCAACGCGAGGGAATCGAGCTGCGGCCTGACCGGCTTGTAGAGCGCGACGATCTGGCGGTGCTTCTGCTCGATCAGCGAATCGACTGACGCCTGCTGCGCAGGCGTGAGATCGAGCTCCCGCGCCATCTTCTGTCTGTAGCCACGCGGAGCGCGCATTTCCCGGTTGTGGCCGGCACCAATCACGCGGTCGGCAGTAAAGCCGAGCGCGCCGCCGGTGATAAAAGCGCCCAGCAGAAACATCAACGCATAACCCTTGGAGCGATCCATCTGAATCCTCAGTGTGACAAGACGTATCGGAACGTCGCTTCGCGCTGCGACGAGCCATCGTGCGGCGCTGTTACGAGCTGGACCGCGCCAGGCAGTACATCGGATGCAACGGACTCGGTTACTGCTGCCTCATAGGTCGAGCGCATGTCCTCATCCTTCTCTCGGGACCACAGCATTCCGGCGGCGACGAAAAGGAGCGCGGCGGCAGCCATTCCAGGCGCCATCCAGGTCGCGAGGTCAGTCCACCAGTTGACGGGAATCAGCGAGGAACGGTGCTCCGCGACCTTCGCCATGATGCGAGCCTCGAGGCCGTCCCAATACGCGCCTTCGGCGGGCGGTGCGTATACCTCGCGGAGAAGTCCCGCGAGCTTCGCATCGCCTGCGTCTTCAGGCTGCACATCGGTACGATTTTCCATCTCCAGACTCCTTATCCCTTCAGGTTTTTCAGCAATCCGCGCAAACGCTGCCGCGCGTGGTGAAGATCCGAGCGAGCCGTTCCGCCCGGTATGCCAAGCATCTCACCGATCTCCGCATGCGTAAAGCCCTCCACATCATGCAGCACTATCACTGACCGCGCACGATCCGGGAGCTGCGCGAGCGCGGCCTCGAGCCTCTCCCTCAGCTCACCCCCCTCCGCCGGATCGCGAAACGCATCCGGAATCGCGTCGGAGAGCTGCTCCGCGTTTCGTACCTTCCGCCGACGGGCCAGATCCAGCGCCGCGTTGGCGACGATTCGGTTGAGCCACGCGGCGAAAGTCTGCCCCGGATCGAACCGGTCGATGGCCTGGTAGGCGCGCAGGAATCCCTCCTGCACTGCATCCTCGGCGTCCTCATGCGTGTTGACGATCGAGCGTGCCACCATATACGCCCGCCGCTGGTGCAGACGCACGAGCCCGGCGAAACCCCGCTCATCCCCCTTCCGGGCCAGAGTTACGAGCTCTCGCTCCTCATCAGAAATACGCGTTGGTCCGGTCAACCGTTGAGGGGCTTAATGGACCGGCCCCATGGATCCGCGGGCACGGCCCGTTCTGAACAACAGGAGAAGGGGCAGCGCCCCTATGAGCACGAGTCCACTGTAAAGATAAATCTTCGAGAAAGCCAGCATGCTGGATTGGACAGTGACCTGCCGGTCGAGGATCGCTAGCGCCTGCTGCTGCGCCGTCATCGGGTTCATGCCGCGCGAAATCAGTCCGCGCGTCAACAGCGACAGCCGGCTCAAAGTCTCCGGATCGTTGGCGCCCACGTGCTCCACCAGCATCGATTTCTCGACTGACATGAAATGTGCGAGCAACGTTGCCATCACCGCGATTCCGAGCGACCCACCTAGCTGTCTCATCAGATTGAACATCCCCGTGCCCTGCGCGAGATCCTGAACCTTCAGATCCGCCATCGTCGCGTTGGTGAGAGGGACGAAGATGAGACCGAGCGCCACGCCGCGCAGGATGAGCGGCCAGAACAGATCGAATTGCCCGCTGGCTGACGTGAGGTGCGACATCTTCAGCATCGACCAGAAGAAGAGAAACGCGCCGACGATCACCGTGTAACGCGCATCGAGGCGCATCGCGTTTCTGCCGACGACCGCCATGGTCACCGCCGAGGCAATGGCTCCCGGCAGGATGATCTTTCCGGTCTGCCAGGCCGTCATCTGCAGCAGCTGCTGCAGGAAGACGGGGAGAATGAAAACAGAGCCGTAGAGCGCGAAGCCGAGCAACAATCCAAACGCCACGCCCGCGGACAGCTGCCTGCTCTTCAGAATGCGGAAATTGATCACCGGCTCGTCGGTCGTCAGCTCGTGCCATATCAGCGCGATTCCCGAGAAGAGGGCGGTCAATCCGAGCATAGTCACAAAGCGCGAATCCCACCAGTCATATCGCTCACCCCGCTCGAGCATCCACTGCAGCGAGCCGACGCAGAGCGTGAGGAGAATGATTCCGGGATAATCGATCTTGTCGGCGCGCTCCTGGTGCGCGGCGTCGTGGACGTAGGTGACGGTCAGGATTGCCGCGATGATGCCGAGGGGCACGTTGATGTAGAAGATCCACGGCCAGGAATAGTTGTCGGTGATCCATCCGCCCAGCGTCGGACCGAGCGTCGGGCCGACCATCACGCCGACGCCGAAGATCGCCATTCCGGTTCCCGCTTCCTCGGGTGGGAATGACTCATAGAGCGTGGCCTGGGCTGTCGATAAGAGAGCACCGCCGCCGATTCCCTGGATCACGCGCCAGAAGATGAGTCCGAGCAGTGAGTGCGACGAGCCGCAGAAGAAAGACGCGACGGTGAAAAGAAGAATCGACCCCGTGAAGTAGCGCTTTCTGCCGAAGTACGCCGACAGCCAGCCCGACATCGGGATGACGATGACGTTGGCGATGATGTAAGCGGTCGAGACCCAGGCGATCTCGTCGAGCGTCGCGCCCAGATTCCCCATCATGTGCGGGATCGCGACGTTGACGATCGAGGTGTCGATCAGCTCCAGCATCGCCGCCATCGTGACCGTGGCGGCGATGATGTACTTGTGGGCGTACCGATCCTCCGAGGCGGCTGCTCCGGAGGAACGAAGTACGGCCGTACTCACGATTTTTCCACTGAGGGAAGATCGGCCGTGCTCACCGGTTCGACGTGTCGACGTGGACGACCGCTGAGAGCCCTGGTCGCAATGGGTGATTTCCAGCGCACGGCTTTGTCACCGCGATGCGCACGGGGACGCGCTGTACGACCTTGGTAAAGTTGCCGGTGGCGTTGTCAGGCGGCAGGAGCGCGAACTTTGCTCCCGTGGCTCCGCTCACGCTGGCGACCTTTCCCTCGCCGACGCAGCCACCGTAGGCATCGATCTCGAACTCGACCGGCTGCCCCGGCCGGATTTTCGCGAGCTGCGTTTCCTTGAAGTTCGCCGTTACCCACACTCCAGTATCGGCCACGATGCTCATGAGTGGCTGACCGGGCGCCACCAGCTGTCCGACTTCCACCTGCTTTCTCGACACTTCACCGGATGCGGGCGCGGTGATGTGGGTGTAATCGAGCTGGAGTTGGGCGTTGGCCGCATTCGCACGAGCAGCCATGGTGCGAGCGTTGGCGACGCGGACGCCGGCCTCGGCGGTGTTTACTGTCCCGCCCGCTGCCGCAGCCTGACGCTCGGCTGCCAGAAGGTTCGCGTGCGCGACCGCCGAGGTGGCCTGCGCGGCGTCAAGCTGCTGTTTGGAAATGATCTGTTTGTCGGCGAGCTCGCGCGCCCGGGCGAGGTCGAGGTCGGCTTTGTTCGCGTTGGCGCGGGCGGCGCCAATCTGAGCGTCGAGTGCGGCACGCTGACCGGCGGCGCTTTGAACTTGCGACTGCGCCTGACCCGAGAATCCGCCGCCGCCACCTGTCGCTTCGGCTGCCGCGAGATCCGCCTGGGCCTGCTGGAGGCGAACGCGGTAGTCATCATCATCGAGCTGGACCAGCAGCTGTCCCGCCTTGACGCTGTCGTTCTCGCTGACGGTGACGGTGTTCACGTAGCCGCCGACCTTGGCAAGCACCGGCACGATGTGCCCGTCAACCTGGGCGTTGTCCGTCGACTGGTGCGTGCGGCCGTAGCTCCATTTCTGGAAAGCCCAGAACAGGAGGATGAGAGCCAACACGCCGACGATTGGAAGAACGATCTTCTTTTTCGAGGACGGCTTGCCAGGTTCTGCCGCAGCGGATCTTCCGTTACGGGAGGCTTGGGAAGTTGATTCGGTTTCGAGCGCGCTTGCCATGGTCATTTCCGTGTTGCTGATAGTCCGAAGGAGTCTAACGAAGAGTTTTTTCTGAATTATCTGAGTGTCGTAACGCTGCCGGTTGCACGTGCGAGCGATACGCGAGCCAGCTGGTAGGCTGTCTCCGCGTCGTTCACGAGCGTGCGCGACGCGGTCAACGCCAGCGATGCGTTCACTACATCTGCGTTTCCAGCCACCCCAGCGTTGAAACGCTCGCGTGCCTGGGACACTTCCTGCTCCGCGAAGCGAAGCCGTTCCCGCGCCGCGTCGAGCTGCTCGCGTGCTCCAGCGAGATCGAGCAATGCACCCCGAACGTCGGCCTGCGCCTGCTGCTCGAGGTCGTGCTGGCGGATCTGCGCTTCCTTCACCACCGATTGCTGCTCCTGGACACGTGCTTCGCGCTTGAAGCCGTCGAAAATCGGCAGCGTTACCTGTAGCCCCCAGGTGTAGGTGTTGAGCATTTTCGCACCGTTTTTCCCTATGACGCCGTCGTCGGCTACGAGACCAAGCGTGGGAAGCCGCTCGGCCTTGATGGCCGACAATCCCTGTTGTGCCGCGCGGACGCGCTGTTCCTCGGCGACAATGTCGGGGCGGTTGTGAAGGGCCTCGGCGACGAGCGTTTGCTCGTCGGGAACGACGTCCGCTCCGATCGTGTTGGACAGCGAATCCCCGAGAATCACGTCCGTCCCCACTGGAAGCGCGAGAGCGCGCAACAGATCGAGGTGGGCGTGGTCGCGAGCGGTGCGTGAGCCGATGAGGCTGGCGCGCGTCGAGGCGAGCTGCGACTGCGCCCGCGTGACGTCGAGTGCGACGCCAGTCCCAGCCTGCAGCTGCGCCCGCGCGATCCCCAGAAGCTCAGTCGCGAGAAGTGTATCCGCGCGGCGGGCGTAGAAATCCGCGTCGGCGCGCATCGTTCTCACGTAAGCATTGGTCGCGATAGTCGCTGCCTGTTCGGCGATGGCATCCGCATCTGCGTCTGAGGAGCGCGCCGCGGCCCGAGCCGAGCGGACGCGTCCGAGCGCGCCAAAGTCGAGCAGGTTCTGCTGCACTCTGCCGCGCACGTCGAGAGTGTTGACGGGACCCTCGACCTGTCCCTTCGGATCGAACAGGGGCGGCTGCCCGGCCGGCGCCGGAAAGTCGATGCCCAGCGTCGAAGTGTTGAAGGTGCGACCCGCTTCCTGGACGTAACTGCTGACCGTTGGGAGCAGATCAGCCTTCCTCTGACGCACTCGTGCATCCGCCTCATCGGCGCGGAGACGGGCGCCCTGGGCCAACGCACTCTGTCGCGCGGCGAGGCGGGCCGCGTCGCCCAAAGTGAGGGACATCACGGGCGTCTGCTGCGCACCGGCGGGCGCCGACGCAACGGCGATGCACGCGATGGCGCCAAAAAAGGCGAGACGGGCGCTGGAAAAGATTTCAGTCATTGTTGAATGGTAGAAACGAGACCGCTTCCGATGGGGCTCCATCGGCTTGAGCGAATGCGCCTTCGGACGGGGCGATGGAGTAGAGATAAAACTGCGCCAGCTCGTTGAAAACTTCCTCGTCAGTCTTGTGGGCGAGGAGCGGAACACCGGTGTGCTCATCGCGCCAGATACCGTTCATGACGGTGAGAGCGACGAGCATGCGGGCAGCGACCATCGGATCGATGTCGCGGAATTCGCCGGCGTCGATTCCCCTTTGGATGATTCCGCTGAGAAGCTTCTGGCCGCGAGCCACCACCTCGACGGCGTAGAACTTCGCCAGGTCGGGGAACTGGTGCAGCTCGGCGAGGACGAGGCGGTAGATGGTGCTGAAGACCGGGGTGCGTACGAATGCCCAGTAGCCTTTCATGAAGGCCAGAAGCTGGCTGCTGGGGGTGCCGTGAGTCTCGGCCCGCTCCGCTCTTTCAATGGCGGCTACGGCCGTCTGGCGGATCATCTCGCGGAAGAGCTCTTCCTTGTTGGGGAAGTAGAGGTAGATGGTGCCCTTGGAGACGCCGGCGCGCTCTGCGATGTCCTGGAGGCGGGCGTTGGCGAGCCCGCATTCGCCGAAGACCTCA
>Ga0307312_10001426_pt1 | contig 12204 bp, 13 predicted proteins | sample ER_DNA_202_FD_194489 | JGI IMG/M metagenome (GOLD analysis project Ga0307312, IMG submission 194489) | Bulk soil microbial communities from the East River watershed near Crested Butte, Colorado, United States - ER_DNA_202 | ecosystem: Environmental > Terrestrial > Soil > Floodplain | place...
ACCCGACCCTCGGTAGCCGAGTGCGAGTCGAGCACTGGGCCACCGCGTTGAAACAGCCGGCGGCCGCCGCTGCTGCGATGCTCGGCTCCACTGGCAGTGACGCGATCTACACTGACCTGCCCTACTTCTTCAGCGACCAGTACGACCTGGGTATGGAATATAATGGGCCATGCCCCGAAGGGCTCCTACGATCGTGTAGTGGTCCGAGGCGACCTCGCGGCCCGCGAATTCGTGGCCTTCTGGCTGGACGATGCGAACCGCATCAAGGCGGCGATGAACGTCAACATCTGGGACGTCATCGAGCAGATCAAGCCCCCTGATCATCAGGGGAACCGTGGTCGATCCCGCGCAACTCACCGACCCGACGATCTCCTACGCAGACCAATGGCCACATCCTTGAAATGACCACACCCAGTGGCGGTTCTATGCCACTCGGAGGTGGCTCAACCGCGAGCCCGGCGGGCCCGGAGCGTGCGTCCTGAGCCGCCAGCAGCTACCCCGAGGTGCCGCGCGAGCTGCGCCCACGGCCGGCATCGCTAGGCTGACCAAGGCGTGCCTGGCCCGAACGGAAGGGCCGCCTGGAAGAGCATCCTCAACACAGTGGCCATCACCTACGGCGACCGCCGGCGGCCTGCTGGAGGTGGAGAAGGCATGGACCGAGATCTGTTTCGCCGATCATCCGGGTCGGGGTGCTCGCGGGACGCCGCTGAGGCGGCGCCCATCCACGCTCCCGACGCTGACACTGGCGTCCCGAGCCAGGTATGTCTGGCACGCATCGGGCAGACCCCGATGCCCGATGCGTGATGGTGCACGGGAAGTACGAACACATCACCTTCATCATGGACCCGGCTCGGCAGCTGGTCTCGGTGCACCAGAACGAACATGGCTGAAGACGCGGCAGCCTTCATCGGCCGGCTAGTCAGCCGAACGCCCCGGGTGGTATCTGCGCAGTGATCCGAGCTCACGGCGGCTACGCACCTCTGCGGTCGTATGCGGCAATCGGGGACGGTCGCACGGTCGCGCTGGTCGCCGAGGATGGGACGATCGACTGGCTCACCTTGCCGAACCTGGATTCGCCGAGCGTGTTCGCCGCTCTGCTCGACACCGAACGTGGCGGGTCCTTCGAGCTGGCGCCGAGGACCGGGTTCGCGATGGCCCGGCGCTACCTGCCGGGCACGAACGTGCTGGAAACGACCTTCACGACCGCAACCGGGGTGGTGCGGGTGCAGGATGCGATGAGCGTGACCGGCGCCGGCTTGGGTCCGTTGCGTGAGTTGCAGCGCCGGGTCGAGGGACTGGCCGGCCGGGTGGAGATGAATTGGCGCATGCAGCCGCGGTTCGGCTACGGCGAACGACGCACCCAGCTGGGCTGGCGCAACGGGGTTGCGATCGCCACCTCAGGTAGCGACGCGCTCGCCGTCTGCTCATTCGACGCCGGGACGGTCGAGGTGGACAGAGACACGGTGGCTGGCACCTTTGACGCGGTGGCGGGATCTCGGGCGGTGATTGCGGTCTGCACCGCGCATCAGGAGCCTCTGGTGTTTCCCGCCCGCAGTGAACTCGACGGACGGTTCACGGCGACGCTGGAGACCTGGCGGGCTTGGGCGAATTCCCGGGCATACAACGGTCCGTGGCAAGGTCCAGTGACCCGCAGCGCGCTGGCGCTCAAGCTGCTGGTGCACGCGCCCTCGGGGGCGTTGGCGGCGGCAGCGACCACGTCGCTGCCCGAGGAGATCGGCGGGCTGCGCAACTGGGACTACCGGTTCTGCTGGGTGCGCGATGCCGCATTCACCCTCGACGCATTGCTGCGCCTGGGCTGCACGCCAGAGGCTCAGGCGTACTTCTGGTGGCTGATGCACGCCTCGCAGCTGACCCACCCGCGACTGCAGCCGCTGTACCGCCTCGACGGCGGAGCCAACGCCCGCGAGCGTGCCCTGCCCCTTGACGGCTACCGCGGTTCGCGCCCCGTGCGGGCCGGCAACGCCGCGGCTGCCCAGCTTCAGCTGGACACCTATGGTGAACTGCTACAGGCGGCGTGGCTCTACGCGGACGCGGGCAACCGCGTGGACGCCGACATCGGCGGGCGCCTCGCCGAAGTCGCGGATCTGGTCTGCCAGTTGTGGCGCCGTCCTGATGCAGGGATCTGGGAGGTGCGCAGCGAACCGGCGCACTTCACCCATTCCAAGATGATGTGCTGGGTCGCGCTGGACCGGGCCGAACGGCTGGCCGAGCGAGGCCTGCTCCCGACACGTCATCGAGCGCGATGGGCCGAGCAGGCCATCGCAGTCCGAGACTTCATCGAGCAAGAGTGCTACTCGCTCCAGCGGGAGAGCTACGTGCGCTTCGCCGGGGCCGACGAACTGGACGCGAGCGTGCTGCTGGGCCTGCTGTCCGGCTACGGCGAGGCTCGCTCTCCACGCTGGGCGCAGACGGTCGCCGCGATTCGTTTCGCGCTGGGCCACGGGCCCTACGTCCGCCGCTACAGCGGTGCGGATGGGCTGTCCGGTGGGGAAGGCGCGTTCGTCAGCTGCTCCTTCTGGCTCGCCGAGGCGTTGGCCCGCACCGGTCGCATCGACGATGCGACGGTGCTGATGGATCAGCTGGTCGCACTCGGCAACGACGTCGGTCTCTACGCCGAAGAGGTCGACCCCGCCACCGGCGCCTTCCTCGGCAACCTCCCGCAGGCGTTGAGCCACCTGTCGCTGATCAGCGCGGCAGTCACGATCGCCGATGAGGCACGCCGATGAGCGTATGGCCGGCGCTCGCCGGTGGCTTCGCCGGCACCCTGGTGTTGACCACCATCCTGCGCACGGCCAGCGAGTTCCACCTGACCCGCATCGACCTGCCGTTCCTGCTGGGCACCGCGATCACGGCGGACCGAGCACGGGCAAAGGCGATCGGCTACGTGGCCCACTTTGTCATGGGACTGATCTTCGCGCTGGGCTACTACGCGTTATTCCTCGCGCTCGGCCGGCACGACTGGTGGCTCGGGGCGCTATTCGGGCTGGGTCAAGGACTGTTCGCCGGCACGGTCTTGATCAACGTGCTGCTACCGCTGGTGCACCCCCGTATGGGCACACCGTTCTCCGACGCGGGAACGGTCGCGCTGCTCGAACCACCCGGATTCATGGCCCGCAACTATGGCCTGCAAACGCCCGTGGTCAGCCTAATCGCGCACGTCGCCTATGGCACGATCATCGCGGTCTTCCTCTCCCTGGCCCGCTGATCCGTTCGCCAGCTTCAGCGGATGCGGTAGATCGAGTAGCGGATCCGGATTAGCGCGTTCTCCTTTGACGGCGCGTCGCATTCGGGCTTGTAGGCGCTTGGCTACAGCCGTGTCCGAGACCGCACTGGCTCTCACGTGTGCTCGTAGATTTCAGAATCGATTAGACGCTGATTGGCGTTCGGACGGCTAGGACGGAACGCTGCAGCCGACTTTCGCACGCCTCGGCGCCATCAGCCGGGGCCCTGTCTCGCGTCCGCGCGGACGCCGCTGAGCTTGACTACAATTTCGCCAGTGCGCCCGGGACGATCCCGGACAAGCGGAGGAGTGCGGATCTGTGGTCATGGTTCGGCGATCCGCTACGGCTTGAGCGCCGGAGCACGGTCAGGTCGGCGGAGTCTCGCGGTCTTCCTCTCCCTGGCCCGGCTCATTCCCTCACGCGACGGCGCGGATTTCGATGTGTTCCCCGGAAACCCTCGTCTCGTAATACGGCTGCGGGCTGCTGGCCGGGCCGCGCACGACGGCACCGTCAGTGAATCGGAAGGTGCTCCCGTGCCAGGGGCAGATGACACAGCCGTCGCTGATCGTGCCCTCGTCCAGCGGTCCACCCATGTGGCTGCAGGTGTTCGCCAATGCCCACACCTGCCCCGCCGCCCGGTACAGCAGGACTGATACGCCGGCCGCCTCGATCTTGCGGTGTTCTCCGTCGGGCAGTTCAGCATCGGCCAGCACGGGCGTCCATTCCTGCGGTCCCTGCTGCCAGGCGGTGCGGTTGACGTTGACGCCCCTGACGAAGGCCAGGTGGCCGCCCAGGTAGCTGCCGGCCAGCAGCACCGCAAAGCCGGCCAGCCCAAGGACCTTGCCGCGAGCCCGTTTGCCGTGCGCACGCGACAAGAGCGATGCCGTGTGAGGCTCAGGGCCGTTGTGTTAACGGCGGCGTGGACCAAGCCCACACGAGTGTCCGGCCCGTACGTGTCCGACCAGTCGTTGAGCCCGGATGCTGCGGTCGGCACTGCGGCGAGCACACCTGCGGCCACCAGCAGGTCGGCGGCACCTTCGGCGGCGGAACCGCCGACGGTGTCCAGCAGTGCCGACATGCCCCATGCGCCGATCGGTACGTCGGTGAGCATGGGGTGGAGCGGGTGACCAACGTAGGTGCCGCTGAGCAGGTTTCGTACCGCCCGCGGCGCTACCCCACGGCCGATGGCGGCGGCGAGCGGCTTCGCGAGACGATCGAGCGCCTCGGCCTGCTCTAGCCGCCGGATAAGGTCAGGCAGTGCGTTCATTTGCGGCCTCCGGTCCCACACGGCTGCACGTCGTAGTTGATCCTGATTGGACATGGCGGCGCCGGGCCGGTCATGGCGAACGGTCCGGCGTCGCCACGCTGGGGCCTCCCGGCGGCAGACTCCGCTGGTAGGCGTGGGGCATACGGTTGACGGCGCAGGCTACATCCTCCAGGTATTCAGGGTGAGTGCCCGTGCCTTCCACGCGGTGATCGCCGCGTCCAGCACGTCTCTCGGGTTGAATCGGGCCTCCCCTCGTACGGTTCGCTGTCGCTTACGCTGGAGCCACGGCGGGCGACGAATGGTCATTTACGTCCAGGCCCCGAACGTCCGGTCTTCGAGCAGCTCGGCCGGTCCGTCGACGACGACATCGAAGACTACCTTGGACATACTCATCAGCCGATGAACAATGCGCTTACCGACACCTGACCGGAACGCTCCCCTCACAACCCAGATTGCCTCCATGATCTTCTCCGGGTTGGCTCCCTTGTGCGCGGCCAGCCGGGTATGTCCCTTGATACAGTAGGGGGACTGGGTGGTGTGCGCGACAGGCCACCGGGAACAGCTGTTTTGTCTTCTCCGGGAGTGCGCCATCGGCGAACATAGCGCGGCCGAACGCTTCGAACGCGTCGTGTATCTCCGGCGCTAGTTGCTTGCGCCGGCAGCGATTTCAGGCGTTGTCGGGTAGTACATCGGCTCCGTCAAGGTCGACTCCTGTCACGTTGACAAAGATGGATCTCCGGAATCGGGAATCGGTGGCCGAATCGGCGGCGGCGGTCATGGGCCGTGAGTTAGATGTCGTGGGGTGACCGCAGAGTGCTGGCCGGTCGCTCGCAAAGGTGGTCCCAGGCCATCTCGAACTTGGCCACCCCATCGTCTTCGAGTTTGCGCCACGTTGTCGTAGTCAACGCTGAGCGTACGCAGCCGGTCCACGACCTGTTTGGCGTTCGCATAATAGGTGCGCACCGAGTCGGTAGGAACGATCTCGTGACGGGCGACTTCTGGCATGGTGGTGTTGACCAGCTGGGGGCGACCACGTCGACCACATAGCGTGGTGTCTGGATAGGCCGGATCCTTGGTTGAGGTGGACCACAGCGGAGGTTGTGCTCCCGCGCGCCGAGGCCAGCGTTCACAGCGAGGACTTCAGGACCGCTCGTAATGCTGGTACGCCAAGCGGGCATTCCGATCGCCGCTATCCGTGGCACCATTGTGTTGGTCGAACTCGGCGGGCACCTCGGCGTCGGGCACGCCGGTACTCCGGCGGGCGTGGTATCGGCTTGTGGCTCGGCACCCAGCGCCACCCGGTGTCGACGAGGGCACTGCCGGGTCGACGGCGCGGCTAGAGTTGAGCGGTATGGATCCGCTTTCTGTCGTGATCTGTGGCGGCGGCTTTGCTGGCATCGAGGCGCTGTTGCGGCTGCGGCGGCTGGCGGATGACCGGGTCGCGGTGACCCTGCTGTCACCCGGCGAGGACCTGATCTATCGCCCGCTTACGGTTTTGGTGCCGTTCGCCCTGGGCCAGGCCGAGCGCTACCCGATCAAGGGGATTGTCGGCGATACCGGGGCGCGCTGGGTCCGCGACAGCGCAGCGTGGGTCGATCTGCCGACGCGCACGGTACACAGCGCGGGCGGGCAGCAGTTGCCGTACGACGCCCTGCTGCTAGCCATCGGCGCGCGGGAACGCAAGCCCGGTCCTGATGTGTCGCTGTTCACTGATCGAACGTCCGGGCAGACCTATCGGCGCATCGTCGACGAGCTCGACGCAGGTGTGATCAACAGCCTGGTCCTGATTGAACCCGATGGGCCGTCCTGGCCGTTGCCGTTGTACGAGCTTGCGCTGCTCACCGCCAAGCAGGCACGCGATCGCGGGCTGCGCCCAGAGATCGCCGTCGTCACGCCACGGCCTCGGCCGCTGCACGCATTCGGCGAGGACGTCGGCAAGGCGGTGGAGGGTCTGCTCGGTGAGGCGGGAATCACGCTGCACACCCGAACCCGGGCCCACGTGGACGGGCCGCGGCGGCTGCGCCTGGAGCCCGGTGACATCGACCTGCACCCGGACCGGATCGTGACCCTGCCGACGATCACCGGGCCGAACCTGCGTGGCATTCCCGGTGAGGCCATCGATCGGTTCATCTCTGTCGATGACCGGTGCCGGGTGCGCCATACTGACGGGCGGGTTTTCGCCGCCGGCGACGCCACTGACTTGCCGATGAAGAACGCCAGTCTCGCCGCGCAGCAAGCCGACACCGCCGCCGCCGGCATGGCCCATTTGGCCGGCGCCGGCCCAGCCCCGCCTGCCTTGCGACCGGTGGTGTATGGCACGTTGCTGACCGGGGACAAGCCGCTGTACCTGGCGGCCCACCTGATCGCTGGAACGGGCTCGAGAGCGCAAATCTATGACCGGCCGCCGTGGCCGCCCGACCAACTCGTGTTTGCCGAAGAACTCACCGCCTACATCGTCGGCCTTCCGCCCGAGGTCTCGCCTACGCCAGCGGCCCCCCAGCAGGAAGACGCCTGACCGCAAGCATGTGGACGAGCCATAGTCCCAAGCAGTTTGGTCAGTATGGTTGGTGCGTATTCTTGATCTTTGGCGGGCGTCGCCGATCTTCGACGCGCCGACCGACGTGAACCCGCGTAAAGATTGCTAACGCCACAATCACATGATCCTCGTCGTTCTCGCTTGACCCTTCCGGCCCAGAGGCGAGCGAGCGCAGCGTCGAATCGGACGTCGGCCCCTCCTCATCTGAGCGAATACCATGTCCACCGAAAGCTCACTCACGGCCCGTCACTCGATCAGGTCAACCCAGCTCTCGATGGCACCTTCTGCACGGTGACCCTTCGGGCTGTGGGTACGCCATCGGTGTCACTGATTGTGCCGCGTTAACGGTTAAGCCGATAAGTAATTAGGCGTATCGGGCACCTTGTCAGGTCGTTCCCGCAGCGTGCTGGTGAGCCGTTTGGCGAGATGATTCCAAGCGCAGTCAAAGTTGGTCAGGCCGTCGTCCTCGAGTTTCTGCAATGCCTCTTTGAGGTTCATGCCGAGCGCCTCGTCGCGGGCCAGGACCTCTGCGGAATCTTGGTAGTGATCGTGGATGGAGTCCCCTGGGACGTCGCCATGGTCGGCGACGGCACGCAAGGTTGCCTCCGGCATGGTGTTGATGACGCCGGGAGCGACGAGGTCGACGACGTAACGAGTGTCGGAGTAAGCGGGGTCTTTGGCGGACGTCGATGCCCACAGCGGTCGCTGCGGTCGGGCGCCGGCTGCGGCCAGTGACTGCCACCTCAAGCTGGAGAGCATTTGTTCGTAGCGCTGGTGGGCCAAGCGTGCGTTTGCGATCGCGGTCTTGCCGCGCAGGTTGCGAGCTTCCGGCGTGTCGAGCTTGTCCAGGCGGGCGTCGATCTCGGTGTCGACGCGGGAGACGAAGAACGACGCGACCGAGGCGATGGTGCTGAGGTCGAAGCGGGCCTGCCTTGCCCGCTCCAGGCCGTCGAAAAACGCCGCGATGACCTGCTCGTACCGGGTCAAGGAGAAGATGAGGGTGATGTTGATGCTGATGCCCTCACTCAAACAGGTGGTGATGGCCGGTAGGCCTTGTCGGGCAGCGGGGATCTTGATAAGCAGGTTCGGCCGGTCGATTGCCCACCACAGCGCGCGTGCTTCTGCGATGGTGGCGTCGGTGTCGTGTGCCAGCCGGGGGTCGACCTCGATGGATACGCGACCGTCCACGCCGCGGGTTATGTCGTAGACGCCGCGCAGCACGTCGCAGGCCCACCGCACGTCGCGGGTGGTTAGTGCGCGGAGCGCCTCGGCGGTGTCGACGCCACGCGCCGCGAGGTCGCGCAACTGGCTGTCGTAGGTGCTGCCGTCGGTGATCGCTTTCGCGAAGATCGAAGGGTTCGTGGTCACTCCCACTACGCGCTGGTTGGCGATGAGATCGGCCAGGCTGCCGGAGATCAACCGTTCGCGGCTCAAGTCATCCAGCCAGATCGATACACCGGCTTGCCCGAGTGCGGCCAATGGGTCCGTCATGGTCCTCTCCTTCAGGAGTTGGTGTGCGTGTCGGTCCGGGCCTACATGCAGGTCAGCTCAGCGTGTGGCGGCACGGTGAGCACTGGACATGATCCGATCGGACAGCGCGCCGGCCGGAAAGGCGCTGGCCAGCTGGGCGAATGTCAGCGCGAGCAGGAACAGCGCGACATCCAGCATCAAGATGTCCCAGTAGCCGCCGAGGATGGTCAGATTGACAATGATGCCGGCCAGCCACAGGGCGACAAGATAGCCGCCGACATGGGGAAGCAGCAGTACGACGATTCCGGCGAAGATCTCCACGGCACCGACGACGTACATCGTCCGATGCACTGTGTCGAAGGGACTAAGCCAACGCTGCAGCTCCGGGGCGAGGTACTTGTTCCAGTTCACCATCACGTGGGCGAACTTGTCCGCGCCGAACAGGATCGGGACCAGGGTGAAGCCCAGCCGCATCAGCCAGAACGCCTGATAGACGGGATCGGTCTTCAACCGCTCTGCTGCCGAACGGCGATCGACACGCGGCCTGCTTTGGGTGGGCGTGGCTGTGGTGGTCATGGCCTCTCCTCTGTATCGAATGCTATTTTGAACGTTAGACCAGGCACGGGTACTACCGTCAACAAATGTGTCCGTTAGACTTTGAGGCGAGAGGATCACTATGCGAGACATAGATGACGAGGAGTTCGACCGGCAGGTCGGCCGGCTCGCCGCGTTGGGCGAGCCGATCCGGCGTGCGCTGTATCGGTACATCATCAGCCAGCCCGAGCCGGTCGGGCGCGAGCAAGCGGCCGCGGCGGTCGGTGTGGCGCCGCACGTGGCAAAGTTCCACCTGAACAAGCTCGAAACCGACGGCCTGCTGGCCAGCGAGTACCGCCGGCCCCCGGGACGGGGCGGCCCGGGGGCCGGACGCCCGGCCAAGCGTTACCGGCGCTCCACCCATGAGCTGTCCGTTAGCCTGCCCGAACGCCGCTACGACCTGGCCGGGCATGTCATGGCACAGGCCATCACGACCGCCAACGAATCAGGTACTGCGGTTGCCGATGCGCTGCACCAGGCTGCCGTCGCCGAAGGCCACCGCCTAGGCGATCTGGTCAAAACCCGGCTCGGCCGTCGTCGCAGCCCAGCCGCGGTCCGCCGTGCCATCACGACCGTGCTCGGCGAGTACGGTTACGAACCCCACGCCGGCGAGAACGTCATCATGCTGGCCAACTGCCCCTTTCATGCCCTGGCACGAGAGCACACCGATGTGGTGTGCGGCATGAATCTCGACCTGCTCAGCGGCCTGCTAGGCACCTGCGACCGCGGCGACATGCGTGCCCGCCTAGACCCGTCGCCCGGCCGGTGCTGCGTCACGTTGAGCAGGCGTCGAGATCTTGATTCCTGAACCGGCCAACGCTGACGTGGCGAGTTCGCTGCGCTCGAGAATCGATCACGGTGGCTAAACCGCGTCGTCTGTCCGATGCACGTCGGTCGACGTATCTCATTTCGCTCGGGCCGGGAAGCACCCCTGACCGAGCCAGAGATCTAGCGGGCGTTCCTGCGGGTGATTCGAAGTCTCCATTGCCCCGGTCCTCTTTCGAGAGCTTCGGCGCCATAGGAGCCGGGGTTCACCCGCGTCAGCCGCTGCCAGATTGGACCAGGGTCGGTTCTTCCCATCAGCTCGACCTCATCGCCCGGCTTCATCCTTATCAGTCGATCCCACACGGCATCAAAGCCGTCCTTGCCGGGAAGCCGGTCCAGATCAATTACGGGGCCCTCGGTGAGTGCATACCATTCGTGCGGACGCGCGCCCAGCGTGGTCGTGGCAGGCACCTGTGCGCCGCTGGCAGTGAGGATCTGTTCCTCGGCCACGAGGTGCTCCTCAATCTGGGCGAGCAAGCCGCGCACGTGTGCCGCCAGCTGCACGGGGGACAGGTCACCTCTGCCAGCGGCCGCCTGGGTGAGCACGTCAATGGCTAGCCGCAGCTCCAGGTGGTCAAGGCGCAGGCGTGCCAAATCGTCGGAGGCGTGATACGCGGAGCGAAACAGTAACCACTCCTCATTCGAGATGTGTTCCAAACCCTCCAGCTGCAGGTAGTTGACCAGCTCCCGTAGCTGAGATTCCGGCCATCGTCCCTCGTCGGCTTCTCGCAGCACATCCTGCGCTCGGTCCGAGATTTCACGCATCAATAAGGCATGCTCATCGGACACTGTCGTACCAACCTCGGCGGCGTCGGGCGTCGACGTATCCTTGCGCTGTGCTTCACTCGCCTCCTGAGCCCCACTGTCCATCTCTGCCGCCCTCCTGACGTTGCCTCTGCGGCCTCTCTATCCCAAGACTGAGCAGTGACGCAACAGACACCATATCCCGACCGGCCTGTCTGCGATCAGGCGCAATTGGGTCGCCTGCTCGACTGGCGTACCGTCGCAATGCTTGTCGCGTCACGGCCAGAGTGTCAGTGCTCGCTCTGCACAGCCGCCGAGAACTTCCCTTCGACGTAACAAGTCTCGATGGCCGCGCTCACCGCCCAGGGCCACGTCCCGCCGCCTTGTCCCGCGCGAGCACGCTCAACCTCGCCTTTGTCCGGCGCGACACGCGCGTACGAGGGCTACGGCTCATGCACGCCGACTCGCCGCCCGGTCTAGGCGTGCACGGACTTCAGATATGTCGCGTCGTACATCGTTGGCCATTGCATCCAAGTCGAGGCCCGTGTCTAGGCCCCTCAGCTGGGAGAACTGGCCCCGGAGATAGCGGACGAAGGCTTCTGCGCGATCAAGTCGATCTTGGATTGAATGGACATCGCTGATCAGCGGACGAGCTGTGTCATCCAGGATCGGCGTGTCTACAACGACAGCGTCGTAGTAACGAACATGCGTTCAAGTCGATGGAGGACGTACGCGCCCATCTGGGTGATGCGCAATCGCTCGGTGGCCGCCGGCCTGTCGCTGGCTGCCCCAACCGACGACTCGACGAGGCCAGTATCGACTGCGCGAGATATCGCGAGATCGATTTCGTCCTGAGTAAAGCCGATGCTTTGATGGAACTCGTACGCTCGGGTGAACAGGACGAAGCCGAGTTCGACTGAGCCGTGCTGCGCGTTTCGCTCCAGGTAATTGAGCAGACCAAAATGGTGAAGTGCTCTCGACCTCCTACCGACGGAATGTCAAAGACATTCGGGACTGGTGACGATGCCGGATCATAGTAGACGCTGTCGCCATAGATGAGCGCTCGCAGGAACTCATGTAGCGGTATGACATATCTCGATTCGTCCCGCCAAATCCGGAGGATCTTCCGTATGTCTAGGTGACCGCTGCCGACGAACTTGGTCAACAGATCCAGCGCTTTTCGCACGTTTCCGCGACTCAAGTTGTCGATGCACCGCACGCGGCTGGTCCGCCCACGCTACATGACGAAGTCCGCCACCGCGTGCCGCATCGGCGCTGATAATGTCGTCAGCAATGGCGTTAGCGAGTCTGGTCTCAGCTGCGCGCGCTTCACGGTGCTGCAGGTCCCGGTGTACTGCTACGTCCGCAACGTCGTCGCCGCCAGCGCAGCGGACAGCGCGCGTTTCGCCGCGGCCGCCGGCGTCGACTACGCAGGTGGCGGATTCCGGGCAACCGACCTCATCGGATAGTGTCTTACCGAAGACGTGGCCCAGCTGCTCGGGACGCGATGGGCGGCTACGCACCCT
>Ga0307312_10001427_pt1 | contig 12202 bp, 4 predicted proteins | sample ER_DNA_202_FD_194489 | JGI IMG/M metagenome (GOLD analysis project Ga0307312, IMG submission 194489) | Bulk soil microbial communities from the East River watershed near Crested Butte, Colorado, United States - ER_DNA_202 | ecosystem: Environmental > Terrestrial > Soil > Floodplain | place: USA...
CCCTTGCAATCCTTGCAGATGCGGCGCACCAATCGCTGTGCCACGACGAGGTTTACGGCGCTGGCCACGTTGAACGCCTCGATGCCCATGTCGATCATACGGGTGATCGTGCTAGGCGCATCGTTGGTATGCAGAGTCGAGAGCACGAGGTGGCCCGTGAGCGCCGCCTTGATGGCGATGCCGCCGGTTTCCAGATCCCGGATCTCACCGATCATGATGATGTTGGGGTCCTGCCGTAGGAACGCCTTCAACGCGGCCGCAAAGCTGAGACCGATCTCGGTGCGGACCAGCACCTGATTGATACCCATCAGATTGTACTCGACCGGATCTTCCGCCGTCATGATGTTGACTTCGGGTGTGTTGATCCGGGAGAGCGCCGAGTAGAGCGTAGTGGTCTTGCCGGAGCCGGTCGGTCCGGTGACGAGCACCATACCGTACGGATTGAGAATGGCCTTCATCAGGTCCTTCTCCGCCTTCACTTCGAACCCGAACTTGGTCAGGTCGAGCGTCAGGTTCCCCTTGTCGAGGATTCGGAGCACGATCTTCTCGCCGAACAGCACCGGCAGCGTCGAGACGCGGAAGTCGATGACCCGGCTTCCCATCTTGAGTTTGAGCCGGCCATCCTGAGGAACCCGCCGTTCCGCGATATTGAGCTGAGACAGAATCTTGACGCGGGACGTGAGCGCCGCCTTCATCTTGAGTGGCGGCCGCATGATCTCGAGCAGCGAGCCGTCAATCCGGTAGCGCACCCGGATCTCGTGCTCGAAGGGCTCGATGTGGATGTCGCTGGCCCCCCGGCGCACGGCGTCGGTCAGCAGGCCGTTGATCAGCTTGACGACGGGTGCATCGTCGATCTGCGCCTGAGTGACCGTCTCGTCTTCTTCTGCCTCGACGACCTCGACGTCTTCGCCCGTCTCCTCCATGTCCTTGAGGATGCTCTGCAGCTGCTGGTCAGAGGACTCGTAGTGCTTCTCGATCAGGTTGCGGAGGGTGTACTCCCCCGCGATGACAGGAAACAGGTCGAAGCGAGTGATGAACTTGAGGTCTTCGAGCAGGCCGAGATCGGTGGGATCGGCCATGGCGACCGTGAGCGTTCGTCCCTCCCGTTTCAGCGGGAGGACCACGCTCTTGGTGGCCATTTCGGCGGGGACCAGCTTGATGATCTTGGGATCGACCTCGAACCGGGTGAGATCGACCGCAGGCATTCGATACTGGCGGGCGAGCACCTTGGTGATCTCGAGCTCCTGAACAAGCCCGAGCTTCACCAGCACGTAGCCAAGCCGGTGCTTGCTGTTCTTCTGCTCCGTTAACGCCTGCGCAAGCTGCTCGCGCGTGACGAGGCCTTCACGGAGGAGAATTTCGCCGAGCCGATCACCACCGGCTGCTGCCGTCGCCATGAGCTCTTTGGTTTGGGGACAGGGATAGTCAGGAGGTAATATCGGCCGGTTGCGCCGGGAACCTTAGCCGGACATCAGCGGACGACCACCCTTTCCTTGAGCCGGGCCAGAACCGCGCGACTCAGCCCCGGCACATCGGCGAGTCCTTCGATGGCGGCAAACTCCCCGTGCTCCTCACGATACCGGACTATGGCCCGGGCCTTTGCCGGGCCTATTCCCGGTAGGGCATCTAACTCCGCAAGGCCGGCGATGTTGATGTTCGTAGGGGCGACGCGGGCGTCGCCCGATGACTCAGGCGGCTCCGATCCGCGGGCGAGGCACGCCTCGCCCCTACATGCCCCGCTGAAGACCACGTGCGGGCCGATGGTCTTGAGCAGCCCCGGCCCAATCCCGGCCACTCGGTCCAGGCCATCCAGGCTGCCGAATGGACCGTGCGCCTGCCGGTCGGCAACGATGGTCTTGGCCAGCCGGGGCCCCACTTTGGGCAGCCGGGCCAGCTCGCCTGCCGGGGCGAGATCCATATTGATACGCTCATCCTGTGCCAGCGGGCGGCCCTGCCGCATGGCGCTGTCTCGCTGGGCCGTGGGCGACTGGGCCCCGAGGGCAGCGAGCAGCTGCACCCCGCCGGCTGGTTCACCGGGCTTGGTGACCAAGTAACGGACCCCTTGGCCGGCCACGGCCAAGGCGAGAAGCAGCAACAATGCCCGGCGCTCTGGAGTGGGCATGGACGGACGGTAGGGCGGTACGGCAGTAATGCGGTAGGCGTTTTTATGCGGGGAAGGACGGGAAAGACGTCATTCCCGTCCTTCCCGTCTTACAAGCTCCACGGCCACGTCCCCGACCACCTGGAGACTGGCCGCGCTCACCTTGTCGATCGTGTCGAAAGGCGTGTGCCAGGCAGGGTAGTCGAAGTCCACCACATCTATCGCACGAATCCCCTTCTTTTGCAGCTCCAGGTGGTCGTCGATCAGCGTGTGTCTGGGCGAGCTGATGAAATAACCGCCATAGCCCAGATCCTTGGCGGTGTCCCAGACAAGCTCTACAACCTCTGGTGCACCGACCAGCGAGTTGCCCTCCTGGTAGACCTGGAGGTCCTTGTCACCGATGAGATCGAACAGGACGGCGTACAGCGGCTTTCCCCCCAGCTGATGCGCTCCGTAGTAGCGCGATCCGATCAGTACATCGTTCGGGGTCTTGGTGAAGTCGCCATAGTCCTCCCCGTCTTCGAAGAGAAGATCCACTCCGATGGCCGGCGGAGTCCGCTTGAGCACATCGGCCACGCCGAGCAATAGCGCCACACCCGAGCCCCCATCGTTGGCACCGAGTACCGGCTTGGTGGAGTCCGTCGACTGGGGGCTGTCGGCGACCGGCCGGCTATCCCAATGGGCCAGCAGGAGGATCCGCTTCTCCGCGGCGGGCTTGAACCGGGCGATGAAGTTGCTCAGCGGAAGCGTGTCACCCTTGCTGGTTACGTGCTTCCACTGCTGAACTACGACCGTGTCGGCCCGTTGGCGCAGCAGACTATCGAGCCACTCACCCATGCGACGATGGGCCTCGGTCCCGGGAATCCTCGGGCCGAAGGCCACCTGGCTCCGGATGTAGCCCAGAGCGGTTTCACCATTGAACTCGCGTGGCGGCCGCGGCTTCTCTCTGCAGGCGGAGAAGAGGAGGACGGAGAAGGCGGCAACGGGAAGGATGGGAAAGACGGGAAGGGCGGGAAGGATTCGGCGCATCCCTGTAACCTAGTTGGAGATGAGTGCGGCTGTATTCCTTCCAGTCTTTCCCGTCCTTCCCGTCCTTACCGATAATCCCCCGCGTACAGCGACAGCTGCAGCGATAACTGCAGGAAGATCTGCGAAGTGCGCCGGCTGACATGCCGGGCGTCGTTGATGGAATACCCAAATTGCAGGCCGCCGCTGAGGGTGCTGAGCAGGTCACTGTCGAGCCCTGCCCTGATCTCTTGCCGTCGAACATCCGAGATGACTATACAGCCGGGGAGGCTGCTGCGGTCGAGGCAAGTTGATGTATTCGACACAAGAGCCGAAAGACTGGAGCGGACCAGCTTCCGCGCCCGACTGATGGCGGTTGGCAAGGGGAAGGAGTAGTTGACGGACCCAGTGATGTCCTGTTGGTCGAGAAGCGTGGCGTTCCCACTATTCTCCGCCCGCTGGGACCGTGAGGAGAGTCCCAAAGCAAGCGCAAGACCGTTGCGAAAGGCGAGTTGGAGGTCCGGCGTGATCACGGACGAAGAGGTGGCGCTCACGGCTCCCAGTTGATCGGTGCTTGGCTGGATAGAGGTTCCCTGTCGTCGGCGGATCCCAGCGCTTGCGGCGATCAGCGTCAGTGGACCCCCTCTGAACGTATGGGTCCAGCGCAGATTCCCCACCGGCCATTCTCGCTGTCGGCTGGTCGTTTGGGCGAACCCGTCGGGCACCTGCTGGAAGCGATTGGTCCGTGTAAGCGAGTATGAGAGCGTGGCAGCGAGACCGAGTGGCAGATCGGCGCTCGACGTAAGGGTGGACGTCCGTGTCTCAGCCGCTCCGCGGGCACCCTCCCCTGCGTGGCCCAGGAATTGGTCAAGGCCGCCGATCCCTAGCATGAAGCCGAGGTCGGGACTAAAGGCCGCCAGATCAAAGGTCGAGGCGCGATTGAGCTGAGTGCTGAAGTTCACCGGCCGGATACGGGACACGAGCCTTGCCAGGCCACTGCTGTCACCACTCAATTGCCGCAGGAATCGTGATAGATCGAGAGACACTCCGATCTCGCGGCCGCGGCTGTTGTTGAGCGTCTGCGGGAGGATGAAGCCTCCGCTATCTATATCCGCCCTAGCCGGTGGACGACTCGAAAAAGCACGGGCGAGCACAAAGCTGCTGGAGGTTACGAACCGGGGGCGGAGCCATGAGCTCACCCGGGGAGTCAGGACTAGCGACGTCGTCAGGGTACGGTCCCGTTCGACCCCGACAGGAACGCCGGCGAGGAAGCGCCGCTGGAGGTATGCGAGACGGCCGACCGATGTGGAGTCAGGATAAACCCGCAGATCTCGAACGCTGGCGAGGTCTCCACTGAGGGAGAGCATGCCTAGCGGTTGCCAGGCCAGGCTGCCGGAGTTGCGCCACAGATGGGTAAGGGAGAGCGTTGGTCGGATCAACGAATCGTCGCTCCTGGCGACCGGGACTGAGAATGAGGAATAGTTGCCCTGATCCTTGGAGAGCCCGCTACTCCAACGGATGTTGGATGGCACCAGGCTGAAGGTCGCATTCGCGAGGCCTTTGCCCCCCTCGCTCTCACGAATCCATTTGGGAAGGGCCTTGACCAAACCGGCAAAAGGCAGCCGCGGCCCACGCCGATGGAGCTGCAGGTTGTAGGACAGTGAGACCGCGGACGCGTCCGACTGAGCGTCGGAAAGCTCAGTTCGTGAGCGGCCTTGTGTCAGCGTTGCCGAAAAGGCCAGCGGATCGACCAGACCGCGCACCAGCCAGTTGCGTCCGCGCTGACTACGCCGGAACTCGAGACCGTACGTGGCGGTCCAGGAGTGCGGGCGGCGTAGTCCGGCGAGCGCGTCACCGCGCAAGTCGGTACCGGCAAGAAGTTGAGGATCGACGGCGGTCCGCGCGTATGTCACGGTGAGCGGAACCGTCAGCCCTAGCGAGGTTGGGAGAAAGCGCTCGAGTCTCCAGTCGCTGCTGAGTAGCAGCGTGCCGGAGGTCTGATAACTGGGATCCTCATTGAGCTGGCGGAACTGTCCATTCTGGCGAGTGAAGGACGCTGCTATGCTGCCGACATCCGAGGCCGCCAGTCGCGCGTCGAATGCCATGGCAGTGCCGACCTGTGACACCGGACGGGTCAGGCGGATGTCGTCCAGCCAGAGCTCGGCCTCTGGAAGGACGACTGATTGGCCGACTCGAAGAATGCCAGCGGAGACCTCTTGTACCGCAGCCAGGTTCGGAGGATTGACACCTGGGTCTGCTAGGTGCACGAGGTACGGCCCCTCGCAAGCGACGTACGCCGCAGGGTCCCCGCCGCACTGCTCACTACCGGAGGGCGGATCGCCATGGAGCCACCTCGTCTCCAGATCGGCACGAAGTCTTCGCCATGTCTCCAGGTCGATCGTGAACTCCGGCTCCCATGTTGTGGAATGCGCGCCGGCATGGTAGAGATAGAAATTGCGATCGTCGCTCCCGAGCTTGATAAACGCCTCCAGATCCCCCTCTTCCCATCCAGCCCCTCGCCCTCGAGCCCAGACCCGCAACTCACGATAGCTCAGTAGGCTCTGCGGCCCCGCAGGAAAGCGAAGGTACGCCTCGGCACGGTCCCCGAGTTCGAGTCCCCCTGCGATCACTCGGAGCGACTTTTCGTTGATCTGCGTGCCGATAGCACTACGGTCCCCGCCCCGATTGGACACCGCCTGGGCGACACCCGGAGGCGACTGGTAGCCCAGATCCACACTGTTCTCGGTCGAAATGACCGAGGCGATTACCGAGCCGACGCCGTTGCCCGTACTCCCCGAGAGTCCGGCGATCGGGGTTTCGGACCGCCGCACCCACGAGGAGCCCACCAAATGCATTCGGGCCAGCCCGAAGCGTGCGACCACATCGGGCGTGCCGTTGTCAGGCGGCGCCACCAAGGTCATTCGCAGGTGCTGAACCAGGCGCAGGTTTGGGGTACCGATAGCTGCATCGGGAGTACGGATCGGAACGCGATACAACTCCCACTTGGAGACCAGGCCACTCTGGGGATCGACAGTACGCACGCCGTCCCTCACGTAGTACTTACTTCCGGGCTGGAGGCTGACGACGTAACGAAAGACATTCTCGCTCGGCCCCGCGGCGTTCAGCACCCCGTCGCCATTGAGGTCCTCAGTGTCCAACGTCCCATTGCCGTTGGAGCAGCGGCTACTCAGGTCACCCCAGGGGAACACAGGGACCGTGGCGCTCAGAGTCCGATGACAGAGAGCGGGATGATCCAGCGCCCCGCCACCGACCTCGATCAACTGATCCGGCCGATCACCCAGAATGCCGATGTCGTCTACAGCGGCATTGAAGATGTCGGTCGATGAGCTGCGCTCGGAATCGATCCGGCCGAGCCCAATGAGCTGCCGCCCGGTGTACACGGTATCTGCCCCCTCAACCGTTAAACTCTCGGGAGCGATTGCCACCGCATCTTCGTTCACATTTCCCAGATCCAGCACCAGGCGGACGCCAGCGGAATCAACAGTCCGCGTGCCGGGCTGAAAGACCCAAAACTCCAGGTATTCGTTCCGCGTTAGATCCGCTCCCGTCGCGCTCAGCGAAGTGACCATAGAACGCCAACGTGGGCGGAACAGACGCGGAGGTAGAGACCAGCGCGAGGCGTTATTAGGCTGCACGAGGCCGCCTGCCGTATCAGCGTGCAGGGTGAGGAACAGCACGGTTTCCGGACGGTCCGAGCGCCCCGCCGTTCGGATCAGGGTATCAATGTCCTGGGATCGTAGCTCGAAGGCGGTTCCACTGCCGGCTGGGACCAGGTTCTGCCAGGTCAACGCGACTGCATCAGCGGGGTCGAAACCACCAGCGAATCCGAGATCCTCGACGCCGAACGACTGTTCCGGGGTACTCCCGAATCCCCAGAGCGACTCCCGCAGCGGTACCTCGGTCCCTGCGTCGGCCTCGAACTCCTCGATATAAGCTTGCCCGGACCGGTTCGGGTCCGGCTTAGTAAGGGCGAACTCGGCGTTGACGTCGAGCAATGACGGGGCCGCTGCGGGGCTCGAGGTAATATGACCGAGCAATCGGCTGATGCCCTGGGGCTTGAAGTGAAGCTCGGTCGTGATGCCTCCAATCAGATTCGCGGTAGCCTCGAAGCCCAGCGGCGGTCGGTTGAACGCACTCTGTTCCCGCTGATACAGCCCGACCAGGTTAATCGCCCCGACCTCGCCGAGACCGTAGCGCGTTGTCAACCCAAAAATTGACGTTGGCGCGACGGCAAACAGAGTTTGTTGTTCGAACCTTGCGGTGACCTGTGAAACGCCGCTGCCGAAGAGTGCGTCAGGATTGAGGAATGTGACCTGACCGAGGTCGTAGGACATCGAATAGTCGACGCCTCGGACGAGACGTCGGCCGCCGATGGAAAGTTGTTCGCTCCCGTTACGGATTTGAAGCGCGCCCAAGCCTAGAGTGGAGCGATCCCCGGCACGCGTAGCGTTGTACCGAAGGCGTAACTGGTACTTGGCCGGCGGGCCTTGCGACAGCAGCAAGTAGAGCGGGACTCGATACAGCGAGTCGGACCGCTCGACTGGAGTGAGCCGCGTAGCGTCGGCGAATGGCGCCAGATGGGGAAAGACGATATACGACTCGCGGAAGAGCTGCAGCGCGTCAGGGTCACGGACTCGAGGAAAGAGGCGGTTCTCACGATCGAACACGTTTGGATCAGTGGCAGTAGCGAGTCCGAGGAGTGAGAGGTATGTCGGTGAGCCCGACTGCGGTCGTTCAGAGCGGTTGAGAGTCAGGTTCACCTGCAGTGAAGTCAAGTCCAGATCCGATCCGGCCACCCGGTAAATTTGCCGCATTTCGTGACGGAAACTCTCGAACTCCGGTCCCTTTTGCGGGTCCAGAATTAGACGGAGGCTGTCCCCCGCAGCTGGGACATCGCGCACCGGCAAGCTGCCAACCATGACGCCGGCAACCGTTCGATAGCTTACCGCGAGGAAATCGTTCTGGTCGAGTTTGGTAGAGAGCGCGATCCAGAGACCAGACGGATCGACGTAATAGTCGGTGCCACGAATCAGCAGTTCCCAGCGGACAGGCCCTTGAACCTGTCTGCCGTCGCTGCTTTGGGCCCTTGCCGTGATCCCACTGACGTTTGGATTACCACCAGTTTGATTCACTGCGGCCCGATATCGATACACCTGGATCTGATCCGGTCGGTCCACGGCAACAGACGCACTGCCAAGGCTCAGAATATCAATCGCGGGATAGCCAGGCAGCGTGGTCGGATCAACCACCCAGAAGAAGCGCCCACTTTCAAAGTCGAGGTCACGGACCTGGCGGTCCTGGGCCTGACTGGTGGTCTGCCCTATCGTGTAGGTCCGCTCGGCGACCTCACTGCCTTTCTGGGTAGCGGCGAGCGCCTGGATTTGTATGGCGCCCAGTTCAAACCTGGCATTGACCCCGAAGTTGTTGGCCGGAATTGCCGCAGTGACGAATCTCGAGGGTGGCGGTTGAAAGGTTACGGTTCCGACCTCGATCTTCCGAATGATCTCGTCTTCAAGCCCCTCGTAATACACTTGTACGTTGTTATTTGCGCCGAAGTCGCGTTTGTTGTCATAATCAATGTTGAGATGGACGCGTTGGCCGATGATCCCGCCGGATCGAACGGTGAACTGGTTATCCAACCGGGGAGCCTTGAAACTGCTTCTGCACCCGGAGTTCGGGTCGAGTAGTAGGGCTGGACTACAACGCTCGTTACGAAGCCGATCGGTACGCACCTCCAGGCTCACTTGGCCATCTAGGGCCAGGTCGGCATACTTCTTGGAGAGCCCGAGGACACCGCGGTCGGGCCGCGGCATTCCCTGCTCGTCGGGGCCTTCCTCTCGAACCTGCGTTCCGTACAGGGCCATGAAGCGACGCGCGGCGGCCCGCTCGCTCCTGGCCGAATCGAGCACGGCAGCGACGGTGCTATCCCAGGCGGCGGCCCGAAGGGCGGGGGGAGTCCGGTGGGCCCCAAGCCAGGTGGCCCGGAGCAGCCGTGGCTCACGGAGCTCGAGTGGTGGGACCGAGAAGGTCGCCCGCAGGCCGACGGCGCCCGTGTCGGCTCGAGCCGAATCGGCTTGGCCGGCGAGGACCCTCGGAAGTGTGACGAGGCAGATTAGGGCGACGTGAAAGCGCGCCACTCTACGGGAACACAACGATAGGGCTTTGGAGTAGTGGATCGGCAAATATAATGAGCCCACGAAACCCTTACAACCATATAAGTTAGCTGACTTGCGCCTGCTCAATCGCTACATCCTGCGCCAACTGACGGCACCCTTCTTCTTCGCGTTGGCTGCCCAGACCAGCCTCATGCTCCTGAGCCAGGTAGCCAAGAAATTCGGCGCGCTGGTGGGCAAGGGCCTGCCCTGGACCGTGATCGGGGAGGTCTTCCTCCTGAGCCTGCCGTTCATCATCGCCATGACCCTGCCGATGGCTGTGCTGCTGGCTGTGCTCTACACCTTCAGCCACCTCGCCGCCGACAACGAGATCACGGCCACGCGGGCTAGCGGGATTAGCGTGTACCAGGTGCTGACCCCGGTGCTGATCTGGGGCGCATGCATGGCCGCCCTGAACTTCGCCTTTGTGGACCAGGTCCTGCCGCGGACGAACGCGCGGCTCCGCTCGCTGCTGATCGATATTGGGAGAAAGAAGCCCACCTTCGAGCTCCGCGAGCAGGTAATCAACGAGGTACCTCCGTCCCAGTACTTCCTCCGGGCGAGCCGGATCGATGCCGCCACTGGCCGCTTGCGCGGGGTCACGATCTATGACGTGGGAGGCGAGTCGAGCCGCCGGATCATCTACGCGGACAGCGGCGCGATGGCGTACGCGGAGGGGCAGACCGACCTCAGTTTACGCCTGTATAACGGGGCCATTCACCAGTATCGTCCCGCCGAGCCCGCCCGGTTTCAGCTCACCTACTTTACGATCAACGACGTGCGAGTGAAGAACGTATTCGACGAGCTGCAGCGGAACACCAGCGAGTCGGTGAGAGGTGACCGGGAGATGAGCACCTGCGAGATGCTCACGGTCATTCATGACGCCAGAGAGGAGCAGGCGGAGGCCCGGCGTGAGCGGTCCGAGCTGGTTCTCAACGATCTACGAATGCTCCTGGAGCAGCCTCCGCTTCGGGCAATCCCAGCTGCTCCACCCGACTCGTCGCGACGGGGTTATTGCGGCTGGCTCCACTCGGTGCTCGCGGCCCTTCTTCCCAAGACGGCAGAGGCCCAGGCGGCTGCACAAGGGGTTTCCCCGAAGTTGCCGCCCCAGAACCGCCCGGTCATGCGCCCGAGGGTAAGGCTCTCCAGCTGGTCGGAGGTGGCCAGCGCGACCGACCGGGTCAGAGATGCCGACCGCCGGGCTGACCGCTATGCGGTCGAGGTGCATAAGAAGTGGGCGATCAGCCTGGCCTGTATCTCATTCGTGATCGTTGGCATCGTGATGGCGCTCCGGTTCCCCCGGGCTGGCATCGGACTGGTGATCGGTGGCGGGCTCCTGGTGTTCTCCATCCATTATGTGGGGCTCACCGCGGGGGAAAGTCTAGCTGACCGGGGCCTGGTTTCTCCCTGGGTGGCCATGTGGACGCCGAACATCCTGCTTACCGTGCTGGGGGTGCTGGGACTGCTCAAGGTGAGCCGGGAGTCGGGCTCGACTCGAGGGGGAGACTTCCAGGAGCTCATCGATGGCCTCAGGCATCTGCTCCGACGGCTGCTGCCACTGTTTCGTCCGCTGCTGCCCCTGACTCGACGGCTGACCACCGGCCTCAAACGAAGGCGGAGCGCCATCCGGAGAGCCGGCCTTTTGCGGCTCAGCGGGCTGCGGCAACTCGATCGTTACGTAATCGAGAGCTGGGTCCGGATCTTCGTCCTCACCGCGCTCGGGTTTCCCTTGGTCTCGATCCTGATCAACCTCACCGACAACCTGAACCGGCTCCTCGATCGCGGGTTGGGCATGAAGGAGATCGCGATCAGTTACATCTACTCCATCCCCGAGAACGCCTTTATCGTCATGCCGGCTGCGGTGTTGTTCGCCACCGTGTTCACCGTCGGCGCCATGGGACGGCACTCGGAGCTGACCGCGGCCAAGGCCGGCGGCCAGAGCTTTCACCGGCTGATGCGGCCGGTGTTCATTGCCGCATGTGCGGCTTCGGCCCTGGCCTTCCTGGTGGGAGAGCTGGCACCGGGCGCGACAGCGCGTCAGCTCGAGATCCAAAAGGCCAGACAGGCCCGGCCGACCCGCACGCGATTCAACTTCGTGTACCGGGGCGACAAGGGGTGGGTCTACACCATCCGCTCGCTCGACGTGACTAACCGGCAACTCAAGCAGCTCATGTTCGAGCGCCAGGGAACCGGGCTGTCCTACCCGGATCTGGTGCTCACCGCGGATAGCGCAAGCTACGACGACAAGCTCAAGGCGTGGCGTCTGCGGAACGGGGCAAGCCGAGTGGTTGTTGGTCCCGGCCGACAGGCGACCTTCAACTTCCGCACGATGCGGCTGAAGGCACTCCGGCAGTCACCGGCCGATCTGCTGGCGGAGCCGAAGGCGCCGGACGAGATGCGCTACGCGGAGTTGGGTCGCTACATCGATGCGCTCAAACGCTCCGGGAATGATGCGAACAAGCTCCTGGTGGACCAGGCGCTGAAGCTGGCGCTTCCAGCCACCTGCTTGATCATCGCTCTGTTCGGCGCTCCGCTCGCGGTCACTTCGCCGCGGGCCGGCGCTGCGGTGGGCGTCGCCATCAGCCTGGGCACGACCGTCATCTTCTTGCTCTTCGTCCAGATCACCAAGGCGATCGGTGCGGGCGGGGTGATCAATCCGATCGTGGCCGCGTGGTTCCCGAATGTGGTGTTCCTGTTCGCGGGGTTGGTGTTGTTGGCCAAGGTGAGGACGTAAGGAAGCGGGGAAGCGGGGAAGCGGGGAAGCTAGGTTTTGGATTTAGGCTGTCAACCTGGAGCGAGGGAGCGATACAGCCCCCACGTAAGGCGGCCAGCGTGATCTCGGAGCGCTTCGGTTTCACCCCATTCCTCGGCCTTGAGATACTCCAGGTCGCGGGCCAGCAGTAGTACATAAGAAAGCTCAGCA
>Ga0307312_10001428_pt1 | contig 12187 bp, 14 predicted proteins | sample ER_DNA_202_FD_194489 | JGI IMG/M metagenome (GOLD analysis project Ga0307312, IMG submission 194489) | Bulk soil microbial communities from the East River watershed near Crested Butte, Colorado, United States - ER_DNA_202 | ecosystem: Environmental > Terrestrial > Soil > Floodplain | place...
GTGCCCATCCATCGGGCTGTCCAGCGTGATCGCTATCGCGCCGCGCCGCACGCCCAGCAATCCGGACTTTCCATCCTCAGTCACCTCGAAGGACACCTCAAAGCCCAGGCCATCGACATAGAACGTTCTGGCTGCAGTGAGGTCATCAACGGGAAGAACAGGGACCGCGCGCTCCATCGGTACCTCCTTAGGTAGTACGCTCTGGGATCTACGGCCGCGCTTTCTCAATGATGAGAGCGCCGACGAGAGCAGCGAAACAGAATAGGGCGAATGCCCGTCGCGTGGACGCGATTAGCGGCTGACCATCGGACGTGTAGAGATCCCGCCGCCATCGACCAAACTTTCCCAGATAAGAGGACGGTGGCACCCCTGGCGACCGGAACCGTTGCAAGCGTCGGTCGAGCCGGGCTGTGCGCAATAGGGAGAAGATCGCAATGCCTAAGAAGGCCCAGCCGACGGCGCTCGCGGTCATTCAGACGCTACCAAGAAACGGACACTCCTGCCTTCGACGCATTCGCCGGTCCGGAAAACGGATCGATGATTGGAGTAACGGTGCGCGACCGCCGACGGTGCCGCTCGTTCGCACGTTCGGCAGCTCGCGGGGCGTCTCGTGCGCTGGAGATCCAACTCCAGATGCCCAGGCCGACAATCGTTATGCCCGCTACTCGATGAGGCCACGCCGGGCCTGACTTGCACGGCTCGGCGTTCAGGAAAGTAAACATGCACCTGTCCATGATAAAGACGAGCGTTCCCATCCCAATCGCTCCCACCGTCCCCTCGTACGTGAGGATACCGCGAAGATACTCTCCGGCGTAAATGTGTCCCGCACCGGGAATCAACGATCCGAACACGAGCGCGCGGTGCGGATTCCGATAGGGACTCTCCTTTGATGACGTTGTCGAATCCACCGCCCCGGGTGCGGGGTCCTGCGCGCCCAACGGGAGTAGCGGCAACACGTAGATGCAAAGACTCATGATGACTCTCATGGCGGCTCCTGACCAGTGATCGTGCAGTCCAATGCACAGAATGCTGTTGGGAGATTCCCGCCTCTATACGTCAGTAGACGTAGTCGCCGGTCTCAGCACATTTTTTCCAGCCGATCAGTAAGGTGGCGTCGGCAATGCTGTCAGACCCTTCGGCTCCCGTTAACTTCAACAAAGTGCTTGTCAGCTGCAACGCTCGTTAGACAGCGCTGAGTCTGTGAGGCGCACCTAGTTGTGATCTACAGGTGAGCGTAGATCACTCTGAGCGAAGTGCCCAGGGCTGTTTCGAGCGCTGAAACTGCCTCCGCTGGCAGAATGCCCACGTTTGGATTCATGAATTCGAGTCCAAACCTTCCGAAAGCCTGCGGCCAGTCGTAGTTGAGTTGATCCAAGTTGTATGACTGGTTGCAGCACGGCACCACGTGCGGTCGGAGCCGGAAGCCGTCACCGTTGAAGTCGGCATCCATAGCCTTCTGCCACCAGTCCAGCTCGATCTGTGCCACAACCCGTGCAAGTGACGCTCTCAAAATTACTCCCCGCATCGAACAACCGAATGCCATCGCTGCGTTGTGGCGAAATCCCATCGGCTTGAGGAAACATAGACCGTGCGAGCCCTTCGGCGTCTTTGACCTGTTCAGCGTTCGGAACGTAGTGCGGATCGACTGGAACAAGCGTTACGAAATCGTCAGACACTGCACCTCCATGAGCGCCGTCTAACGCCTTAGTTCAGCTGCGAGCACACTATCACCATTGCGGCGAAGCCGCATCCGAAAAGTGCTTGCCTGCTGCAACGTTCGTTAGGCCGCGGCGCTCACGAAGCATGACACCCAAGGACTGCGACCGCAGCCCCAATACCTGAGAGTAGCGGAGCGGCGGCAATGAACATAGAACGCGAGGGAGGATATTTGCCCGGGCGACCCGCAACAATGATTACACCCGGCGCCGATCCGACGGCAGCTCCGATCATTGCTCGCCCGATCGCGGTACTGCGAGCACAACCTCGCTTCTCGGCGACTCGAACCGCCGCAATCGTGGAACCCACAACCGCACCCCCGAACCAACCGGCGGCGAAGCCTTCGTTCGCGTAGAAGAAACAAGGTCCGAATAGGAAGCCCTGCTCACCTCGATGATGCCGTTCGCAGTATGCGTGGTCCAGGTCCAGTCCAGTCAGGCCGCCCAGAAGAGAGCCAAAAACCGACCAACCGACACTTTTTGCGCTCAACACAAAGCCAGAAGGACTACTATCAGCGACCTGTGCGTATTTGGGAGCCCTAACGCCGGCTTCGATTAGTTGCAACTGCTGACAGAGGACGGGTCGTGCTGACAAGATGATGATACCCAAGGCGAGCGTGATTCCGGTGCGTGACCATATCATGGTTGTCTCCTGTGAACTTCGCAGGAGATTGTGCACTTGAGCTGGCCTCAGAGGTATACGACAAATGACGTAGTCTTTGGCTTCGGCCTAACGCCATAGTTCAGCTTCAAGCAGGTTACAACCATTGCGGCGAAGCCGCATCCGAAAAGTGCTTGTCAGCTGCAACGTTCGTTAGATGGCGGCGTGTGAGGTATTTGCCTGGTCACCCTTTATCGCGGGCCAATTGATCGCCGTCAGCATTCCGGCGAGGCTGCCGACAGACCAGCAGACAAACGGGTTGGCATCAAATGCGAGGGCATACCCGCCCGTTAATCCGACCGCGAGATAGGTCCACGTTACGGCGGATATTCCGGCGAGCACGACAGAAATCAGAAGGCGAATTACGATGTTGCTACTGGCCAGCCATCGCCGAGGAAACTTCGCAATTCCGAGCACCCACACCCCTAGAAGAAATGACCAAAACGCCATTGCAGGGTACTCAGATGTCTCCCAGGCAGGAGGCGAGATCTGAAGCAATTTCCAGAAGGTCACTACGCCGCCGATGGTGGTGATGGCGATAACGACGAGACGCCTAGTCCAACGCATCGTGGCAGTTAGGGATCCGGAAGGTGCCGCCATCTAACGCCTTAGTTCAGCTGCAAGCACGTTACAACCGTTGCGGAGAAGCCGCATCCGAAAAGTGCTTGTCAGCTGCAACGTTCGTTAGGTAGCGTGCGTAGGTTCACGGCCTATGGGACTGTGCACGCACATTCGCCGAATCGGGCAAGCGCAACGTCACGCGTCCACTGTCGTTCAAGAACTCAATGCGCGAGGCGCCGAGCGAATCCACGGCGAGACGTAAACGAGAGTTGCCGTACTGATCCTTAAGGTCGAGTACCGCAGCTTTCCGTGTGTCTCGGCCGAGAAATAGGCGAGGCGCACCGAACGGCGCTCCACCTTGCCAAAGGGCCCATTGTTTCCATGCAGCTTCCTTCGCGGGTCCCTCCGGCATCTGCTTGATGGTGTCGCGACGTGCGTTGATCTCGAGGTACGCCTGCGGAGGACGATCGACGATCGTTAGGCCCTGTGAGTGCTTGCCTTCATCCTCCTGGTAGGCAAGCACGATCACTTGATCGTTCCCGTACCGGTCGAAGGAGAGATGCTCGCCGGCGGATACGACTCCGTTGACTTTTCGTCCGCGAAAAATCAGTCCACCGCTTTCGTCGCCCTCATCGTTGTAAAAAATCATACCGGCGCGTCCGCCCGGCTTGCTGAGGGTCTTTCCTGACAGAACAACGGCGGGCGAGCGTGCCTCATTTGCTATGACGAGCCGCACTCGTCCGTCCTTTTCCACGAGGTTGATCCGCTCGACACTAATCTCTTCAAAGTGGGGTTTCTCACTCGCGCGTCGAAATGCGGTAAGAGAGAAAAATCCGAGAAGGGTTGTGCTTAACACGGTATAGGCTTTAAGAATCCGGATCTCTCGCCGAGTTCCATTATCGGTCATCTTCGCTCCTGGATTTGCGGAGTCGCAGGCTCGCCTAGATGCCGAGCCTGTTCGCCCGGGTTGCGTGTTCGTCTATCTAACGCCTTAGTTCAGCTGCGGGCGATTTTACTTTCATTTCACACAACCTAACGACTTGGCGCGCCCGTCTGCTGCAACGTTCGTTAGGCATCATCTGGCGTAACGGCGTGAATCTCGGAGATCGGTTTCCCGCTTTGCAGGCAACGGCAGTCTTACCGCGAGACTGCAGAAAGCATCTTTACTTTTGCTGCCACCGCGTCGATCGCCGAGGCACCAGCGCCACGGAACCGGATCACGCCCTTTTTGTCGACGACAAGGAAGAGCGGTGTCACTCCGGTGGGATTGTAGGTTGTCCAGGCGGCTGAATCGTAGAGAGCGACTGTCGCGCTCATTGGATGCGCTGCTAGAAAACGCTCGATCTCCACGCGATCCGTTTCACGCGCGACAGCAAGCCACGTGAACCTGCCGCGCTCGGCGAGGGCTAATTCATTGGCTGCCGGTCTCGCCTTTTCGCAGAATCCGCAGCTCACCGACCAGAATTCAACCAAGAGGACATCCGACTGCTTTGACAGCCGGTAGCTGCGGCCGCCGAGCGTTCTCACAACGAGCGGAGGCGCCTTGAAGTTCTCCACTGCCGCGACTCTGGTATTCGTGCGTCGGATCACCAGGGTGGATCCCATCGAGTCGATATCAGCAACCTTCCAAGCCTGTTTTCCCAGCATGAAGGGAGCACGGGCCATAACCTGTTCTGCTGCAGCCGGCGCGCCGTCGCGAGTAACGGAAGGTTTCTCAGCAATTTCCCCGTTGCCGTCGAGATCGATCAGAAACACGGTACCTGGCCCGGGTGAATAGAACGGCTCATTTCGATATGCGCTGCGGATTTTTAGCGCGTAGTCTTTCCCACCTACCTGAATCCGACCGGTTAGATACTCTGCAATGCGCGCATACGTGTACCCATCGTCGCTCACCATCACCTGGTACGGGATGCGTCGATGCGCACCTCGAGTAGTGTGCACGTCAAGGTCGAGGTGGGCGACCAGGATATGAGGGTGGCTTTCGAATGTGAGAGGCTGGGCGTGCGCGAAATCCAGATTACCGGCCGTGTCCACTACGTAGTGCATCTGATCGCTAGCGCGCATCTTGAACCGGGCCGCATAGATCGTCCCAAGCCCTTCTCCCGCGACGACGTCAGCAACTTGAATTCCGGTCCATCCTTCACCCGTTCGCATCACACGCTGAATCTCGGGCGACGGGGGAGCGAAGAAGATGTTCGTCAGGCCCAACGGTGAAGGGGAAGAGTCGACAGCGCGGTTGAGGCGGACGATCATGCCGGGAACCGGCCTGGCGCTCGACTGACCTGAGGCGATCAGCGGCAAGTAAGCGGCGGGGAGGATGATTTTGCAGATAACTGCCGCCGTGCAAATGCGGGGATGTTTCATGGGCAACCTCACCAACCATGTGGATGATGCCTAACGCCTTAGTTCAGCTGCAAGCACAGTACAACCATTGCGGCGAAGCCGCATCCGAAAAGTGCTTGTCAGCTGCAACGTTTGTTAGGCAGCTGCGGCATGACTCCGCGGCTCCCGGGACCAGAATGACCACTAGCGACCTCCATCGCTCCGTGGTCCTGCACACACGCTCCTCCGGAGCCATTGCGCTGCCGCCCGTAGTGCTGGATCTCCGGAAAGGCCATCACTCGCAACGATTTCGTCCGGAACGATGCGCTCCACTGCTCGAGGTGCGCCTTGTCGCATGGGCGCCGTCGTTACGCCCAGCGCAGCACCGTCCGGCAGCAGAAACATTGAGCGCCGCGTCGTTGCACCTGCGGTGGCGCGGCCGAATGTCCTCGTGTGCGCCCGTCGTCGCAGCAGCATCGCAACCCGCTCACCAGCGCTTCCCGTTTGTGGGCCAACCAACAGCGCTAGGTATGACCGCTCCAGTGCTGGTCGAGTCATCGGTGCTCTCTGGCCAAACCACGCTCCGATTCCTGCACGTTCCTCGGGCTGCAATGAATCGCGCGAAACGAAGGGCTCAACGGCGACGAGCATTGGTTCTGGGACGCCACCAGTGTTGCCGCGGAGATCGATGAGCCAACCGCACGCCACCGCGGGCATCACGCGGTCAATACCTGCGTGCATTCGGTCGACGTACACGCGTGCCGAGTCGGTGTTCTCGGCAAGATAACCACTCAGGTATATGTAGCCGATGTCCCGCTCCTCAAGATGTATGTCAATCAAGGGAGTGTTCGCCGCGGACCGAAACTCCTTCATGTCGTGAGCGGTGTAGAAGGAGCTATGTCCGTCACCAAGCGATCGGGAGAGCAGTCGCAACGCGGCATAGACATCAGCAACGTTCTGTGCCCCAGCCGCTGCCCGACGCACGCTGGCTTCGACAGCGGACCAGGAGATCGTGTCACGCCAGAGCGCGTACGTCTTCGCAAGGGTAAGCGCAGAGTCCACCTCGCGTTTGGCGTCGAGCGAAAGTGGCGCATCGGCTGACGGAATGTCTGACAGTACCACGCTCAGTCGTCGCAGTGAAACTGCACCCGGGCCCTGTAGCACAACGCCGTAAGCGATGGCGGTCGCGCTGTCCGGGATCACGAGACCCGTCTCCTGCTGTTGCCAGTCGGAGGACCCGCGAGCGGGGATTGCAGCGTATTCCGTAAGAATTCGCCGGCCATCGCGGTCCGCACTCACCCAGAGCGCAGCGCTCGCCCGAATATGTTGTGGCCTAACGTCGGCTCCGACACGGACGCGTCTAGCCTTTCCAGGAGTAATTCCTTGGCTGAACTCAGCCTGCCCAAAGACTCCGACTGGTGCGCTATCCGAGCTCAGCACGATGTCGGATTCGGCACGGTCGGCTGGGCCCGTTAACCGCAGGGTGAAGGTGTTGGGGCGTGTGGCGACGAGCGTCCATCGTCCGAATCTGGTAGAGACGCTCGAGCCGACACAGCCGCACGCCAGTGCAACGCAAAGCCAGGCGCGCCGCCCGCGATCAAGTGCGAGGCACGCGATCCATACCCTGAATGCACCGCGCGGTGTGTGCATCACTAGCTCGTTGACAGCGATGCAGCGATCAGCGTCGAGCCGGCGATAGCAACGCGACCAGAGTTCTGCTGACGCAAGTGCATGCAGGGTCCGGTGCTTTTATAGAAACCATGTAGCTGCCTAACGCCTTAGTTCAGCTGCGAGCGATCGACTCAACATGCGCGATGAAATTCGTGCGACGCAAGATCTCGATAGCCGAGAAACCCAACGACTATCAAGCGCTCGTCTGCTGCAACTCCCGTTAGGCGGCAGATGCTAGTTGGGTGCACCGAGCAAATGAGCCGCTCCAGTTACTTCGACTGCGACCAAGAAGCACGGTGCATTCATCTCTGTGAGCCGATGCCCGAGATTCACGGCGGCTGCTTCGTCGACCAACATGTAGAAGATCCTATTTCTCCTCTCATCGAGCGTCCAGCCGGCGACTTCGACTCCGCGAATGTGCATCTGTATGTATCGGAACCAGTCATACAGCTGCGGATAGCTAAAGCGTGCTTGTGCGGCAGCCACAACGGGGTTTGGTGGAAGCAATCCCTTTGCAACTAAAGCGGGGAGAGCATCCGCGAGATTCGTCGTGTCTAGTAGATAGATCAATGTTCGCGGGTGGACTTCACGATGACCTATTCCGCCAAAGCCGCCGGGGATATCACGGGTGAGGTTCGCTTTATCCTCAAAGTCGTTACCGTGAGCCCAGCGGAACGGGTGAGCCGAGGTGTCTCGCAGGCTATCTGGAAGGGGGTAGGAAGGCGATTCAGCCGTACACACTCTTCCAACCTCCGCCCAACGCCATCTCGGCGGGGGCTCGACGTAAGGAGCTTTGTGCCTGCAGCCGGCCAACGCTGCAATGAACCAGAATGCGACCACGCGAGACATGATGCTTTATGAAGTCCGCCTAACGCCTTAGTTCAGCTGCAAGCACGCTACCACCATTGCGGCGAAGCCGCATCCGAAAAGTGCTTGTCAGCTGCAACGTTCGTTAGATAGCCGGAGCATCGATACTCGAGGTGGCGCCGAGCATGGCCCCACCAATACTTGCGGATACAGGAATATGTCCCGATCGCATTTCGGGGGCCGCACTTTACTGCGCATGCGTTGCATACATTTGACGGACTTCGGCGATCCGCCGACGCGTCAGAGCCAGCCAACAGCGCGGTACGGGAGCCGGGACGGCCGTACGCGCTTCAGCTTCGCACTGAGCCTTTCGATAGCGGAGCCACGCGGATTGCGTTGAGTCGACTGCCGCTTCGCTGGGACTACGTACCTTCGCGGAGTCAAGCGCGGCAGCAAGCTGCCGCTCCGAGAGTTCAATTTCTTGATCCACGCATTGGCGAAAGTCCCTGGTGGTCCGCGCGTTCGTGCACGCTTCGAGAGTCGCTGGCGAGTGCCCTTCACAGGCGGCGAGGAAGAGAATGGCGAGAAATGCGCGTGTCGGCGTAAATCGCGCGCGGATGACTGAATGAAGGATGTCGCGAAGCTCGCGCACAGTGATCAACGTGCGAGTCCCCCGATGCCGCATCACCGTTGAGTTTCCACTTGCAGGGCCGGCAGCCACGGCGCCCTACATGTAGCGCGGCTGCGCTGCGCTGATACTTGCTCCAGCCTTTGCCATCTCGCGCCCCTCGTCTGCAGAGAAGCCGACAGACTTGGCTCGTGCACGAAGCCGGGCCACGTTGTCTCCTCATAGCCTAACGGTAGCGCGAACCGGGCGGGATCGACGTCGACCGCTTTCACGCCGAGCGGGGCCAGCATCTCGAGGTAAACGATTTCGGACGTGCGCACATCAGGCTGGCGGAGCAGCGCGACCGACGTGACTTCCAGACTGTCGGGCGGAATCCCCCTCACGCCGTCAGGCCTCGTCCCCAGCGCTGCGGCGACCTCGAACCACCGCGCGACACCCGCTTCGACGGGAGGCGCATCCTTCACTTCCAGCCAGCCGCGCGCATACAGCTCCCCGCTGTTGCGGTGCTGCATATGCCAGTGAATGCTCACGGGTGCGTGCTGCTTCCGTCGTCCGACGGCGTCGGCGAGCAACGTATCGGTGTGCACCGGCTTTGGCTTGAACATGAACGCGCCTGGAAGAAGATCGCCTGTGTGATTGAATTCCGCTCGTGTGAAGACGAAGCTGGAGAATGTACGGGTCGCGGGTCGGACGAGGATGAACCCCATGTTGTCGAAGAGATAGTAATCGCCTGGCTTGGCCAGCGGCGCCTCGATCGTGATTCCATTCAGTGAGACTGCGGGAGCGGGACGGACTGCAGTCACGTCGAAGCGCCCGCGGCCGTCGGCGAACTCCACGACGCCGGCGACCCGCGTTAGCGGTCCGCGCCGGCTACCGGATGCTTCGAACGTGTCAACGACGAAGCGGATGCCGCGTCGCAGCTGCGGCGGTTTGATTGTTAAAGCGCCACCCCGTGCGAGCGGCGCGCGGTCGATGGGAGCGAGTGTCTGCTGAGCCGCTCGGAAGCTATTCGACAATTCCGATGTTGCCGTCAACTTAGGAACGACATGTCCTTGACGGATCAGTCGCTGCGTCACCGCCAGCGCCTCGCTGGCTCGCACGCTCACGTCTGGTTTGACACCGACAGCTTGCCAGTTGGTGCCGGTGATCGGATTGACCGCACGCGCGACTGGCACGCGCACGAGCAGGTGCTCGCCAATCTGCCCGAGGGCCGTTATGTGCGCGGCTCCACCCGTCGTCTCGCCCACAATCGTTGCGCGCCTCAGAGTTTTGAGTGCGTACGCGAGGCCCTCGGCGGCCGAGAAGGTGCGCAGGGATGTGAGAATGTAGAGCGGCTTCCTGCCGCCGAACGCTGGGCCGGGCAAACCGTCGGTTGTCCAGATCTGATTGGCTCGGCCCGTGCGCCGATCCCAGACGTCCTCCAGGTGAGTGCATCCCGAGACGAGGTAGGCGGCGAGGTACGCCATCATGGACGACGATCCACCGCCGTTCTCGCGCAGGTCGATGATCAAGGCGCGGGTACCGGCAACGGAGTTCATGACCTGCGACACCTCGTGGCCGCAATCTCTCTCCGGCTCTCTGAAGCCGTAGAACTTTACGTATCCGACGCTGTCCTTAAGTACTCTCGCCGGCTCAAGCCCGCAGTGCAACATCGCTGGCGGCGTTGGCACTGGTGGAGGCAGCGGCACCCGCCACGCGTATTCGACCGCGATCTGCCTGTCGCGACCGAGTTCAAGTAGATCCCCGTTCAGTCGGTGGGCGAAGCTGATCTCGTTAGTGTAGTCGTCGTACACCCCACGGGCGCGCCTTGCCCGGAGCGAGTCGGCCACTCGTTCGGCGACCTCCGGGAACACGTAGTTCCCGACGAGCTTGGCGACGACGCTGTCGATCGCCAGCGCGCGTTGGGCTCTACTGATCTGGTTTACCCGTGACGCCACGCCAGTGCCGATCAGCGTGAACGTTGTTTGGGCACGAGAGGTCGCAGTATCGGACAGGTCCACGAATCCATACATCGTGATTGAGTTGGAATACTTGCGGAGCGGATCCTCGCCCGTTCTAAGCATGACCTCGAGGTGCGTCAGGTCGCTTCGCTCGACGGAGACGATATCCCAGCGACCTGTCTGTTCACGAAATACCAGCTGCGAGTGAACGCTCATTGCGGGCTCGAAGCGTCGAGCGTACGCTTCCAACCGCGCCGAGTCCGCGGCGTTGTAGGCGTCGAGCCAAGCCCGAAACACACGACCTGCTGGAGTATTCGGTATCGCTGTGGGCCCTGTATCGGCGGCACACGAAAGCATTGCGCCGATCGCGCCGCAGAACCACAGAACCAGCAGGAGACGCCTGCCAGCAATCCGCGGGAGTACGCCGTGCGCGGCCCGATTGCTCACCGCTCCGAGCATGCGGCAGTCACTTGCCTCCCCAAACCGAGGGCAAGGCACGTCGGCCATTACCGCAACTCGAACAGCATTTCAACGACGGGTCCGCTTTCGCATTGATCTTCGGGTCTATCTAACGCCTTAGTTCAGCTGCAAGCACACTATCACCATTGCGGCGAAGCCGCATCCGAAAAGTGCTTGTCAGCTGCAACGTTCGTTAGCCGGCTCGCGGGCTGATGTCTCGGAAGGTTCAACCGGCTCGTTGGATTTGTTCGCATTAGCTAGTCGAGTTTATGAGGAGGTTCCGCGTTCGTCGGAAAGTGACCGGAGTCTGGCATCGGGGCGTCTGGGCGCTTCGGTCCATGCACCTGGGTAGCCTGGGCAGATGCGCTCGCACCGGCGTAGAGTCCTCCGACAATCGCTAGGAGAAGGGGCAACGGGATTCCCATCAAGATGAGCGCAGTGGTGCCGGCCGCCTCAATCGCGTCTCCCGTCATTGTTAGCATTAGCGATGCGACCAACAGCATTACAGCATAAACTGGCGCGAAAACACCGTACAGTATCGACGGTTCACGGGCTTCACGCACTATGAGATAGCCGAGTACGGCCGGAACCACGGTGAAGGCGCCGATCAAGAGGACGTCTGTAACCGCCTGAACGATAGGCGCTCCGTCGCTCCAGTTGTTGCTTGTACCAAGCACTGCACCGTACAGTGCAGCACAGGGTGCAACCCGACTACGAAGGATCTGTGGCACGCGCTCCTTCACTCTTTCCCTCCGCGCCTCGCACTGTAGCCGGCTAACGCCTGAGTTCAGCTGCAAGCACAGTACAACCATCGCGGCGAAGCCGCATCCGAAAAGTGCTTGTCTGCTGCAACGTTCGTTAGACGGCGTCGCGGTCGATCAGCTTGAAGTACACAAGCTCAGGATCACCGACATCCAGATTGTAAATCACGCCGCTCGACTCAAACCCCGCCTTCTCGAGCAGAGCCTGCATCGCCTTGTTCGACTGATTCGTCGAAGTAAACAATTTGGCGGTGAGACAGTTGTGCGCGAGATGCGCCAAGAGCGCACCGCCAATGCCGCGCCGCCGTGAATCGCGGTCGACATACAGCATATCGACCCAGCCGTTGTTGTAGAACTGATACGATAGGACGGCATAGCCAACTGGCTCAGCGTCATCCAACGCGACGAAGCATTGCTTTGATTCAACCGCCTGATCGATGTATACCTGCCGTGACGGTTCATCGCGAGCTACCTCGTCAAGGTTCTTGAGTGCGTCCACGTCAACGGATCTTGCCGGTCGGATGTGCACAAGAGGTTGGAAGCTGTCTAACGCCTTAGTTCAGCTGCAGGGCGATCAATAAAAGAACGCGCGAAGCGCGTTCCATCAATAGCCGCCCTGTCTGCTGCAACGTACGTTAGACGACATGCCAACGCGATCAAGA
>Ga0307312_10001430_pt1 | contig 12185 bp, 9 predicted proteins | sample ER_DNA_202_FD_194489 | JGI IMG/M metagenome (GOLD analysis project Ga0307312, IMG submission 194489) | Bulk soil microbial communities from the East River watershed near Crested Butte, Colorado, United States - ER_DNA_202 | ecosystem: Environmental > Terrestrial > Soil > Floodplain | place: USA...
TCGCGTGACTTCCATACCTTAATCTTAGCTTTATTATTGAGCATGACCTTCCATCGTATGGGCACGCTGCCCCTGCCGCTGGCGCTCCACCTGGCGACGTACACGGTGATCGGCCTGTTCTGCGCCTTTGCAGGCGGGCTCAATCTCATCGATCCGACGAAGATTTTTCCCAACGCCGTCATCTTCCTCGGCCTCGCCGGCTTCAGCTGGGGCTACGTGTTCGGCATTCTGATGGCGCGCAAAGAAGTGCTCGGTCTGGGACTCATTGCCAGCATCGGCTACATCGTGGCGGGTATCTGGCAGCTCGGCCCCCACTGGGCGCTCGGCGCCCTGCTCCTCGCCATCGGAGTGTATGGCCTGGCCACACTCGCCCTCTACCGCCGGCAGATACTCGCCGCGTAAGACTCAGCCGATCACGTTTTCCCGCACCGGCGCGGCGGGCAGCTCCACGACGAACTTCGCGCCGCCGAGGGCGCTGGAGTCTTCCAGCCAGATTCGCCCGCCCACTTCCGCAACGACGCGCTGACAAATCGAGAGTCCGAGTCCCGATCCTTCGTCGGGACTCTTGGTCGTGAAAAACGGATCGAAGATCCGGCTCCGCAAGTTCGATGGCACGCCCGGTCCCGAGTCTTCGACCGTGAGGCGTACCCAGTCGTTCCGGGCCTCCGTCGCGAGCTCGATGACGGCATTGGGGCGGCCGCGTACGGCGTGCTCGGCGTTGGTCACGAGATTGATCACGACCTGTTGCAGCTCCTGGCCGAGGCCCAGCACGGCTTCAGCACCCTGATCCATGCGCGTGCGCACCTCGATGTTGTCGGTACGCAGCACACGCTGCCGGATCTCCGCCACGTCGCGCACGAGCTCGTTGAGTTGAATCCGCACGGGTGTGGTGTCGGCGCGGCGCGCCAGCCGCAACAAACTGCGTACGATGCGGGCGGCGCGATCCACCTCCCGCACGATCGTCGCGGCGGCAGTGCTGGCCTCCGTGTCCTGGGTCGAGCGGCCCAGCAGCTCAGCCTCCATCCGAATCGCGGCGAGCGGATTGTTCACCTCGTGCGCCACGCCGCTCGCGAGCTCACCGACCGTCGCCAGCTTCTCGCGCGCGATGAGCTCGCGCTGCGCGCGCAGCTCGTCGGTCCGGTCATAGAGCGCGACCAGCAGGTCCTGCGATCCGAGGCCGCGCAGATCCGTCACCGTACAGTCGCAAATCCGTCGGTCGCCCCCGCCCTGCGTAACGAGCACACGACCGTGCCAGGGCTGACCCTCCTGGCGTCCGGTCAGCATGAGTCTCACCGTCAGCCCGCTCGGCGACAGCCCCAGCTTCTCGAGGTGGCGCCCGACCGCCGCCTCCTTCGATTCGAGACCAAAGACCTGCATCGCGGCGCCATTCAGCTGCCGGACCGTTCCCGCCGTGTCCACCAGCGCCATGGGCAGAGGGCTGGCGTCGACCATCGCGCGCGCGCGATCGGCGGCGGCGCGCGTGGCGGCGACGGCCTCGGAGAGCTCGATGCCGCCTGCAATGTGCGCGGCGACCGCCGATACGTAGTGGAGATCGTTCAAGCTGAAGGGGAGCGTTTCCGGCGCGTCCGACTTCTGATACCGGAGCAGCGCGACCGCGCCTACCGTCCCCAGCGAGATGCGCAGCGGGGAGATAAGCGCCGCGCGCACGCCCTCGGCGAGCCCCCTGGCAACGGGGCTTGCATCGGCATCCGCGCGCAAATCTGCAGTAATCATCGCCTCACCGGTCCGCACGACGCGGCCGGTCGTGCTGCTCTCGAGGCCGAGGATCAGGCCCTCCAACGGCGACGCCTCGCCGAGCGCCGGGGACAGACGGAGGCTCACGCCGTCCGGCTGCTTCAACGCGACAAATGCACCCTGCGCATCGACCAGCTCCATCAGACTCTGCAGCGTATAGCGGAGCAGCAGGTGCGTCTCCGGCGCGGCCAGCAGCCAGCGCGCGAGCTCGACGACGAAGCTGCCGAGCCGCCGTTCGCGCTCCAGCGCGGCCCGCCGTCCAACCATGACCGCAAGCCGGGAGGAGAACTCGATCGTCGCTTCGAGCTCGGATGCCGGGAGCGCGGCTGGGGCGCCCGCGAGCGTCGCTTCGACCCGCCGTCCGTCGGGATCTTGCCACACCGCAGTCAGGCTCCGTCCCGAGCGGTCATCGGCTCCCGCCGCAACCGATCCGGCTTCGTTGATTCCCTGGTAGCGGATCGACAGGCGGGCGCCCCCGGCCCAGCCGCTCAAGATCTGGGCGGCGGCTTGCCAGAAGTCTGACGAGCGTTTCGCGTCGCTCGCTTCGCGGAGCAGCGCCTGCAAGGCGTCTCGCATGCGGCCTCGAATATATGGTTTCGGGGAACCACGTGGCGTTCTTTGGGCATGACCACACATCTCAACCTGATGGAAGGGGAGCCTGCCGATTCGCAGCAGTCGCCCCTCCCCGCGGCCACGCCCGCCGATTCCGAGTTGCTGGACGCCTATTCGCGTACCGTGAGCGGCGTGGTGGAGCGTGTCGCTCCCGCGGTCGTCAGTGTCGAAGTCCATCACCGGCGTCGCCCCGCGTCGTCACGCGAGACACAAGGCGCCGGCTCCGGATTCGTGTTCGCACCCGATGGATTCATTCTCACCAATAGCCACGTCGCGCACGGCGCGACGAGAACGGACGTCGCGTTCGCCGATGGCCGGCGTCTGCGCGCCGAGCTTGTCGGTGATGATCCCGACACCGATCTCGCCGTGTTGCGCGTCGATGTTGCGTCTCAGGCTACCGCACCGCTGGGAGACTCCACGACGCTGCGCGTGGGTCAGATCGTCATCGCGATCGGGAATCCATTGGGATTTCAAAGCACCGTGACCGCCGGAGTGGTCAGTGCGCTGGGCCGCTCGTTCCGATCGGTTTCGGGCCGTTTGATCGACAATGTCGTTCAGACCGATGCGGCGCTGAATCCTGGGAACTCGGGTGGTCCATTGCTCGATTCGCGTGGCAACGTCGTCGGCGTGAACACGGCGGTTATTCTGCCGGCGCAGGGGATTTGCTTCGCCGTCGCGGTCAATACGGTCAAGCTCGTCGTCGGGCAACTCATCGCGTTTGGACATGTCCGGCGCGCGCGCATCGGTGTCGGCGGGCAAAACGTTTCATTGCCGCGTCTCGCGGTGCGCGCGCACCGGTTGATCCAACCGAGCGGGGTGCTCATCACGACGATCGAGCCAAGCAGTCCGGCGGCGCGCGCGGGCCTGCAGCCCGGCGACATCATCGTCGCGTTCGATGGTCAGCCGGTTCACGGCATCGACGATCTGCACCGCCTGCTCACGGGCGAGCGGATCGGTACGGCCACCACTGTCGCCGCCGTGCGCAAAGCGGAACGTCTGGAACTACCGATCACGGCTGCCGAAACGGCCAAACCGTAGCTGTGACGCGCTTGTGACAGCCACTGAGTTGACCGCGAGGGTGTCGCGTTTGTACTTTGCTCACATGACGATCTGCGCCTGCAATCCGAAGATGCTCCACACCGGGAACCGAAACGGGGAGGCGGGCTCTAGCTGACGCGATGCAGATGGTCGCAACTCAGACGACGGCCCGCACCCTGATGGTGCGGGCCGTTTTCGTCTGAGGATTCAACCAGGGAGAAGTGATGAAGAAGCATTACCTGCTGGCCAGTGACTTCGATCAGACGTTGAGCTTCAACGATTCCGGCATCGTCCTGAGCGAGATGCTGGGAATTACGAGCTTTCGCGAGAAAGTGGCGGCGCTCTCGAGTCTCAATCTCGTGCAGCAGGGCGCCGAGCTGGCGTACCTGCTCGCGAATGATCCCGAATATGCCCGCGTGACTCGCGATGACCTGCTCAACGTAGGACGGCAGGTCCGGCTCAAGCGCAACGTCGAGTTGCTCGCCCGGATGCTCGCGCAGGGGATCGATGGTCACCGCTTCGATTTCTACGTGATTTCGGCGGCGCCGCAGGAAGTCGTGCTTTCGGCACTCGAGGGCATCGTCCCGGCCGATCACATCGTGGGCACCCGGTTCGAGTTCCAGCCCGACGGCGGGAAGATCGGGACCCTGGAGCGCGTGGCGGCCGGGTACGGCAAGGTCGCCGCGGTCGAGGAGATCCGCGCGCGGCGCATCGTGCCGCGCGACCAGGTCGTCTACGTCGGCGACGGGCAGTCGGACATTCCAGTCATGCTCCATGTGAATCGCGGTGACGGCTTCACCATCGCCGCATCGGAAGCGCGCGAAGTCGCCCATATCGCCAAACGCACCGTGATCAGCGATGACGCGCTGTCGGTGCTGGTGCCGATTCTCGAAGAGATCGCCGGGTTCAGTCCGACTCAGATCCGCGCGTTATTCGAGGATCAGGGGCTCGTAATTCAGGAGTGGGACCGTGTGCGTACCGACTGGCTGACAATTCGGGACGGCGCGGGAGACGGCATCATCCGACTGGATGCGGCGGCTAATGCCTGAATATGAGACAGTGCCGCTGGGATGGCGCGTGGCGCCGCGCTGCCATTCCAGCGTCACTGTCTATATCAAGACTTTCCCACTAACCGCATCAAGACTTTCCCACTAACCGCGAATCGCTCCCAGGAATCTCGACGGGGTGGGCGTGTAGCCGGGGAAAACTGTTCCGAGATCAGTCGCTCCCAGGTGGCGCGCCAGAATTTCACCGAAGAGGTCGCGGAAGTCGGTCGTGACCGCGACGTCACGTCCTTCGAAGCGTTGCTCGACCGCTAGGCCGGGCCAGCGGCCGAGCACGCGTCCACCGTTCACCGGGCCGCCGAGCGCCAACATGGCGGTGGCGTGGCCATGATCGGTCCCGCTGTTGCCGTTTTCGCGGATCGTCCGGCCGAATTCGGACATCGTGAGCACGACGACGTTGTTCATGCGCTCGCCCATATCCCGGTTGAACGCGGCCAGTGCGAGGCCGAGCTCGCGCAAGCGAACGGCCAGCTGGCCGTCGCTCGAGCCCTGATTCACGTGCGTGTCCCAGCCGCTGCAGTCGGCAAACGCGATCTCGAGTCCCACATCCGCTTTGATCAGCTGCGCGATCTGGAGCAGCGTCTTGCCTAACCGGCCCTGCGGATACTCGACGCCGGCCGCAGGACGGTACTGGGTCGGATCGGCGCGCTTCAGCATCTGCACGGCCTCGAATCCCTCGCGCGACGACGATGCCAGCAAGCCGGTGCCCGCGCCCCCCCCGGCGTACAGCTCCTCGAAGGCGCGCGTCAGCCGGTCGCGGGCGGCCTCCTGCGGCACTCGCAACCCGAACGCTTGCAGATCGTCGATGGCGAGGGACGGCGCGCTGCCGGCGAGAATGCGCGGCAGCTGCGGCCCGAACGCGACGGCGCGGAATGGCGTATCCGCATGTTCGCGGTCATGCTGGCAATAACGATTCATCCAGCCATCGCCGGTGCTCTTCACGCCCGGCGTGCCGCTCTCCATGTAGTCCTGCGCATCGAAGTGACTGCGGGTCCCGTCGGGCGAGCCGATTGCATGGATCGCGGTGAGGCTCTTGTTGTCCCACAGCTCTTTGAGCGGCGCGAGGCTCGGATGCAGGCCGAAGTGGCCATCGAGATCCACGACGTCGCCGGCGGGAATCGCGATGCGAGGGCGCTCTTGGTAGTAGGCGGACTCGCCATGCGGCACGATCATGTTGAGTCCGTCGACGGCGCCGCGCTGGAAGAGGCAGACGAGCGTCGGACGGTCGGACGGCCTGCCGGTCGGACGGCCTGCCGCAAACACCGCGCGAGCGAGAAACAACGGATCTAGGCCGAGGCTTACGAGTGCGAGCCCGCCCGATCTAACGAAGACACGTCGCGAGATGGTCATTGTTTTTGGAAGTCCGGTCCGCCCAGGGCGAGGCCCACAGCCATGACCCGAGCCTGCTCAGGATCGTTGATATCGCTCAGCTGATCGAGGATAACGCTGCGCGTATGCGCGGACATCGTGGCGCCGAGCAGCTTCGCATCGATCAGGTCCACGAGCTGGGAGTGATCGGCGATCGTGGGAATGCTCGAGCACTCTTTCGCGAGCATCATGGCGGCATTCATACGTGCCAGCAGCGCGCCGCTGTTGACCCAATGCGCTTCGGTCTCGCCGTAGCCAGTGGGGGCGGCTTGCTGGTACAGCGGCTGGCCGAGGCGCCCGACGAGCTGCGCGAGCCGTGGCGTGTCGTCGGGCTCGACGCCGGCGGCTCGCACCGCGCTCACGACGAATTCGAGCGGCGTTTTGACCTTGGAGCGCACCGCTTGCGCCGACCAGAAGTCGGGGGACGTGAAGATGGCGCGCAGCACGGCGCGCATGTCGCCGCGGGTCCGCTGCCAGGCCGCGACGGCGGCGTCGACGCACCCATCCGGCGGCGCATCGGCGACGAAGCGAGCGCACAGCTTGGCGCTCACATGATGCATCGTCGCGTGTTCGTTGGCGAGGAATTTGAGCAACCGGATGCCTTCGTCCTTGCCGTCATTGTGAAAGGTGAGCCCAAAGACTTGCTTCGTCTCTCGATCGTGCGCCCAGTCGCGAAAGACGAAACCCGCGCCGCGGGCCGGCTGCTCGATGCTCCAGCCGGTGAAGATGCGCGCGACCGCGATGATGTCTTGCTGGGTGTAACCGCCATCGACGCCAAGGGTGTGAAGCTCGAGGAGCTCGCGCGCGTAGTTCTCGTTGATCCCGGTGGGCATTTGCCCCACACCCTGACCCCCTCTCCGCATTGCGGCGAGGGGGAACGGCGGGACGGACCCGGGAGCTACACTCTTCGCGTTATCGAGATAGAACAGCATCGCCGGACTTTGCGCCGTCGCGATCAATAGATCTTCGAAACGCCCGAGCGCCCGTGGCCGGATCGTTTCCTCTATATAGGAAGGCAGCAGGAAACGATCGGCGCCTTTCCCGTCGAACACGTTGAAATGATTCGTCCAGAAGTCGACCATCACCTCACGCAACTGCCGTTCCGACACCGCAGCCCGCACGAGCGCGAGCTGTTGCAGCTCGCCGCCCAGCTCCCGGAACTCACGCATCGGTCTGGCGCCGCGCATGCGCGTCGAGTCGCCGCTCGCAGCCGCCTCGCGCTGCATGCGTTGACGCTCGCGCTGCGCGTCGCGATAGCGTGTCGCGAGATCGCCTCGATCGTAATCGAGGATCTTGAATTCACGCTCGCGCTCCGCGAGGTGCGAGTCGGAGACGTGATCGGCGTCGAGCTGCCGCTCGATCCACTTCATCACGCCGAACTGCGCGACGCTGTCGGCTTCGCCGGGTCGGGCACCGTACGCCAGGCGATTTAGTGCATGGAATGCCGAATCGCGCGGCGTCAGGAGCGCGCCAGGCGCTTGCGTGGTGAGCACACACAGCGTTGCAAGCAGGGATAGCGGCATTTGCGTCTGGTCTGACGTCTCGGTGTGAGCGAAGTTAACGCCATGGGCAAACGGCGTCTGTATCGCGCGGCACGCGCCGCCCAGGGCGCGAGTCCCGACGTCCCGCCCACGTGGGGCGAGCGGCTCGCCGCGCTGCGACATGTGCCGCCCCTGGTGCGCCTCGTCTTCCAAACACACCGCGGCTACACCGCGGCGATCCTGGTGCTGCGGGCGATCCGGTCTCTCATCCCCGTCGCGGTTCTCTGGGTCGGCAAGCTCATCATCGATGGCGTCGTCACGGGCGTCGGCACCGTCCGCGCCGGCGGCACCCCCGATTGGTGGCATCTCGGGGGACTGGTCGGGCTCGAGCTCGGCATCGCCGTCGTGGGCGAAGGGTTGGCGCGACTTTCGTCCCTGCTCGAGAGTCTGCTGGGCGATCTCTTCGCCAACAGGCTGAGCGTGCGCCTCATGCGGCACGCCGCGACCCTCGATCTCGCCCAGTTCGAGGACCCCGAGATCTACGATCATCTCGAGCGCGCCCGCCGTCAGACCGTCGGACGGATCGGGCTATTCACGCTGCTCCTGGGCACCGCGCAGGATCTCATCACGCTGATCTCGCTGGCGAGCGTCCTGCTCGTACAGCTGCCGTGGCTGCTCCTGCTGTTGACCATCGCGGTCTTGCCGGCGTTCCTGGGCGAGGCGCACTTCGCATCGCTCGGATACTCGCTGCTGTTCCGTTGGACCCCCGAGCGCCGTTTGCTCGACTATCTCCGCTTCATGGGTGCGTCCGATGAATCCGCCAAAGAAGTAAAGTTGTTTGGACTGTCGGATTTCCTCGTGGGACGCTACGCCGCCCTGTCGGAGAAGTTTTATCAGGAGAACAAGCAGCTGGCCGTGCGGCGCAATCTCGTTTCGACGTTGCTGGTAACGGTCGGCACGCTGGGGTACTACGGCGCCTACGCGGTCATCATCTATCGCACCGTGATGGGCGACTTCACGATCGGCACGCTGACGTTTCTGGCCGGCTCGTTTCGCCAGAGCAGAGGCCTGATTCAGAGCGTGCTGATCTCACTCTCGTCGATTTATGAACAGAGCCTCTACCTCAGCGACCTGTTCACGTTCTTCGATGTGGTACCCAGCGTGGTTTCCAAACCCGGAGCCAGGGCGGTGCCGCGACCGTTGCAGACCGGCTTCCGTTTCGAGCAGGTCGGGTTCCGGTATCCGGGGTCACAGCGGTGGGCCGTGCGCGGTCTCTCGTTCAGTTTCGAGCCGCATGAGCGCATCGCGCTCGTCGGCGAAAACGGGGCGGGGAAGACGACGCTGGTGAAGCTGCTGGCGCGGTTGTACGACCCCGACGAAGGCCGCATCCTGCTCGACGGTATGGACCTGCGCGACTACGACCTCGAGAGCCTACGCAAAAACATCGGCGTCATTTTTCAGGATTTCGTGCGCTACGATTTCATCATGCGCGAGAACATCGGCGTCAGCCAAATCGAGTCGCTCGGCGACGAAGCACGCATCCGCGAAGCGGCCCAACGCAGCCTGGCGGATTCCGTCGTGCAGCGGGTGCCGCAGGGCTTCGACCAGATGCTCGGAAAGCGGTTCGATAACGGCGTCGAGCTGTCGGGCGGCGAATGGCAGAAGGTCGCGCTGGCGCGGGCGTACATGCGCGAGGCGCAGGTCCTGATTCTCGACGAGCCCACCGCCGCTCTCGATGCCCGCGCAGAGTACGAGGTGTTCGTGAGATTCGCAGAGCTCACTAAGGGGCGGATGGCGGTGCTAATCTCGCATCGCTTTTCGACCGTGCGGATGGCCGACCGGATCCTGGTACTCAAGGGCGGGGAGCTAGTGGATGACGGCACGCACGAGGAGCTGGTGGCGCGCGGCGGACTGTATGCCGAGTTATTTTCCTTGCAGGCCGCCGGGTACCGGTAACGGCCCAGGAGGATTCATGTCGACGATCGTTCGTGCATTGTTGCCGTTGTGCGCTCTGGCGCTCGTGGCATCGGCTGCTGCGGCGCAGTCCACCCACAAGAGCAGCAGCACGCTGATCACCGAGGACGAGATCGAGCGGGCCCGCCCGAACGTTGGGAATGCGTTCGATGTCGTCCAATTGCTGCGACCGAGGTGGTTGGCGCGGCCGCGCGACATGGTGCTGCTCCCCGGCTCCGCCAGCGGGCAGAGCACCGATCCCCAGATGGCACAGATCCATGTTTACCTGGAAGACCGGGACAAGGGCGACGCCGAGTTCCTCAAGACGATCCCTGCAGAGCTCGTGTATTCGCTCAAGTACATGAGCATGACCGAAGTCGGCGCGCGGTTCGGCCCCAGTCTCGGTCCGGGAATCGTGGTGACACTGAAGCATTAGGACGCCGGCCGCACGTTCCCGCCGTCAGCCACGAATTTCCATGCGCCGTCGGGCTGGCGCCGCCAGATCGTAACGTATTTGCTGTAGTGGTTCAGGCTCGCGATTCTGGCTTCGCCGACCGTGCAGCCGAGATCTCCCGACGGCGCGATTTCCGCCGCTACGGGCCGCCATTCGAGCACCGCGCCGGCGGGGAAGCCGTCGAATCCCGCGCCAATTGCCTGCCGCCCATGCGTCATTTGTGCGCCGCCACCGAACGACATCGCATCGTCGGCCGCGAACGCGAGGAACGCGTGCTTCGCCCCGTTCGTCACCGACAGCGCCGCGAACGCGGAGTCGGCATGCAGCAACTCGCGCGGATCCGCTCGGCCGCGAACCTGCGGGCTGAGCTCGCCGCCGGGCCGGGTTGGCGAAGCCGAGTCGGTGACGGGAGCCAGCCTGGTGCTCGCGTACGCCGCGAGTCGCCATTCGCTCCCCGTTTTCTGCCAGCACGCGAGGTACTTGCCGCGCGTTCCCGCCCCGTGCGTCCAGCCGAACGTGTACCCGAGCCGGCCGTCTGCAGAAACGTCAGCGAACGCGGGCGTCCACGTCTGCATCACGATCGAGTCGGTGCTCTCGAGGAACGCGCGAATGTGATCCGTGCCGCGCAACAGCGGCGCGCCGGGATACAGATACGCGGCGCCCTCGGTCAGGCTCGGCAAGAACCCGTGCACCATGCCCTGCGCCGCGGTCTTGTCGGAAAGCGCACGATCGGCGGCCAGCAAGGCGTCGCGGTCGGACGTCCGGTCGCCCGCGGCCACAAAGACGATGAGACTGAGCAGCAATGATCGCATGAGGTGTAACCTCCCGGCCGGCAATCTCACCGCGCAGGCAGAAGCAGCGTAGAGCCGGCGCGTCATCGGCAGGTGAAGTTCACACGATTCTGACCACGGCGTGCCTACGGGCCGGTTCCCTGTTTCGTACCATGATACAATGAAGGTCATGAAGCGAGCACTGATTGTTTGGGGCGCTTGGACCGCCGTCGCGCTGCTGTTCGCGATCCAGATGCATTTCCAGACGACCGGCACGGACCCGCGGTCCTGGGGCTGGATTGTCGCCTGGCAGCTCACGGGATGGTGGAGCTGGGCGCTCTTCACCCTTCCGGTGTGCGCGTTTGCGGCCTGGGCCGTGCGGATTCGCCGTCCCGCCGTGCTGATCGCCGCGCACCTGCCCGTCGCGGTCGCCGTCGCCGTCGCGTGTGCGGGATTCGAAGGCGGTTTGAAATGGGCGCTCGGATTGTGGCGCACGCCGCATACGCTGTTCACCGGCGTGACGGACGGCATCGGGATCTGGTGGACCTTCAACGTGCTCGTCTACGCAATGGTTGCCGGGTTGTATCACGCGTGGCGCGCCACCCGCCTCGAGATGCAGCTCGTGCAGGCTCGGCTCGATGCCCTCGTGGGACAGCTGCAGCCGCACTTTCTCTTCAACACCCTGCATACGATCTCCGCGTTCGTGCTCGAGGATCCGAAACAGGCCAATCGGATGATCACGCGGCTGTCCGAGCTGCTCAGGCAATCGTTTAACCGTGAACGGGGCCCGCTCGTCACACTCGAGCAGGAGCTCGAGTTGTTGGATCATTACGTCGCCATCCAGGAAGCGCGCTTCGGCGATCGCTTGCGCGTGACATTTCGCGTCGATCCTCGCGCTGCAGCCGCGGTCGTCCCGACACTGCTCCTGCAGCCGCTCGTGGAGAACGCCATCAGACACGGTGTCGTCCCCAACGGGAACGTCGCGGAGATCTCGATCGCGGCGGTCCGGGAAGGCGACCGCCTGCATCTCGAGGTGCGCGACAATGGGCCCGGCCTCAATGGCAGCTCCAGCGGCGGGGGTTTGGGCCTCGCCAACACGCGGGCGCGCCTGCAGGAGCTCTATTCGCGCTGACCAACGCGCCACCTCCGGCAGGCGGGGCGCTGGCCGTGATCGACATTCCCTACTCCGACCATGCGCGCGATCATCGTTGACGACGAAGCGCCTGCACGGCGACGCCTGCGCGGGGTGCTGCAGCAAATCAAGAGCGTCACGCACATCGACGAATGCGCGAGCGGGCACGATGCCGTAGAGCTGCTGCGGCGCGCCACGCCTCCTCCCGATCTCGTCTTCCTGGATATCCAGATGCCGGACCTCGACGGCTTTGCCGTCGCCGCCGCCGTAAACGACGCACGTCCGCCGGCGATCGTGTTCGTCACGGCGTTCGAGGAGCATGCGGTGCGGGCGTTCGAAATTCAGGCGTTCGACTACCTGCTGAAGCCGTTCGACGATGAGCGGATCATCGGGACGGTGAGGCGCGCGGCTGATTTTCTGGATTGGATTCGGCGGGAAGGTGCGGCAGATCCGTCCCTGCACGGCTTCGGCGATGTCACCGTCGACTTCGCGCGCCACCAGGTGCGGCGGGCGGGGCGGATGGCGGAGCTTCGGCCCAAGGAGTACGCCCTCCTCGTC
>Ga0307312_10001431_pt1 | contig 12183 bp, 12 predicted proteins | sample ER_DNA_202_FD_194489 | JGI IMG/M metagenome (GOLD analysis project Ga0307312, IMG submission 194489) | Bulk soil microbial communities from the East River watershed near Crested Butte, Colorado, United States - ER_DNA_202 | ecosystem: Environmental > Terrestrial > Soil > Floodplain | place...
CGCGCACGGCGGCCCGGCCGACCCGAAGAGCTGGCCGGCCGGCGTCGCCCCGCTCCCGTCCTTCACGGGCGCTCCGGCACCGCTGCAGATGCTGGCGACCGAACCCCGCAAGGCCGGCAGGCTGACCGCGACGGTGCGGCGCGGCAAGAAAGGCGGCGCGATGGAGATCTCGCTTCCGGGCCTCCAGGCGAGCCTGCTAACCGGCGCGCACGCCGGCCAGATCGACCACGTAACGGTCGACGAGCGCGCCGACGCGATCGGCTACAGCCCGGGCGCCCCGAGCACGCCCTTCGGCGGCACGCTGGTCTCGGCGCCCCGCGGCGCATCGGCCTCGGCCGATCGGGCTCGCACGGAGCGCCTCGTCAAGTTCGAGACCACCGCCACGCGCGGCGACGAGGAGCGGGTCGCCTTCGCCCGCGGGCAGGCCTTCACCATCGCCCACCAGGGGGCGCCGGCGGCGCTCTCCCTGACGCTCTCCAGCTTCGGGCCCGACGGGCTGCCGGTGGCGGTCCGGCTGCCGAAGGTCCACCTGGGGCGCGGGGCGAAGCTGAGCGTGGCGCCGACCGACTGGCGGCGGCTCGGCTCCGCCGTGGTCCGTCTCACCTCGTCGACCCGGGGCCGGACCTCGACCCGGGTTCTGCGCGGTCGCCGCATCGGCCGCAGCTTCGCCACGGTCCGCGGCGCTGCGCTCGCGGCCGGGGGCTCGCGGGTGGACCTGTCGCTGCGCCTTAGGCACGCGCCGGCGGGCGCTTCGATCTCGCCGGTGGTCGAGGTCCTGCGGGGCAGGCGGGTGGTGGCGAAGACCACGCCCTCCCAGCTCAGCGGCGGCGCGATGCGCCGAGCCGGGCTGCCGCTCGACAGGCGGCTCCCCCGGGGCCGCTACACCCTGCGGGCGCGCCTGCTGGAGACCGTCGCCGACGGCCTGACCCAGAGCTCCGTCGTGGTCAGGAGGCGGTTGCCGGCGCGGGTGCCCTGAGCGTCGATCACGGCCGCGGGCCTTCAGCATGATCGGAGCTCGATTTCCCGGCGACCTCAGCCGCCCAGAGCGAGCCGCCCAGCGCTGAGCGAAGCATGGCTCGCAGCTGTGGGCGCTCCAGACCGCCCTGCTCGAGCCAGCGAAGCACCGCTCCCTCGACGAAGAACACCCAGCCCTGCACCGCGGTCTCCAGCGCCGCCGATCGCTCGGTGCTGACCGGCGCCCCCTCCCAACCCTCGAGCGCCTCCAGCAGGGTCTCCATCCGCACGAGTCTCGCCGAGTCCAGCGCCGCGGCGATCTCCGGATCTCCCCCTCCGTCCCGCCGAAAGATCGACGCATATGCGCTGGCGTGCTCTTCGACGTCGTCGAGGAAAGCGTCCAGGCTCGCGTCCAGCTGCGCTTCGGGGCTGAGCTCGGGGTCGGGGCGGAGCCGCTCCGCGAGCTGGGCCTCCCCCCGGGCCAGCGCGGCCAGGATGAAGTCCTTCTTGGTCGGGAAGTAGTGATAGAGCAGGCCCTTCGACACGCCGGCCGCCTCGGCGATCTCCTCGATCGAGACTTCGCCATGGGCGCGCCGGGCAAGCAGCTCGACGCCCGAGCTGAGCAGCTGCTCGCGCCTCTCATCGGTGCTCATCCGCGCACGTGTCGCCTCGTTCATCGGGCCCCACCGTAAGTCTTGTTGACCGTAAGTTCAATAGCTGATACCAATTGCCGCCACTGGTGAATCTCTGGTCTACAGATTGAAACGGAGCATTCCGAGGCGAGGTTGGCTGCTCGCGATCGGCATGGCTCTCGCCCTGCTCGCCGTGGGAAGCGGCGCCGAGGCGATCACGTTGCGGGCCGGCGACATCATCATCACCGCCGACGGCGGCTTCGCCCCGACCAAGCTCCCCCGCCACGAAAACGCCCCGATCACGATCCACGGCGGCGGCCGGATCAGCACCGTCTCCGGCGCCCTGCCCCCGATCCTGGAAACGATCGACATCGAATACGACCGCCACGGCTCGGTGGAAACGATCGGCCTGCCGGTCTGCCATCAGGGCCAGCTGGAGGCGACCACGGTGGCCCAGGCACGTCAGCACTGCCGGGGCGCGATCGTCGGCAAGGGCAGCGGTAAGGCGATCGTCAAGTTCCCCGAACAGGCCCCGATCCCGGCCTCCTCGCCGATCACGATCTTCAACGGGCCGAAGAAGAACGGCAACCCGACGGTGCTCGCCCATGCCTACCTCGACCACCCGGTGTCGACCACCTTCATCGTCCCGGTGGTGATCGAAAAAATCCACAAGGGCCTCTACGGCTACCGCACCGAGGCGACGATCCCGAAGATCGCCGGCGGCGCCGGGGTGCCGATCGAAGGCTCGCTGAAGATCGGCAAACAATGGACCTACAAGGGCAAGCAGCACTCCTACATCAACGCCCGCTGCGAAAACGGCCGCCTCCAGGCGCGTGGCCAGTTCCGCTTCAAAGACGGCACCTTCCTGGCCGGCACCTTCCTGCGGCCCTGCACGGTGCGGGGGTGAGGGCGGCTCCGGCAGCGCGCCCGCCCGTCTCCGGGCAGGCCACGCAGTCGGCGCAGGCCGAAAACGCCCTCTACGCGTTCATCGCGGCGGTCAGCGCCCGCGACGCCGTCACCGCCGCCGCCTGCTTCACCCGCGAAGGCTGCCTGATCACCCCGGATGGCACGGCCGTCCACGGGCGTGCCGACATCGCCGGCATCCTCGCGCAGCTGATCGCCCGACGCACCGAGATCGAGGTCGAGCGCCTCGCGGTCCGCCGGGCGGGAGACGTGGCCCTCGCCACCGGGCATCTGAAGATGCGCTCCGACGCGGCGGAAGGAACCCGGATCGCCCAGGCCTGCGACCCGACGATCGCCCTGCGGCGGGTCGAAGGGACCTGGAAGATCGCGATACTCGCGCCCTGGGCCTTCCATGAGCGCCACTGACGCCACCACCGACCCCGCCGGCCAGGCCGAGGGGCTCGCCCGCCAGGCGGAGCTGCTCGCGGCGGGAGAGGTGGGAGCGGTCGAGCTGCTCGACTCCACCCTGGAGCGGATCGAGGCGTCGCAGGGGACGCTCAACGCCTTCCGTCTCCTGCGTCCCGATGCGGCGCGCGCCGAAGCGGCAACGGCGGAGCGGCGGCTGGCCGCCGGGGAGCGCCTGCCGCTGCTCGGCGTGCCGATCGCCGTCAAGGACGACATGGACGTGGCCGGCGAGCCGACTGCCTTCGGCTGCCCGGGCCGGTTCGAGCCCAGGAGCGCCGACGGGGAGGTCGCGGCCAGGCTGAAGGCGGCCGGCGCGGTCATCGTCGGCAAGACCAACACGCCCGGGATCGGCCTCTGGCCGTTCACCGAGGGCCCGGCGTTCGGCGCAACCCGGAATCCCTGGAGTCTCGACCACACCCCGGGGGGCTCCTCCGGCGGCGCGGCCGCCGCCGTCGCCGCCGGCCTCCTCCCCGCCGCGGTCGGCTCCGATGGCGCCGGCTCGGTCCGCATCCCGGCGGCCTGGACGCATCTGGTCGGTATCAAGCCGCAGCGCGGCCGGGTCTCCACCTGGCCCGACCCCGAGGCCTTCAACGGCCTCACGGTGATCGGCCCGCTGGCCCGCACCGTCTTCGACGCCGCCCTGCTGCTCGACGTGCTCAGCGGAAACGTCCCCGGTGACCTGCACCGCCCTCCCCCGCCCCCGGAGAGCTTCGCCGCATCGGCCGCCCGCTCTCCCGGAACGATGCGGATCGCACTGGCGCTGAACATCCCCTACAGCGGCGCCCCCGCCCGCCTCGACCCCGAGGTCCGGGCAGCGGTCGAGCGTATGGCGAGCGTCCTCGAAGGCCTCGGGCACGAGCTCGAGCATGCCGACGTCCCCTACGGCCTCTGGCCCGGAATCAGCATCATGCCCCGGGGGAACGCCGGCGTCGCCGAGTGGACAAAGCGGGTTCCCGATCGCTCCGCCCTCGACCCACGCGTGCTCGAGACCGCTCGCCACGGGCGTCTTCTCGGGCCGCTGCGACCCGCGGCCCGGCTCGCCGAACGTGTCGCGCAGCGCCGGATCGGCCGGGTCTTCCGTCGCTTCGACGTGGTCCTGGCGCCGACCACGGCCAGGCCACCGCTGAAGATCGGCGCCTGCGAGGGCCTCGGCAACTGGGAGACGGACAAGAAGATCGTCGCCGCCTGCCCCTACGCGTGGCCATGGAACGTCCTCGGTTGGCCAGGGATCAGCGTGCCCGCCGGCCTCACCGATGAGGGGCTGCCGATCGGCGCGCAGCTGCTCGGACCGGCCAACAGCGAGCCGCGTCTCCTCTCCCTTGCCGCGCAGCTCGAGGCCTGCGAGCGCTGGCACGAGCGCCGCCCCGCCGCCTGATTTCTCGCCGCGGCCCCGGTGGTAGGCTCGAACACCTCATGGGTGCGAAGGGCCTCGCGCTATCTCTCGTCTCGGTGCTCGCCCTGATCCTCGCCTTTCAGGGGGCGGGACCCGTGGAGAGAGCCAGCGCCTGCTCGATCACGGCCCCCGCGGACATCACCGCCTCCAACGATCCGAATCAGGCTGGGGCGGTGGTCGTCTATCCGGCGCCGACCATCAGCGGCGCCGACTGCGGGACGATCGTCTGCTCCCCCGCGTCGGGGTCTTTCTATCCGCTTGGGACGACCGAGGTCACCTGCTCCTCCGCCGGCGATCCGGGGTCCCGGGATGCGTTCCTGATCACCGTGAACGACACCCAGCCGCCGGTGATCACGGCTCCTCCCGACCAGACCGTCCCCAACAACCCCCGCAGGGCCACCGCTCTGGTCACCTTCCCGCCGCCGACGGTGTCCGACAACGCGCCGGGGGTGACGTTGTCCTGCGACCGGCCCTTCGAAAGCGTCTATCCGCTGGGCAAAACCCCGGTGACCTGCACGGCCGAGGATGCCTCGAGGAACACCGCAACGGCCATCTTCCTGGTCACAGTCAAAGACGTCGAGCCGCCCACCATCTATGTGCCGCTCGGCCTCACGGCCGTTGCGGGACCGGGGGCGACGTCGGCGACCGTCGCCTACAACGCCGCCGCCCACGACAACTCCGGCGCCGCGGTCACTCCCACCTGCGCGCCCCCATCCGGGAGCGCCTTTCCGCTGGGGACGAGCTCGGTGCGGTGCACGGCCAAAGACGCCGCTTCCAACCTCGCCCAAGCCTCCTTCCCCGTCGCGGTCATCTCGCCCGCCCTGAAGCCGCTGAGGATCCACCTGGCACTGGTCCAGAGGGGTCGGATCGTCTACGTGCTCTCCGCGGATGCCAGGGCGACGATCGACCTGCGGCGCTGCCAGACCAACGCCTGTTCGAAGACGCGATCCGTGGCCCTGATGACCCAGAACGCGCGGGAAGGCCGCAACGCGGTGAAGATTCCGAAGCGGGCCCACGGCAGGCCGATCGCGGACGGGCCCTACATCGCCGTGGTCTCGGCCAGAAATGACACCGGAGGCGCGGCTCCGGTCACCGTCAGGTTCAGGCTGCGGTAGACCGCCTGCCGGGTGGCGGTTCCAATACTGTCGGGTCAGTGGCAGAGGGCAACGACAGACGCCCGCCCCGTGGGGCGCTGGCCGTGATCGCGGTCGGCCTGGTCGCGACCCTGGCGGCCGCGCTGCTCGCCAACGAAAACCTCAGTGGCGAAGCCGCGGCGCTCGAATGGGTGCAGGAACGGCCGATCCCCGACTCCGAAGCGGTCCAGGTCCCCGGCGGCCACGGCGAGACGATGCAGCTGACCCAGGGCAACATGGACGCGACCGGTGTGAACGTCAGCGGCTACTCGCTGTTCAGCGCCGGCACGGTTCTGCGGATCGACGCCGGCGCCCCTGTCGGCAGCGCCCGCATCCATTGCGCGCAGCGGGCACACGAGGGGGCCGAAGCCGCTCAGACCCCTCATTTGCGCGCCTCCTATCCGCGCTCGAGCGAAAAGAACCTGGCCGAACAGGAATTGCCGGCATCCGGCGTCCAGGTCGAATTCAGCTCTCACGGGACCTACTCCGCCGAAGTGCAGCTGGAAGAACTCCCGGGCCAGGCGGCAAACGAGAACGGGATCAAGCTCGAATGGCCGACCTACAGGACGGGCGTCGAGCGCTGGAACTGGTTCCTGCCCTCCGGCCCGCCGAAGACGACGCTCGCGCTTCCCTTCGTGACGGTCTGGCGGACGACGAAATTGCCCGCTGTCGACATCTCCTGCACGCTGACCACCAGCGCGGGCAACGCAACCGTGCACACCGCCGCCGCCCTCAGCAAGATCTCCGTACCGATCGCCGAATAGCCTCCCTACGGAGCGACCAGCAGCTCCGGGCCCTCGATCCCCTTGCCGACCTTGTTGAGCCTGGGGTTGGCGGGGCTGCCCGACATCCTCGCCGGGTCCAGCGGAGTGCTGCACAGCGCGATCGCGTCCTCCAGCTCGAGGTCCGGCCGCAACCAGGCCGCCTCCGCCTCCGGGCCGGGCAGGATCGCCGGCATCCGGTCGTGGACCTTGGCGACCACCTCGTTCGGGGTCGTGGTCACGATCGTGCAGCTGTAGAGCCAACCATCCTCGACGCCGCGGTCCTCCTCGTCCTCCCACTCCTTGCGGGTGCAGATCCCGGCGAAGGCGAACGGCTCGCCGCCGTCGACCGTGAAGCGCCAGGGCTGGCGGGGCTGCTTCGGGTCCTCCGCCTTCATCCACTCGTAGAAGCCGTCCGCGACGATCAGGCAACGGTGGCGGAACTTGCCGACAAGCGGGCCGTAGGCGCGGCTGGAGGTCAGGTTCTCGGCTTTGGCGTTGATCATCCGGTAGCCGACCTTGAGGTCCTTGGCCCAGCGCGGCACCAGGCCCCAGCGCATCAGCCGCGCCTCGCGCTCACCCTGCCCGGCCTCCTCGGGGTCCGGCGATGAGCGCACGGTGAGCACCTCCTGGCTCGGCGCGACGTTGAAGCGGCCCAGCCCTTTGGCGGCTTTCTCGGCCCTCTCGCGTGAGGGCGGCGGGGCCTCTCCGGCCGCGGTCCGCTCCAGCGCCTTCTCGAGCTCGACCTGAAAGCGGTCGGCGACCTTCTTCGTGTCCTTGGCGGTGACCGTGAAGCGCCCGCACATTATGGCCTCGCCTCCGGGTGGTTCCCGTACCAGTCCAGGGTTCGGCCGAGGCCGTCCCGCAGCCCGACCTGCGGGCGCCAGCCGGTCAGGCCGCGCAGCTTCGAGGAGTCGACGTACTGCCGGTCGATCTCACCGGCCGGGTTGCCGGTGCCGCGGTATTCGGGCTCCACCTCCCGGCCGCTGACCTCCGCGATCGTCTCCAGCACCTCGGCAACCGAGTGCGGTCGCTCGCCGCCGGCGTTGAAGGCCTCCCCGGCGGCCGGCCCGCCGGCGCCGACCGCATGCTCGACGGCCAGGTAGGCGGCGACGGCGTCGTCGGCATAGAGGAAGTCGCGCTGCGGGCTGCCGTCGGAGCGGATCGCCGGGCGCCTTCCCTCGAGGACGGCGAGGGCGGCCTCCGGGATCAGGCGGGAGAAGTTGAGGTCGCCGCCGCCGTAGACGTTGGCGAAGCGGGTGACAGCGACCGGCAGCCCGAAGGCGGGCCGGTAGCTGAGGGCGATCACGTCGGCGGCCGCCTTGCTTGCCTCATACGGCGATGCGGGGCGCAGCTGCATCTCCTCACGGTAGGGCAACTCCCTCCGCGGCCCGTAGGCCTTGTCGGAGGAGGCGACGACGACCGCCGGCACCTCCGCCTTCCGGCAGGCCTCGAGCAGCGTCCAGGTGCCGCCCACGTTGACCTCGAAGGTCGTTGCCGGGTCACCCATCGCCGGCCCGACCAGGGTCTGGGCGGCGAGGTGGAAGACCGTGTCGAACTCGCCCGCCTCCAGCGTCGCGCCGACGGCGCGGGCGTCGCGCAGGTCGGCCTCGACCCGCTCGACTTCGGCCTCGATCCCCTGCAGCGTGAGCCCGGACAGCGGCGGCGCGGCGAGGTCGAGAACGGTGACGGCGTCGCCGCGCTCGAGCAGCGCCCCGGCCAGGTGCGAGGCGACGAACCCGTGGCCCCCGGTCACCAGCGAGCGCTTCACGGCGAACCCCCCGTCACCCAGGCCCTCCAGGGGGCCTCCCCCTTCGCCCACAGGTCGTTGAGGATCACGGCGTCCTTGTAGGTGTCCATGCAGTCCCAAAAACCCTCGTGGCGGTGGGCGCGCAGCTGGTCGTCCGCCGCCAGCCTCCTCAGCGGCTCGCGCTCGAGGACGCTGTCCTGGTCGAGGTAGTCGAGGGCCCCCGCCTCGAAGCAGAGGAAGCCGCCGTTGATCCACCGCTCGCTGCGCGGCTTCTCGACGAAACCCGCCACGTGCCCGTCCTCGCCGAGGTCGGCGACACCCCACTGCAGATGGGGGCGCACCACGGTCATCGTCGCCAGCGCCCCCTCGGAGAGGTGAAAGTCGAGCAGTGCGGCGAGGTCGACGTCGGCGACCCCGTCCGCGTAGGTCGCGCAGAAGCGCTCCTCCCCGAGGCGCTCGGCGCCGAGCTTTGCGATCCGACCCCCGGTCGGCGTGTCGGCGCCGGTCGGCACGCACTCGACCGAGACTTCGAGCGGCCACTCCTCGGCGGCGACGAATTCCTCGACCATCTCGCCGAGGTAGCCGGTGGCGAGCAGGAAGCGCCCGAACCCCTGCGAGGCGTAGATCCCGATCACGTGCCAGAGGATGGGCCGCCCGCCGATCTCGACCAGCGCCTTCGGCACCGTCTCGGTCCTCTCGCGCAGTCGCGTGCCGCGCCCCCCACACAAGATGACTACAGGTGGTTTTTCCATCTGGCTCCGCCGAGAATGACGACGTTAGGGGTTGGGACGGTCTCGGCGGGGGTGAAGCGTCTTGTACTTTTCGGTCGTGAGCTGGCGGCGCCAGCGGCCAGACTCTCCATCCGAAAAGTTAAGCGGAACCCCTGCCGGGACCGGCCCCACCCGCTACCGCCGGCAGAATCGTCACCTCGTCGCCCTCGTTGATCTCGGTCTCGAGCCCCTGCTGGAAGCGGATGTCCTCACCGCTGACGTAGACGTTGACGAAGCGGCGCAGATCGCCGTCCTTGGTGATCCGCTCGCGGAGGTCGCCGTGCGCCTCGAAGACCGCGTCGAGCACCTCGCCGACGGTCGAGCCGGAAACCTCGAGCTCCCCCTCTCCCCCGGTCGCGGCGCGAAGCTGCGTGGGGATCTTCACCGTGACCATCAGACGCTCACCTCCTGCTGCTCGAACTCGGACTCGAAGCTCTCGAGATCGGGGTCGATCTCGTGCATCTGGAACCTATCGCGGGCGGCGTCCAGAGTCTTCAGGCCCTCGCCGGTGAGGTAGACGACGACGCGTTCGCCGGCGGCGATTTCCCCCCGTTCGGCGAGTTTGGCCAGCACTCCGACGGTGACCCCCCCGGCGGTCTCGGTGAAGATTCCGGTCGTCTCCGCCAGCAGGCGGATGCTGTCGCGAATCTCGTCGTCGTCGACGGCGTCGATGCGGCCCCCCGTCGTGCGCGCGAGCTCCAGCGCGTAGGGGCCGTCGGCCGGGTCGCCGATCGCCAGGCTCTTGGCGATCGTCTCCGGCCTCTGCGGCTTGCAGACGTCCCAGCCTTCGGCGAACGCCGTCGCCACCGGGCTGCAGCCCTGCGCCTGGGCGCCGTTGAACACCGGCTGCCCACCGCTGACCAGCCCGATGTCGAGCCACTCCTGGAAACCGCGGCCGAGCTTGGTGAACAGCGAGCCCGAGGCGATCGGACAGACCACCCGGTCCGGCAGCTCCCAGCCGAGCTGCTCGGCCGTCTCGTAGGCGAGCGTCTTCGAGCCCTCGGCGTAGTAGGGCCGCAGGTTGACGTTGACGAAGGCCCAGGGCCTGGTTTCGGCGAGCTGTGTGCAGAGCCGGTTGACATCGTCGTAGTTGCCGCGCACCCCGACCAGGTTGGTCCCGTAGATACCGGTCGCGAGCAGCTTCTGCTCCTCGAGGTTGGCGGGGACGAAGACGTAGGAGTCGAGCCCGGCGGCGGCGGCATGGGCGGCAACCGCGTTGGCGAGGTTTCCGGTCGAGGCGCAGGCGACCGTCTCGAACCCGAGCTCGCGCGCCTTGGCCACGGCGACGGCCACGACCCGGTCCTTGAAGGAGTGGGTCGGGTTGGCGGCGTCGTTCTTGATCCACAGCTCGGCGTCGAGCCCGAGGCGCTCGGCGAGGCGCTCGGCGCGCAGCAGCGGAGTGAGGCCAGGCTCGAGTGGATCCCCGGGCCGCCCCTCGAAGGGCAGGAAGTCGGCGTACCGCCAGATCCCCTGCGAGCCCGCCTGGATACGCCGCTTCGCCTCGGCCGGGTCGAGTGAGGATTGGTCGTAGGCGACCTCGAGCGGGCCGAAGCAGTTCTCGCAGAAGTAGTGCGCGTCCAGCTCGAACACTGACCCGCACTCCTTGCACTTGAGGCTATCGAGTGACATCCGATCTACTTTCTGTCTGGTTCAACAAAAAACCTCCACCGCCTGTGGGGCAGAGGTCCGATCGGACGTTTCCCCACATCTTCCAGGCCTTTTCTCGACCTGCTGGACTTGGCACCTCCCCTCGGACCGGTGGTCCGAGGTGGTTGCCGGGGCTTCGATGGGCCAGTCCCTCCACCCCTCTGGATGTGGCGTATATGTGGCCAAAAGCCTACCAGGGGATATTTCGTTCAGTTTCGCCCGCCGCGGCGTTTAACCTTGTGCGCGCCATGTATGAGGAGACCGACGAGAAACTGGGCCCGGCCGATGCCGAACCTTCCGAAGCCAAGGCTGCGGCGGGCTATCCGGCGCGGCGAGCCCCATCTGGGCGCGGCTCCACAGGCTGAGCCGGAGACCCCGAGCGTCGAGCAGATCGAGTCCTCGGGCCTGCGCTGGGTCAATGTCGAGCGTCCCGGGGCCCTCGAGCGGGCCTGGCTCGAGGAGAACTTCGACTTCCACGCCCTCGACCTCGAGGACGTCCTCTCGCGCAACCAGCGACCGAAGATCGACGTCTACGACGACTACCTGTTCATCGTCCTGCACTTCCCCATCTTCGACTCCGCCGCTGGGCGGCTGGGGACCGGCGAGCTGGACCTGTTCGTCGGCCCCGGCTACCTGGTGACGATCCCCAACCAGCCGCTGCAGCCGGTCGAGTACCTGTTCGAGCGCTGCCGCTCCAAGGAGGAGCTGCGCGAGCAGCTCTTCTCGCGCGGGTCGGGCTACCTCCTCTACCGGCTGGTCGACGACAGCTTCGACTACTGCTTCCCGATGCTGCGCAAGATCGGCAACAAGCTCGACGCGCTCGAGGACGAAATATTCGAGGGGCGCTCCGAAGAGGTCGTCCGCGACATCTCCAACGTCAAGCAGGAGATCATCAACTTCCGCAAGGTGATCCGCCCCCAGCGGCCCGTCCTCCGCGACCTCGAGCAGGTGAAGCAGCGTTACCTGGCGACCGACCTCGACCTCGAGATCTACTTCGACGACATCGTCGACGCCCACGAGCGGATCTGGGACATGCTCGAGAACTACAAGGAGGTGATCGAGGCCCTGGCCGAGACCAACGAGTCGGTGATCTCCCACCGGGTCAACGACATCCTCCGTGTGCTCACCTCGATCAGCGTGATCGTCCTGCCCCTGACCCTGATCGCGAGCATCTGGGGCATGAACGTCGGGGTCCCCGGCGAGGGGAATGACACGGACTTCTATGTGATCGTGGGCGCCATGCTGGTCATGTTCCTCGGCATGGTCGGTTACTTCCGCCGGCGCGGCTGGCTATAGCCACCCCCGCCCGGGAGCGGAGGAGGTGGCGTTTTGTTCCGCCCTGGTCTCCGTCCGGGGGTGGCTTGGTTTCTCCTAGGATGCTCTACCAGTGGTCAATTACCGGATCTGGGCGCCGTGGCGCCTCGCCTACGTGACGGACGCGTCCAAGGACAACGAGGAGGAATGCATCTTCTGCGCGAAGCCGCGGGAGGATGACGACGAGGCGAACCTGATCGTCCACCGCGGCGAGAGCTGCTTCGTGATCCTCAACCTCTTCCCCTACACGAACGGCCACCTGATGATCGCCCCGTATGAGCACCTGGGCCGCCTGCAGGAGCTGGCGCCGGAGACGACCGCGGAGATGATGGGGCTCGCCCAGCGAGCGATGACGGGCCTGGAGCGGACCTATAAGCCACACGGCTACAACATCGGCTTCAACCAGGGCCGCGTCGCCGGCGCGGGCTTCGAGCACCACATCCACATGCACGTGGTCCCGC
>Ga0307312_10001433_pt1 | contig 12175 bp, 7 predicted proteins | sample ER_DNA_202_FD_194489 | JGI IMG/M metagenome (GOLD analysis project Ga0307312, IMG submission 194489) | Bulk soil microbial communities from the East River watershed near Crested Butte, Colorado, United States - ER_DNA_202 | ecosystem: Environmental > Terrestrial > Soil > Floodplain | place: USA...
TGCAGAAACGACCGAGCGCGGTGACTCTGCTTCAGACGTCGTACCAGCGCTATCGAGTCGAGGTGTCGAAGCAGGCGCTCAGTGCCCGAAGGTCAGCCAGAGGAGCAAGCGGCCTCGACGGATGTGTGTGAGCGGCCGCTGGTACCGCGCCACAAGTGCGTGGAACACCCCGATTCCGCCGAGCCCACCGATCTCACCAAAGAACGGCAGCCTGATCAGCAACTTCGCAGACAGATGGTGCAAGCAGGCGTCCTGCCTCGGGCCCACGATGGTGTCGGTGCCGATGGTCTGGCTTGCTTCGAGCTCCACCCCCCTCGTGACCGTGCAGGTCAACTACCCCAGCTGCGACGCACGCCGGGTTCGAGCCCCCATCCCGCGTCACGCCACCCCGGAAGGCCCGCCAGAGGGAGGGATGGCAGTGATGGTGCGCAACACGGGCGTCGAGTGGAATTTCTTCAAGCTCACGCAGCCGGGCGTCAAGCCCCTCTCATCCGGGCCTGTCTGCATCGCATCGAATAACTGGGCGGCCACCGTAGTCACGAAGGCGAATCCTGGCTGGACAGGGTCCGGTAGTTTCAAGGGGTCTCCTAGAGGGTCGGGCACCCTTTTTGGCAGCGGCCTCATTCGACCTCGCGACACGAAGCGGCCGGCCGACTCCACCTGGGATCATGCAGTCGCCCTCGCCTATCCTGGAACGCTAGCCGGCACCCACGCCCACCCCGCAATTCGCACGGACGGTACGTGCAAGGACGCGGACGCATGCATTCCGGAGGGTGGTCGCATACAACTCGATCCGTCAGTTCGTTGCGAGCAATGGCCGGAGCTGGAGGTCTGGCAGCGCCAGTTGTGTAGGACGCTCCAAAAGTACGGCATGATCGTCGTTGACACCGGATCGGCCATGCTCATCCAGAACCCCCTCTCGGTGGGCCAATACATCTATCCATGGGCGCCCGGCTGGCGCAATCTTCCTGCCGAGTTGGCGAGCCATCTCAGAGTCATCGACTGGACGAAGTGGACGGGCTCGAGCTGAAGACCGCCTAGGTAGCGCGGCTAGCCCTACGTCTTTCGCAGGCGAGGTTGTGCGCGAGCACGATCCGCGTACGCTTAAGTGATGGCGGCAAGACCTTTAGGAGCCCGGCCCTGACCAGCCACGAGCTCGAGCGGCCGGGGCCTCACCTTCGTCCACCCCGTCCGCCCAGTGCATGGGCGCGAGCCCGGCACCATCTCAGGCTCGACCCGAGGCTAGCGCTGGTCGCTTTTTCGCTGCTCGCCGGGATTGCGGTCGGCCTGGCCTTGTCCGTATCGCCGGTCCTGGCAGGTGCTCTGGTTTGCACTGCGGTTGTCCTGACGGTGGCTGCCCTGTTCGAGGTCATGGGCGTCGCCGTTCTCCTGACCGGACTGCTGCCCTGGCTCATCATCCTCAGTGATGCGCTTCCCCGACTCACGCTCACCTTGGCCTCGGGAGCAACGGCTCTCGTATTGCTGGCCCTTGCCCAGCCGACCGACGACGGATCGAAGAGCGCCCTCCTGCTCCGCCTCGGAACAGCGTTGTTCGTTGTTCCGATCATCTTCTCGTTGGTACGGGACGGATTGTCCGTCGGGCTCAGCCACGCTGGGAAGTTCATCGTCTTTCCGCTGATGGTCATGATCGTCACGGAAGGAACGAACCGAACGGATCTCTCTCGGCTGAGGACGATCGCGTTATGGAGCAGCGTCGCTGCCCTCACCGTCAATCTGTTCCTTGGCTTCACTGGGATTGCCAATACCGGCTACTACGGGTCGGGGGAGATCCTGGGACTCGGCAGCGAGCACATTCTCGCGTTGCTCGCGGGATGCGTCACTGCAGCAAGCCTGGCGTCAGGGCTCACACTCACGTGGGCTCCCGTAATTGCACTTGGGGCGATCGCGACGGTTGCCAGCGGAGTTCGCAGTCCCCTGCCGGGACTCGCCGTGGCGGCTCTCGCGCGCATGATTACCGGTCGAGTCAAGTTCCGGATGGTGGTGCTTGTCGCCTTGGCCGTGGGAGCCATTTTTGTCTCAGGTGCTGCGGGAGTGGTCGAGGCACGTTTCCATCAAGGCCAGGCGCGCGGCGAGTACAAGTCGCTCAGCGACTTCGGAAGCGGTCGAGGAGCGATCTACGGCGCAGCTCTCGATGGTTGGCGAGATTCGCCCCCCGTAGATTGGATCGTTGGCACGGGGTTGACGTCGATCTTGGGATTCGAACGGGAACGGCTCGGGGACACATTCGTCGGGCATAGCGACCTGATCGAGGCAATGGTCGAAATGGGACTCATGGGTCTCGCCGGCCTGATTCTGATCTGGCGCGCCCTGATCGAGCGCGCAGAGTCAAAGCTACCTCTCCTCGTCTTGGGATCGTTTGCTCTCTTCAATGGAATCCTCGAATACTCCGCCCCCGTGATCATCGGTCTGCTTCTTACGATTCGACCGCGGCAGAAGGACACGCCGGCAGCTGAGCCCGACGCGACGAATCCCACCCGACAGCAACAGTCCGGCGCGCGCATTGCGCTTCGGACTCAGGGATAACCACCTCTCGGGGCTCACTGGGGTGGCGAGTTTCGTACGCGGCCTACTCGGGGCCAAGCAGTCATCAGTGCAGGGCTTAGACGACAGCGCTCAGCTGACGAGGGTTTTCCGACGGGGATTTGCCACCACTTTCGTGCTCGACCTCATTACGAGTGCGATCGGCGCCGTGGCTGTGGTCGTTCTCATCCGCGGACTCTCAGTCTCGAGCTATGCCTACACCACGCTCTTCTTGACCTTCGCGCAGTTCGCAGGCTCCGCCGCAAGCGGCGGTGTGCGGACCCGATACCTGCGCGAGGAGGCGGAGCGCGTGTCCCGGCTGGAGCAAGAAGCGCCGAAGAGTGCATTCCTTGACTCCCTAGTTAAAGGAAGTCTTCTGATCCTTGCTTTGGGCCTCTGTGCTGCCCCAGTCGCAGCCACCGTAGGCCTGGGCTCCGACTTGGGTGGGGGTACCACACTCATCCTCTGCGCGACGGCATTTGCTCTCGGTTACGCAGCTCTAGAGCTCGCAGTTGCCCATTATCAAGCGAGGCGCCTCTTTTTCGAGGCGGGCATCTTGCGAGTTTTCCGGGCAGCGGTACTTCTCGCGGCGTCCGTTGCAATCACTCTGCTGAGCGAGAGCGTGCTCTCCATCAGCGTCTGGTTCGTCGCGTCGATGACCGCTGTCGGGCTCATAGCAGTACGGCCGATCGCCAGCCGAAGTCTGACCCGAGCGACCGGGTTTTTTCGTCGAACTCGCCTCAAGAGTGAAGAGCTATGGCTTTCCTGGTACTACGTGTCCTCAGCTGGCTTCGCCTACGTAGATGTCATGGTGGCTGGCTCGCTCCTCAGCAAGCACGCTGTCGCGACCCTGGGGGCATCCTTGCGCTACCTGGCGATCGTCCTTGCAGCTGCCCCCGCACTCGGAGCCGTTCTGCGAGTCAGAACGTCTCAGGCCGACCTCGTTGATTCGCTAGACAATCAGCGAGGCATGGTCCTCACCTGGCTGCGTAGGGCAACGCTTCCCGCGGGATTCTTGACTGGCGTCGCCATCATACTGGCGCCGTACCTCATCCCAGTTATCGACGGTGGCCGCTACCCAAAATCCATTGTGACCTTTCAGATCTTCCTGATCATCGCAGTGGCGGCCTACCTGACAGCACCCGTCGCAAACATACTCATGGCGCAGGGTCGGCACGCCGTACTTGCTTCGATCTACTCGTCGGGCCTGATCGTCAACCTAATAGGAGATATCGCGGTTGCTCGACCATTCGGCGTGGTCGGAATTGCGGTCGTCTCGACCGTTGTCTACGTCGCGATTGACACGGCGATGCTTGTGATGTCGCTCAGGTATATCGCGCCGCGGCGTACGTTGAGCGAGCCCGACCCTTGAGAATGCTCACGCACATGGAACGGCTGGCTAGCGTCGCGCGCACGCTCCTGCCACGCATGGTAGAGCCGTCTGGATTGTTCGCACACAAAGCACTCCGATCGCCCGGAGGCATACGAGTGTTGGGAACGAATCATCTCTACTCGGCAATGAGCGTGATCGGCATCGCCAAGGATCGGTCCGACACGAAGTCAAAGGTTCGACTGGAGCCCACGCTAGATAAGCTGTATGAGCTTTCACTGCGCGAGTCTTCTCACTCGATCGGAGGCTTGGCTGCAACCACCTGGGCCCTCGCCTCGGCGCATGATCCTCGAGCCGATGCCCTTGGACGGGTCATGGCCGACCGCCTGATTGCCTCCACTATCTCGAGCATGGAATTAGGCCTCGTACTGTCCGCCCTCGCTGCGGTTATCGATGCGTCTCCGGCGGCTCGCCAGCAGTCCCTCACGCTGGCAGACCTCGTGGAACGTGAATTGCTTGGCCGCTTCTCGGATCCGGCCCAACTGTTTTTGGGGCATCCTCGGACTCTTCGAGCGGCTCACCCCTTTCGAATGAGGATCACGAGTTTTGCGAGCCAGGTCTATCCGACGCACGGCCTGGCCGAGTTGGCTCGGGTTCGAGAGACGGATCCTGCGCAGCAAATTCTCCGCGCCGCCGACCATCTCGTTGAGATGCAGGGCGAACTCGGCCAGTGGTGGTGGGTCTATTCCCCGCGGTCCGGTCGTGTACTCGAGAGTTATCCGGTCTACTCGGTCCATCAGCACGGAATGGCCTTCATGGCACTTGCCCCCTTACAAAATCTTGGCGTGCGCTCGTACTCGAGTCATCTTGAACGAGGCGTCCAGTGGGTAGTCGGCCAGAACGAGGTGAACATCCCACTCGTGGACTTCGACCAAACCTTTATGTCACGCTGCCTCCAACGTCGAGGATCGGACGCGGATGGGCTCTTGGGTATGTCCGCCTCGCAGCGGGTAGGCCTGAGGCTCTCGTCGTGGGGCATGCGACGACCACAGGATGGTGCATCGCACCCGGACGCGCTTGAACTGCTGCACGAGTGCCGGTCATACGAGCTTGGTTGGCTTCTCTATGCCCGGTCGCTCGTGGTCGATTGGTGACGCGCAACGACTCTCGCGAACTGGGTGAGGTAATCGTGCTCGACGGCAGACTTACTAACGAACATTGAGACCACGTGCTGCGAGATTGAGGCGGCTGCCGGCATCGGCCGATGCGCATCTCAATCGCGTGACGGTGGCAAGGAGTTCAACTGCTCCCGATAGATGGTCAAGATGCCATCCAGAAAGGAGGCGCTGGAGGGCGTATCCCCGCTGTCTTCGAGTTTCTCTTTCGACAACTCACTAGGTTGATCGAGCACTCGGCTCAGCGCCGCGCAGAGTGCCTCGACATCTTCAGCAGGGAATGTCACCGAACCCGCTGGACGTTCAACGACGTCGCTCGCGACAACAGGCACGCCTGCCTGGAGTGCCTCCCGAACGCTCACGGCATCCCCCTCCGTGCGCGTCGGGCGCATGACGACAACGTCGTGCTGAAAGGCTGGAACTAGAGGCAAACCAAAAGCAAAGAGGACTCTGTCTTCGAGACCTGCATCCGCAAGCCTCAGTCGCAGACGATCCAGGTACTGAATCTCTCTGCGGCCCGACGGGTGCAGCGCCAGAAAGACGGCCAGATGGAGTTCTTGACGCTCCGAGCCGAGAATTCGGAACGCTTCAACGGCGGTGTCGAGGCCGTATACGTCTTCCCCGTCCAAGAACTGCACGCGGTAGGCCGGAACTAGCAGAAGGGGTCCGGACTCGAGGAAGGCTTCAATTGCGGCCACATACCTGTATTCATCTTCCGGTGCCTCCAAGAATGCGGGCAAGATATGGATAGGCCGTCCACCCAGGTAATCGCCGATGACTAGCTCGATCTTTTCGTTCACGACGATGACGGCATCGAAACGGCGTAGAGCCCATTTTGTAATGCGTGCCACGAACGGGATGCTCGAGTTCAGCTGACGATGGATCTCAGGGGAGTGGAGAGTAAGAACGTACCGCGCGTTCTTCCGCCTGCCGAGCGCAACCGCCACAAGCGTCGACTCGCGGGAGTGATGGTAGTGGACCAGACGTGCCGGAAACCTCTTCGGCAAGCGGTAATACCTCAGCGGGCTGCGTTTGAGCGAACCCACAACGAACGCCGAATCGGTCGAGGCAAAATGATTGAGGACCGCGAACCGTAAGCCTGTCGTCTCCAACAGCGGGAGAAAGCGACTCAGATGAACCGACACCCCGCCAAATGGTGGAGGGACGGGTCCGAGAATTAGGATGTCAAGTTCTTTTGAGGGCACTAGCTAGGTCGCGGTCCCGGTTAGGTCTGCGTCACAGAATGTTCGAAGCCACGTCGTGTCTGGTTTGCTCCACGATAATGACGACGGCGTGGCACTTCAGGTTGAAAGGTTCGGGTGATCCGATTTTGATGCATCGAGCCAGGCATTTGCTTCGGGAGCTGTCGATGAGCTCAGGAGCTTCGGCTGCACTCGCAGCGGCAACGGCGGCGGGGGTCGGATACCGCTCAACAGTAGGACGCCGATCGCTCTGGCTGGGAAGCCTTGCTGCCGGATTTCTCGGCTGGCACTACCGCGACACTGCGCACCGATTAGAGCGTGCGATACGTAGCGCGGAGGATGCGGCCGCGCTCAGTGTGTCGCTACAGAGCGCAGCTCCCATCTTTGGACGCTGGGCAGTCGAAGGAGACTTCGCGGGCATGATCGCTCGCGAGCTGGAGCGATCGCAGCGGCTTGTAGTCGAGTGCGGCTCGGGTGTTACGAGCCTGGTCATCGCAAACCAGCTCCGACAGAACGGATCGGGGCGCTTGATCTCACTTGAGCACGACGCTGGATATGCCGCGCGATGTACGGCTCTGCTCCAACGTGCCGGGCTCGGTGACTTTGCACGCGTGGTCGTAGCGCCGCTGCGCCGGCAGCAAGTTGGCGAGAAAACAGTCGACTGGTACGACCGCAACGTGGTGGAGGAGGCAGTCGAGGGCGAGATCGACGTCTTGGTGGTCGACGGACCACCACAGATCAGCCCATGGGCGCGTTGGCCGGCCCTCGAGGTCCTTTACCCCAGGCTCGCCCAAGAGGCCGTGGTACTTATGGATGACGGTAGGACTCAGCAGACGACGGCGCACGCTTGGGTAGAACGTTTCCCTGATTTGGACCTTTACTGGATCGACACTCTGAAAGGGACGTGGCTACTGACTCGTAGAGACGCCTCCGGGCTAAGCGGCCGGTTGCTGCGCATCGCTCGAATGATCAATCCGCGGCCTGCCGGCTTTGGCCGATGGCCCGTGCATCGCTAACACGCCGACTTGCGCTCAGACGCAGGTGCTAGGCGTCCCTCTCGCTCATATCAAACAGGTACACATCGACTACAGCCTGATTCGCTCGGCCTACTTTGAAGCTGCTCTTGAGAGTCCCTCGCTTGCTGAGCTCATCCAGAAGAGTTGAACGCCTCAGGTCATCAATGTTGGAAAGAAGAAACCACACACGCTTCCGACCCCTCAGGACGTCGAAATCCGAAACGTAGTTCAACGGTGATGATCCACGAAACCGGGGGATGACCAGCCGCGGTGGAACCGACAGCAGTGCAGACGAGTATGCCTCCGGTCCACCGGGTCCTCGCCGCTCCGGCCACATGCCCGATGCCTGCGCCTTCTCGAAATCTCTTCCGGCGCAACGACAGTCGAGGTAGTAAGCAAGTGCGTACTGCGCCGTGTAGTAGACAAAAACCGTATCTCCCGCTCGTTCAAGCCGCGACAAGTGATTCAAGGCGGGCTTGATCTCCTCATAGTGTCGCGGCTTCACCAGATGTTGAATCGATGGCGCCACTATCGCAACGACGACGACTCCTCCGCACACGGCCAGCACGGTCCGTGCCGCCGCGGGTGAGGCCGTCCGAACTGCGGTGACCACACCCTCGCCGAAAGCGAGCAAGAAGCTGGGAGTGAGGAAAAGCTGAGTCCTTCCTAGCGTCGGATAGTTATGCAGAGCCCAGGCGATCAGCATCAGGATGAGGGGTACGACGAGCATCACGACCAACTCTCTGCGCTTCCTCGCCAGCGAATACAAACCGATGATGCAAAAGCACAAGGCGAGGACGAAGACGAGCAGTCCGACGTCGTTGCTTCCGCGGTCGAGAAAGTGTGGGACCCCAGAGGCATAACGGAATTCGCCCAAGCTCGCCCTCAGAGAGTGCAACTCGGACGATGCCGAAGATCCTCCGGACACCCCGGATCTCCCGGCCCCGAAACAAGTCGCGCATTCGAGATCCTGCAGACCAGAGAGATTGTGAAGCAATGTGAGAGCAAAGGTCACAAAACTGGCAACCCAACCCAGGCTCGCAGCGAGAAACCGCGCAGCACGCCGCCACTCTTTCCTCAGCACGGCTCCTCCTATGAGGCCCGCCGAGATGCCCGCCAGCGTGAAAACCGATGGATTCGAAATCCAGATGGCAAGGGTGCTGACCACGGCGAAGATCACGAGCACCGCCGGACTATCCGGCGACCGCAGCACGCTTACGCCACTCCAAAGTAGAACCACGGACAAAAGAACATCGAGTGCGTAGGGCTTCGCAACCGTGGTCCAGTCGATCAGAGGATCGGAGGCCGCGAAGAGAACGACGACGATTGGAACCGCTGCCGGAGCAACGGCCAACCGGGCGAGATACAGAATCAGCAGAACGGCAACGGTCCCTGCAACGAATGGAAGGAGACGAAGGGCGAGTTCATCCTTCCCAACTGACTCCACAACGACCTTCTGCAGCTCCAAGAACGCCACTGGCGCGCCTTGTAAGAAATCCAACCGCCGGAACAGGCCCCCGAACGAACGGTGAAGGATATTCAGGGCAAGCATCGACTCGTCTTGGGACATCGACCGGTTCGCGAGAAGCTGCGCCAACCTGAGCGCGACACCCATTGCTATCGCGCCGTAGCAAAGGGCCCTTCCCGCGCGCGACCACGGCCCGAGGCGTTCGGTGAAGAAGGCGAGTGAAGGCCGGCCTGGGACCGCCCCCAGCGAGCCTCCGCTTGTCAGCGGATCACTTCCTTGGGGTGCCCCCATCGAGCCCGTCATACTAGTGTGGCGACCTGCCGGGTGACCGGGGCTGCACGGAGGGGTGAACTCGATTCCACCGATTTTCGGCTGGCCTCGACAGCGACCGCGGCGACCTAGAATGGGCTCACTTCGAACTGGCGGCAGCCTGAGTCAACCGCTACGACCTTGCATCCTCGTTGGAGCTAGAAGCGTCTACATTGAGAGAATGAGACGAGAGGTTCAGGGGTGAAGCAGCTTGCACAGCGAATGAAGGACGGACGGCTCCGCGTCGTCGATGTCCCTGCGCCCGAACTCGACGACTGGAAGGTGCTTGTCCGCACCGAGGCGTCGATCATCAGCCCCGGCACCGAGCGCGCCAAGGTGGAGGTGGCGCGGGACAGTCTCCTGGGCAAAGCCCGCCGTCGACCCGATCAGGTGCGGCAGGTGCTCGAGAAGGTTCGCACCGATGGCGTGGGCCCGACAATCGGCGCAGTCCGAAACCGGCTGGAAGCGTTGATGCCCCTCGGCTATTGCGCGGCAGGACGCGTGGAAGAGGTCGGTGGTCGCGTTCGAGACATCCGTCCTGGGCAACTCGTTGCCTGCGGCGGCGAGGAGGCGGCGCACGCCGAGGTGCTCGCCGTACCGGGGAATCTCTGTGCTCCGATACCGGATGGGGTGGATGTGGCGAATGCCGCGTTCACTACGCTCGGCGCGATTGCGCTGCACGGTTTTCGTCAGGGCGAAGTGGTACTCGGCCAGCGAGTCGCGGTTGTCGGTCTCGGATTGGTTGGCCAGCTTTCGGCTCGCATCGCGCGTGCAGCAGGCTGTGAGGTGATGGGAGTCGATCTGGCTGAATGGCGACTCGAGGTCGCAGTGCAAGCCGGGGTGCTCGATGTCGCGCGATCTCGTGATGAGATCACCCGCGAGGACGAAGACGGCTGGGACACGGTACTCGTGACGGCCGCCGCACCGGGCTCGGCGGATCCGGTCTCGCTCGCAACGGACCTCGCCCGCGACCGCGGCACGATCGTGATCGTCGGCGATGTGGGGCTAGAGCTCGACCGAAGGCGACTGTACGCCAAGGAGCTCGGCTTGCGGATTGCCCGCTCTTATGGTCCCGGTCGCTACGACCGCGAGTACGAGGAACGCGGCCTCGACTATCCGATTGGTTACGTCCGCTGGACGGAGCAAAGGAACATGTCCGAGTTCCTGCGACTGCTCGCCGAGAAGCGTGTGCAGGTGGACGATCTAGTCACGCACAGGTTTGACATAGCCGACGCCGACCGGGCATTCGACATCGTCACGGACGCGGAGGCCCGCGCGCTCGGCATCGTCATCGACTATCCGATCTCAAACAGCGTCGACCGCGCCGAACCTCCCGCGCAGAGCACCGCGCGCGGCGTATTCTCACCGGGAAGTCGGGTCGGCTTCATCGGCGCAGGAAGCTTTGCGAAGCGTCACCTGATCCCTCTGGCGAAACGCCACGGGCTCGTCCTCGATCGCGTCGCGACTGCCTCCGGGCTTTCAGCCGCGTCTGCTGCGGAACAGTTCGGCTTCACCGGCGGCGCGTCGGAGGTCGGTGAGCTTCTCGCAGACGATGCGCTTTCCGCCGTCTTCGTTGCAACGCGGCATGACCTCCATGGGCCTCTGACCGCTCGCGCGCTCAGGGCAGGCAAGGCAGTCTTTGTCGAAAAGCCGCTGTGTCTGACCGAGCGGGAGCTCGCTGAGATTGAGTCGGAGCTCGAACAGCCCGGGGCACCACCGCTCATGGTTGGGTTCAACCGGCGATTCGCACCGCTGACAGTGCAGCTACGGGAACACCTCAGCGGTGTCCAGGGTCCTACCAGCGTGATCGTTCGAGTCAACGCCGGCCCGCTGGCGTCCGACCATTGGCTGAACGACCCGGACGTCGGGGGTGGTCGGCTCGCGGGCGAAGGCTGCCACTTCCTCGATCTCATGAGTGACCTCACCGGTACCGTGCCTGTCGCCGTGAGCGTGCAGGGCCGACCCGCAGAAGATCGGGCGCTCAATACGAGCGAGAACTTCGTCGCGACCGTCCGCTTCGCCGACGGGTCGCTCGGCACGTTGATCTACGGCACACTCGGCTCGACGGGAGCCGGGAAGGAGGTTGTGGAGGCTCATCGCGGGTCACGTTCCGGCCGGATCGACGACTTCCGCTCCGCACGCTTCTGGGGAGGCCCCGGTCCGCACAGGCGCCGGTTGCGCTCCCCAGACAAGGGCCACTCCGAAGAGGTACGAGCGTTCGCGGCTGTGGCCCGGGGAGAAGCCGTTGCCCCCGGCTTAAAGGCCGCCATAGCCTCCACTCGACTGACGCTGGCCGCGCTGCGCGCGCTCGAAACCGGTCAGGAAGAGCGACTGTCGGTTCCGGACCGCTAGACGTAAGCCATGTGCGGAATTTGTGGGACAGTGGGCCGCGCCGTCGAGGCAGAGCTCGCAGCGATGACAGAAGCACTCGCGCACCGAGGCCCTGACGGAGCGGGCATCAAGGTGTTCGACGGCGACCGACCGGCAGGAATCGGCAACCGTCGACTCGCAATCCTGGATCCAACTCCAGCCGGGGCGCAACCAATGAGCCACGATGGGCGCTGGTGGATCACATACAACGGGGAGCTCTACAACTTTCGTGAGCTCCGCCGAGAGCTCGAGCTCAGCGGAGAGCGCTTCCGCACCGGAACAGACACGGAAGTACTACTGAGAATGTTCGTGGTACACGGCCCGGCGATGCTCGACCGGCTCAACGGGATCTTCGCGTTCGCAATCTGGGACGACCGCGAGAAGCGAATGTTCCTCGCCCGTGACCGGCTCGGCGTCAAACCCCTCTACTACACGCAAGGCAACGGTTTCGTGGGCTTTGCTTCCGAGCTCAAGTCGCTTCTTCCACTGATCGGTCGTCCGCACCTCGAACCCACCGCACTCGCCGACTTCCTTACCTTCCTGTGGGTGCCCGATCCAAAGACGGCGTTCCAGGAAATTGCAAAGGTTCCACCGGGTCATTACGCCTGGATCGACCGTGATGGCATTCACGTCAAGCCGTACTGGGATCTCGTCTTCGCGCCCGAAGAGAAGTCGGAGAACGAATGGCGCGACGAAGTTGCAGAGGCTGTCCGCGGCGCAGTCCAGCGTCAGATGGTGAGCGACGTTCCGCTCGGGAGCTTCCT
>Ga0307312_10001434_pt1 | contig 12155 bp, 12 predicted proteins | sample ER_DNA_202_FD_194489 | JGI IMG/M metagenome (GOLD analysis project Ga0307312, IMG submission 194489) | Bulk soil microbial communities from the East River watershed near Crested Butte, Colorado, United States - ER_DNA_202 | ecosystem: Environmental > Terrestrial > Soil > Floodplain | place...
GGAGCATGCTCGGCAGCAGGTTCGTCAGCGTGAAGCGGACGTTCTCCTGGAGCGAGGCGTGGGCGAGCCCTGAGGTCATCCTTCCCCCTGTGGAGCGCCGACCCATTATCGCACCGCTCGAATCGAATTCCTGTTAGCTGAGCACCCTACGCTCGCCATTCCACGCTTGTGTCACAACGCTCAGGTCGATCTAGTTCGTAAACAGCAGGTCCTCGGTTCAAATCCGAGTGTCGGCTCCACTCCCCTCCTTCGTGCTCAGGAAGACCGCTAACTGAGCGATTGCAGGGTCCTGGATTCCGGCGGCGGGGTGTTCGAGACGGCCGACTGCCAGTAAGCGTCCGAGAGAGCTGTCGACGAAGGGCATCACGTTCCTTCTGACAGCGTCGTCACGGTCGGGCTGGTGGCTGTCGTTGCGCCTCGATGCGGAGCCCTGAGCGCCCTAGCTCGAGGGTTGGGGAGCCGGCGCCAGTGCCTGAGCGGCTGTCGCTTCGACGCGGGCCTCGAGGGTGGGCTGAGCTCAGACGAAAGTCCAGACGTGGTGGGACGGCGGCCGTCAGCCCGCGGCTTTCTTCACGAGCTCGGCGATCCGAGCCTCGACGCCCGCGGTCAGCTTCGTGACCGCGAAGGACACCGGCCACATCTCGCCGTCGTCGAGCCTTGCGTCGGGTTGGAACTCGAAGCTCGCGTATCGCACCTTGAACTTCGAGGCGGGCTTGAAGAAGCAGATGACCTTGCCGTCCTTGGCGTAGGCCGGCATCCCGTAATACGTCCGTGGCACGAGGACCGGGGCCGTCTTGGTCACAAGCGCGTGGATCCGATTGCCCATTTCGCGATCGGGGGTCGGCATCTCGGCGATCTTGGCGCGCACCTCCTCCTCGCCGGCTTTGCGCTCCTCCTGCGGGCTGAGGCGGGCCTGCGACTTGCGCTCTCGTGCGGTCGCCTGGACGGCGGCTCGCTCTTCGTCGGTAAAGACGTTCTCGGATGCGCGCGCCGCGCGCGTCCGCTTGGTGGTCTTCGTGGCAGCCATCGATGGCTCCTTTCGGGTTGTGTCAGGACGTCGCTGTTGCAGCGGTCTTCCGCTCGAGGACTCGGATCGCGTTGCCGAACGGGTCGCGGAGGCCCATGTCGGTCCCGTAGAAGTGGTCGATCGGCTCCTGGGTGAAGTCCGTGACGCCTCGCTCCTGGAGGGTCTCGTAGAGGGCCCGAGCGTCGTCGGTGTGGAAGACGAGCCCGCTCAGCGCGCCCTTCGTGATCAGCTCGCGGAGCTGCTCAGCGGTGGCTTCGTCGTGGAGGGGCGGGCCCGGCTGCTCGAGGTTGATCTCGACGTCCGACTGGCCGGGGACGCGGACCGTCAGCCAGCGGTAGGAGCCCTGCGTGAAGTCCGAGCCGACCTCGAGCCCGAGCTTGTTGACGTAGAAGTCGAGAGCCTCGTCCTTGTCGAGGACATAGATCGAGGCGACGTTGAGCCTGGTGAGCATCGATCGTGTTCTCCTCTCCGCGTGTCGATGTGGACGACGATCAGGCTAGGGTGCCGCCGCCGAACCGGCTTCTCCAAAACTGCTGGATTGCGTTGGACTGTTCGCTGGGGTCGCTGCGCCCGCGGCCACCTTCGGTCGCATGGCCCACATCTGGACGCAGTTGGGCGCGACCATCGGCCCATGCCCCTCGCGGTAGCCCGACGGCGTCTCGCCGATGATCTCGCGGAACGTCCGGCTGAAGGTCCCAAGACTCATGAAGCCGACGTCGAAGCAGATGTCGGTGATGCTGCGGTCGGTCTCGCGCAGTAGGAACATCGACCGCTCCACTCGCCGCCGTTGCAGGTACCGGTGCGGGGTCTCCCCGAAGACATTGCGGAAGCTGCGGATGAAGTGCGCCTCGGAGATGTAGGCGACCGCCGCCACCGCGCGGACGTCGAGCGGATCGGCGTAGGCGCGGTCCATCGCGTCGCGGGCGCGAAGCAGGCGTCGGTGCAGATCCTCGACGTCGCGACTCACGGTACAACGCTACGCCACCGCGGGCATTGGCGCCTCGATCAGGGTTCGGGTTCGGAAGAGGTCGACGGCAAGCCTCAGAACGCCTTGAGGCCGTCGGATACGGCTTGCGGCAGGTTCGTCTCGGCGATCAGGGTGTCGAGGTAGTCGCCGTCATCGACGACCGTCAGTGGATCGACCTTCATCGGCTTGACGAGCTCCGACAACGGTTTCGACGCGGCCGCGCTGAGATCGGGGCTCAGCTCGCCCGTCGGACGTCCGTCGGGGCCGGGCAGATGCGGTCGCTGCGCAAGGTCCGACACCTCGTCGTCCTCTTCGTCGTGGTCGAGGACGAGCCTGATGCGCGGCTTCGGAAGGGCCGCGGCGATGGGGCTCTCCAGCTTCTTCGCCAACTCCGGCAGGCGATTCATCGCGTCTACGAGGCGGTTGGTGGCCTCGGCGACGGTCAGGTCCGCGATCGCCGGGTCGACGCCGTCCTGCGCAAGGTAGACGACGCGGCTCGTCGACCCGACCCGCACCGTTTCGGTCGGGGAAGTGAACGCGAACCGACCCATCAGCGTTTTCGTGCCGGCTCGGGCGACGCCGTCGATCACGACGAGGCTGATATCCGTCTCGGAGGATGTGAAGAGGTGCTCGTGGGCCTCGTGCGTTCGGCCCGAGACAACCAGCAGGTCGGCCCTGTTCGTCGGGGCGATCGAACCGATCTTCTTCCAGCCAAGGACGGCGGCGGCCGTCGTCGTCGCCATTGCGAGGAGCTCGCGATGCGAGATCGCCCCGGCCGCGACGATCGAGGCGACGCGCATCTCGAAGAGCAGGTTCTTGCTGCCGCTGGGTGACCAGTCCGAGCCGATCCCGATCTTGACCCCCTGCTGACGCGCGGCACCGACATCGGCGGTCTCGCCGTACAGGAGGAGGTTGCTCAGCGGCGACCAGACCATGCTCGCCTGGCGCTCGGCCATGACGCCGAAGTCGGCCTTCGTCAAGGCGATGCAATGAATTCCGGCGAGCTTCGACGTGATTGCCCAGGTGCCGTCCGGTTGCTGCAGGGCGAGGAAGTGCTCGCGCGCGGGCTCATTGCTCTTCTTGCCTTCGCTCAGGTGGAGCAGGAGGCAACTCGACCCGTTGAGCCGCTTGAGGAACTTGCTTGCGTCCTTGGCATCGACGTCGGCGATCCGGGTCAGCGCGTCGTGAAGCGCCTTGTCCTTTGTCTCCTCGACGTTCCGGATCGCCCCGAAGTAATACTTCTGGATGCCCGCATCGCCGGCCAGCGCGATCCCCTGTGACGTCGTCGTGCCGCCGAGCAGGCACTTTGTCTCGACGTAGCGGACGACCGCCTCGCCCATGCCGGCGGTCCTGCCGAGAATACTCATCGGCCCGCTGATCGTGCCGCGATAGACCGGACCCTTCGACCACCCGTCGCGATTGGCGAACTGCTTCGGGACCGCCCACACGGGCAGGACGTTGTAGCTCAGGTGGTTGTGGAGCTCGATCAGGCCCGGGTAGATCGTGCCGTGCGTATCGATTCGCTCCGCGGCCTCGAAACCGGCCGGCGCCGGATCGGTGGCGTCGAGGACGTGGGCGATCGAATTGCCCTGGACGTAGACGGCGCCGCGGTCGATGACCGGGTTTGCGTCGTCCATCGTGACGACGCGGCCGATGAGAACGAACGGGTCAGTTCCGTTGGCGATGGGTGGCAAGGGTCATCCCTCCTTGGCGTCGTGGCCCCGGTCCGCGCCAATGAGTCAGGGCGTTTGTGATCTGAACACTCCGGCATCTCGCGCACGTCTCGACGGCGCCTTGCCGCGTCACCCCGCGAGGCCCCAAGATCTCCCGACCGGTGGGGATTCGCATTCTCGTTGGAGGTAGGTCGCCCGTGAGCCAGGTGCTCTGGAACGTCCGGCTCCTCGACCTCGAGGCCGGCATCGCCACCGAACGCCGCGCGCTCACCATCGACGACGGGCGAATTTCGGCGATCGACGATGCCGCGGGAGAGCTGCCCCCGGAGGCACGTGACTTCGATGGCGCGACCGTCCTGCCAGGGCTCATCGACGCGCACTGTCATGTCCTGTCCAGCACCGAACGGAGCCCGGGCTTCGGGCCGCCTCCGCTGCTCCACGGGGAGGCGCCACGACCGGCGGCGCTCGGGCACTACATCCTCGCCGCGGCGGGTAAACGGATCGTCCGATCCGGATTCACGACCGTCCGCGACGTCGGTAGCCACGACGACGAAGCGAGCGCGCTGAAGCTTGCGGTAGACCTGGGCATCGTTCCGGGCCCGCGCATCCTGACGTGCGGGCGCATCGTCTCGGCGACGGCGCCAGGCGGCGTCATCTTCGGATCGATGTACCGCGAGGCCGACGGACCCTGGGAGATGCGCAAGGCGGTTCGCGAGCAGATCCGTCGAGGTGCCGACTACATCAAGTTCATGGCGACCGGCGCGCGCTCGGTCCTCGCCGAGGATCCCGAGCCAGCCCAGATGACGCTCGAGGAGATGACGGCGATCGTCGATGAGGCACACCGGATGGGTCGACGCGTGGCCGCGCACGCGGAGGGCCTTGCCGGGACGCGATGGGCCATCGAAGCGGGCGCCGACACGATCGAACACGGTCTGTCGCTCCATCGCGACCCGGGACTGCTCGACGCGATGGCGGCGCGCGGCACGATCCTCGTGCCAACGCTCTCCACGTTTCACGACCTCGCCGAGCGCCTCTCGTCGGATTTCGCGGCGCCGCTCGTGGAGCAGGCAAAGCGGCAACTCGAGGAGTCGCTCAGGACCGTCGCCGCCGCCCGGGCTGCGGGCGTGATCCTGGCACTCGGCTACGACAGCGGACCGCCCGGCGCATCGGCGAACGAGCTGCTTCGCCTCACGGAGGCCGGCCTCTCCCCGACTGAGGCATTGCGCGCGGCCACGATCGGCGGCGCGGCGGCGCTTGGCAGTTCCGACCTGGGGCGCGTCTCCGTCGGAGCGACAGCCGACCTGGTCGTCGTCAACGGTCGGCCGGACGTCGACCTCGGGCTCCTCACCCAACCCTCATCGATCGTCGAGGTGATGCGCTCCGGCGTCGTCGTCAGCTAGCTAGGCGTTCCGGCATCCCGGCTCAGCCCGGCGCGGCGAAGCGGTACCCGAGCCCGCGAATGGTTTCGATCGATCCCGCGCGGTCACCCAGCTTCTTGCGCAGCGAGCGGACGTTCGCCTCGATCACGTTGCTGCCACCGGCGTAGTCGTAGCCCCAGACGTCCCTGAGCAGATCCGACCGCTCCACCACGGTGCCCTGACGTTGATGGAGATAGCTGATCACATCGAATTCGAGCTTGGTCAGGTCGACACGTCGTCCGTTCAGCACGAGCTGGTGCTGGGCAAGGTCGAGGATCGAGTCGTCCTCGATCTGGAGCTCCGCGGCGACGAGCCCGGCGAGCCAGCCATCGATCGACGACGGTCCGAAGTCGAGAACCGCAGCGTAGAACGGCACCTCATCGAACAGCGTCGGGTCGCCGGGCAATGGCACGAAGCCCAGTGGGGCGACCATCGGCCCGAATGTCGCGATATCGCTGACGACCGTGTAGATGCGCCGGAGATTCGGCCGCATGTCCATGTAAAGGCGCTTGATGTCGAGCCAGCTTGCGGCCTGGACGGGGGATGGCGCCTCCCCGTAGTCTCGCGCGAGCCAGACGCGACTGAACAGGACGCGTTGGCCTCGTGGCACCGGGTGGCTCCGAAGATGCTCCCAGCACCGGGCCAGGACCGGATCCTCCTCGACGAGTCGGTGGCTCAGCCGGTCGATCTCACAGACCATGTAGAAGCCGGCGACCGTGTCGAGTCGATCATGAAGGACGCGGAAGGCTTCGGGTGCGAGGCGCCACCATGTCCCGATGACGGTCGCCGAGGCAGGCGGCATATGCCGCTCGGCGATCTGCGCGATCGCGGAGGCGTCGGCCGGCCTGGCCGACTCGACCGAATAGAGATGATCGGTCGTCGGAAAGAACGCCTCACGGACGATCGGGTTCTGGAGGATGTAGAGCAGGTCGGCGGTGTATCGCCACATGTCCTGGTTCGAAGCGCGCGCGACCTCCTCACGGAGCTGTCGCCAGGCGGAGGCACGGTATCGCCGGGACCGATCGGGATCCGACGCTCGGAGCAGAACGGCAACCGCCTCCCGAACGGTGTCGTGGACGACCAGTCCATCGTCGCTGAGCTCGACGAACGGAAGCGCCCGGAGACGATCGAACGCATCCTGGGGAGCGACGTCCGGCAGCATGGCAGCAAGTAGTGAGAGCGTCGGACGACGCACCACCGACGCCGCGTCAAGGATCACGCGCGTGCGGGCGTCGAGTCCGCCAAGGTAGAGCTCCGTCAGGCCGTTGACGATCGCATCGACGGCCACCGTCTCGAGGGTGACGTCCGGCCGTTCGGCCAGGGCCGAGGCCGCGAGCCGAAGCGACAGGGGGTGACCGCGGGACAGCCGATAGACGCGCCCAGCGGCGTCGCTGTCGAGGCCCTCGCGCTCGAGCAGGGCTTCGGTGTCGTCACGCGACAGGTTCTCGATAGCGAGGCCCCTGAAGAGGCCACCGAGCGTGGTCCGCCAACCGGTCATCGGCGGCTCCCGACCGGACAGCACGATCCGGACGTTGTCGCTCAGCGCGGGCACGAACGACTGGCGCAGCCACGGGTCCAGCATCCTCAGGAGCTCATGCGTGTCGACGACCAGGATGACGCGTTCGCCGAGGCGACCCAGTCGAGCAGCTGCGGCCTCGGCCGTGGCCAGATCCCCACCCGTCTTGCCCTCGAGCGCCGCGAGGAACCCGCGAGGCGTCGGCTCGATCGAGCGACCGTCGAGGCGGAGCACTGTCGCACCCGCCTCGCGCGCCTCCACGGAGAAGGATTCAGCCAGGGCCGACTTGCCGACACCGGCGATTCCGTGGATGAAGATCACGAGCGGACCGGCTTCCCCAAGGAGTTGGCGAAGGACTGCCATCTCGTCGGAACGTCCGACCAGGCCAGCTGCCTGTTCATCCATCAGCTGCCGAACTGAGGTACTCATGGGGTGAGTCTGCGCTCCTTGTGTCTCCGCGGTGTCGCGGCCGGGTCGAACCGGTTCGAAGGGGCCGGCGTCCGCCGGGCTTTTCGCTGAATTGCGCGTCAGGTGGGCGGGTGGAAGCTGTATTCGCCGTCCCAGTACCAGATGTTGGGCGCGCCGGGCGAGACAGCGACGCTGGCGTGGAAGTGGGTGAACTGACCTGTTCCACCCGAGAACGTGCACAGTCCGGGAAGTGCCTGGGGGTCGAGCGTGCAGTGGCCACGCCCGACATTGCCGGGTCCGGCGACGAGGCTCACGTCAGTGTCGAGCGTCGCGCCCGCGGCGTCCGCGTAGACGACCCGTGCGCCGGCGGGGATCGCCTTGATGTTCGAGACGATGATCGTGCAGGATTCCCCGGCCGCAAAGTGGTAATCCGTGCAGTCCTTCGTCACGTGGAGCTCGCCGCTGCGCGGCGAAGCCGAGACGGTGGGCGCGAGCGCGGACAGCGACAGGATCGCGGCCACACCCAGCAGGGCGATTCGCTTTGAGAACATCTGCGTTCCTCCCGATCGCGGGTCGGTCTCGCCATTGGCTCGGCACAGTCCAGGCGACCAGATTGAGGACTGTGCGTCAGCGGCTCCCGCGTTTGTCGGAATGACCGTAGGGCCGCGCGAGCCCAACGGCGTGGGCGCTACCTGAAAAGAATCTGAACAAGCCGCGATCCGCGATCCGGGATCCGCGATCGCCACCGCTGCGGTCGCCTCAGGGATCGCCTGAGGCTGAGCGCTGTCTGATGGCTTGGCTGATACGCTGCCGAGGCCCATCACCAGCGGAGCTTTCCGCGTCGTGCCCACCGGAGGAGGGGCGATTGTCCGTGTCGATTCCCGCCTCGGAGCAGCGCGCCGCGGTCATCACCGCCCTCGCGGCCAACGTGGCGATCGCGATCGCCAAATTCGGTGCCTCGGCGATCACTGGCTCCTCCGCGATGTTCGCCGAATCGCTCCACTCGCTGGCGGATTCGGTCAACGAGATCCTCCTTCTCGTCGGCGCCCGCCGGTCACGGCGACCGGCGGATGTGCAGCACCCGTTCGGCCATGCCAGGTACCGCTACGTCTATGCCTTCGTCGTGTCGCTGACCGTCTTCTGGATCGGTGGCGTCCTCGCCGTGATCGAGGGGGTCAGCCACATCGCTGCCAACGAATCGCTCGTCGACCCGCGCTGGGCGTTCGGCGTGCTCGGCCTTGCCGCAATCCTCGAAGGCTGGTCACTGCGGACGACGATCCTCGCCGGACGACCGACGAAGGGCGCCCTGAGCTGGCGGCGGCTCCTCCAGGTCACCAAGGCTCCGGAGATCATCGTCGTCTTCCTCGAGGATCTCGGCGCGTTGATCGGGATCGGCCTCGCGTTGCTCGGGGTGACGCTTGCGACGGTCACCGGCAATGGTGTCTGGGACGCGGGGGCGTCGGTCGCCATCGGCGTCCTGCTGATGTCGATCGGGCTGATCGTGAATCGGGAGACGCAGAGCCTCCTCGTCGGCGAATCGGCAACCGTCGAGGTCGTGGCAGCGATCAGGGAGGCCATCGACGCCACCGAAGGGGTCGATGCCGTCGTCGACCTTCGGACGATCCATGTCGGACCCGATGACCTCGTCGTTGCGGCGGGGATCGCCATCGATCCCTCGGCCAGGGCGACCGACATCGCCCGGACAATCGTCGAGGCCGAAGCTCGGGTTCGGCGCGTGACGCCCTTTCGGACGGTGATGTACGTGGAACCGCGCCTGCGCGAGCCGAGTGAGCAGCCGACGCCGGCCTCGAGCGACGGGGCGAAGCCGGACGGATCCACGCCGACGACCTAGACGCGCTGGGTACTTACGGGGGGTAGTGTGCCGCAGGGTGCGGTCACATACTGCGCGCGATGACCAAGCGCCTGCGTTCTGATCGGCGGCTCCTGTCCGGGGCTGTCGTCCTCCTGATCGTCGCTCTGGGTGGCGGCGCGTTCCTCCTCGGGTCGGGCTTTTGGCGCTCGCCTGCGGCCGTCGCCGCGGTCGAGCCGCCACCGCCGACCGCCGCGCCGTCGAACGTACCGACGGCCCACACGACCCCGACGGCGTCGGCGAGCCCGTACGCCAGCTCCTCTCCCTCGCCTAGCCCGACGCCCGGCGTCTACGAGGACCTGTCGGGCATCCCGACCACTGCCGAACTTGCCCATCGCTACCCGATCGCGGTCATGATCGACGACTCGCCCGCGGCCCGGCAGCAGGCCGGGCTGTCTGCAGCGAGCATGGTCTGGCAGGCCCCCGCCGAGGGCGGCATCCCACGCTACATGGCGATCTTCCAGTCCGGCACGCCTCCACGCATCGGGCCGGTTCGAAGCGCGCGGCTGTACTTCGTGCGCTGGGCGGCCGAATGGAAGGCGGTCTATCTTCACGCCGGCGGCCCGCCGCCGTTGCGAGCCTTCCTCGCCGGTCGCCAGACGCTCGTTCTCGACGTCCCGGGCCGGGCAACGCGCCGTCTCGCCTTCCGGGCCGCGCCCCACAACCTCTACACCGAGGGCGTGCGTCTGCGCCATTTCGTCGAGCGCGCGAAGCGCGCCACGAGCGCACGCCTCGCCTACAACCCGGCCGAGCCCGGCCGGCTCCAGGCATTCCGCGACGCCCTGCCCGAGGCCGATCGCGGTCCGGACCGGAGCACGATCCGCGTGACCTACACGAGCGAGGTTGTGAGCTATCGCTACGATCGGGTGTCGAATACATGGTTGCGTTCGGTCGATGGCCGCGATCAGCACGACGCCCTGGCAACCGCGAATCGCGGCAACGGGGCGATCGGATCAGGGGCGCGGATCGCGCCGACCACGGTCGTGCTGATGGTCGTGCCCATCCGACGATCGAAGACGATCGAAGGACCCGCGCTTGGACGGCTCGAGGCCGACTCGCTCGGGACGAACGCGGCCTGGGTATTCGCAGACGGGCGGGTCACGAAAGGCTCGTGGCACAAGCGGACGCCGACCGACAGGACACGATTCCTCGACGCGGCCGGTCACGAGATCGCCTTCCCGCGCGGCCAGATCTTCATCCAGGTCGTGCCCAAGACATCGGCGACAGCGTTCTCGGTCGAAGCGTCCCGCTGACGAGCGGCCGCCCGCCCCTCTGGTTGGGGGCCCTAGGTCGGCGTTGCGCCTGAGGCCGATCGCCGAGCGCCATCGTGCATCCGCGACTGCGCAGTCGCCGCCGCCGCGATGACGTCCGTTCCTTCGACCGGACTCGCCCAGCCCAGCGACAGGCGGACGGACAGGCCGGCCGACTCGAGCCACCCGTCGGCGGCGGATCGCACCCTGTCGACGTAGGCCGGGGCGCGGACCTCCTCCGTCTCTGAGAGAAGAATCCCGAATCGGGCTTCGCCGAGCCAGGCGATTCGATCTGCCGCACGACCCTTCGTCACCAGCACTCGCGCGGTCTCCGAGACGACGCGGTCGGCGACGCCGCGACCCAACCGATCGACCACCCCGTCAAGGTCGGGAATCTCGGCCATGACAACGGTGACGGGACGCCCGAAGCGCGCGGCGCGCGCCGACTCCTCGCGGAGCGTTCGATCCCACGCCGCCGGGTCCGCGAGCCCGGCGGGTGCGTAGGCGGGCACGGCGATCTCGGACTGGGCGGGCGCGCGCGTCCGACCGGCCACATCGGGCGAGACCTCGGCAACAAATGCCTCGATCGCCGCCGCGGCTCGTGCATCGTCATCGGACCGCGGCTCGCGGCGACTAGGTGGCGGCAGCCGCGGCCCACGTGGTTCGGCGGCCAGAGGTCGGGCGGTGACGGTCTCCGGCTCACGCTCGCGCCCCGATAGGACCCGATCCTGGCGCGAGAGTCGTCGCGGGCTGCGAGTCCGGAGCGGGATCAGGGCCACGAGCACCACGTTGGCGAAGACAACGAGACCGAGAATCGTCAGGAGCAGCTGATCCTGTGGCAACGGTCAGCCCTCTCGGCGGTTCAAGGCGGCGAAGTGCGTCGTCCGGTTGAACAGGTGGCGCCAGCGCGACTCGACAGGCGGATGTGGCGCGACGAATTCCTCGCGCTCGAGGAGCTCCTCCGCGAGCAGCCGATAGTCGAGGCAGGCGCCGCTCTCAGGCGCGTATGCCGTGATCGGCTTGCGTGCCGCTTCGGCCTCGGCCAGTCGGATGCTCTCGCGGATCGTCGCTCGCGCCAGAAGCCCGCCGTACACCCGGTCGAGCTCGTCGATCACGCGTCTCGCGTGAACGGTCCGGTTCACCCGGCAGGCAACGATGAGCGGATTCCGGAGGACGGGATTGAGCGAGGACTGGATGCGACCCATCTCGCGGACCACCGCGGCCACCCCGGGCAGGGCGATCGAGTGGGCTTCGACGGGGATGATCACCTCGCGAACGGCCATGAGCGCGCCGACGGACAGGTATGACAGCGACGGCGGGCAGTCGATGATCACGAAGCCCCAGTCTGGTTTCAATCGCTCGACCGCCCGCAGGACGCCGACGCCGATGTCGCCCATCATCGTGCGTTCGGCCGTCACGAGCCACGCGGAGGAGCGCACGATCTGGAGTCCGGGGACCTCTGTCGTCACGGCGAGGGTGCCGAGATCACGCGTCCCGATGAACGCGTCAAACGGACCGCGATCGTCGGAGGCTTCGGCAAGCCAGGCCGAGGCGCTCGCCTGCGGATCGAGGTCGATGAGGAGCACCTGCTGTCCCCGTTCGGCGAGCGCGGCAGCGACACTGACGGCGGTCGTGGTCTTGCCGCTTCCCCCCTTCCGGTTCACGACAGCGATCGTCCGCACGGCGATGCCCCCAGGCGTAGGCGGCGGCTGCGCAAGACCGACGGCTGGTGCTGCTGGCGCGCCGGGACCGAATCGAACCTCAAACCCTTATCAGAATCCGCCGCCCCCGGGCCGGCAGAGTACACCGCAGTCAAATGGTACGAAAGGGGTAGTCGGAGGCTGGGAGAAATGTCCGGTGCAGTCGGTCCACAGGCCTTAAGCCGTCCGTTGACCGGCTCGGGGCCGCCCGGGGCTCGCTAGGGGGCGACCAGGATCTTTCCAGGCTCGCGACGAGGGGTGCCATCGAGCAATATCGCGGCGGCTTCGAGATCCACCGTCGCGCTGACCAGCCGCGTCATGTCGAG
>Ga0307312_10001437_pt1 | contig 12143 bp, 11 predicted proteins | sample ER_DNA_202_FD_194489 | JGI IMG/M metagenome (GOLD analysis project Ga0307312, IMG submission 194489) | Bulk soil microbial communities from the East River watershed near Crested Butte, Colorado, United States - ER_DNA_202 | ecosystem: Environmental > Terrestrial > Soil > Floodplain | place...
CATCGCGAGGTGATCGGCTCCTACGAGGAGCTGGCGCAGCGCTGGGGAAAAGCGCTGCCGGCGGATTTCGATCCGCACAAGCCGTACATCGACGCGTATACCTGGCCGTGCCGCGAATGCGGCGGAACGATGCGGCGCGTGCACGAAGTCATTGACGCCTGGTTCGATTCGGGGTCGATGCCGTACGCGCAGTGGCACTACCCATTCGAGCATCAAGCCGACTTCAAGGCGCATTTCCCGGCGGACTACATCTGCGAAGGTGTGGACCAGACGCGCGGCTGGTTTTACTCGTTGCTCGCGATCGGCGTGACGGCGTTCGACGCGGCGGTATACAAACACGTGATCGTCAACGATCATCTGCTCGACGAGCACGGGCTGAAGATGGCGAAGAGCCGCGGCAACGTCGTCGATCCATGGAAGGTGATCGGCGAACACGGCGCGGACGCCGTTCGGCTCTACCTCATGGGCCAGAGTCAGGTCTGGCTGCCGAAGCGGTTCGATGAAAAACAGATTCCAGAGGTCTCGGGTGGATTCCTGAATACGCTCCGCTCGACCTACGATTTCTTCCGCCGCTACGCGCAGGACTGGAATCCGCCCGCCGAGGAGGACGCCACGCCGGCGAGCCAGCGGCCCGCCGCCGATCGGTGGCTGCTCGCGCGGCTCGACGAAGTGGTCACCGCGGTGCGCGCGTCCTGGTCGGCCTACGACGTCACGGCCGGCGTCCGCGCCATCATGGATTTCGTCGGGGAGGACCTGTCGCGCTGGTACATCCGCCGCAACCGGCCCCGCTTCTGGGCGCCTGATCGGGCAACTGATCCCGTCGCGCTCGAAACGCTGCACGAAGCGTTGGTAGCGGCGGTTCGGCTGCTCGCCCCCGCGGCCCCCTTCATCTCCGACTGGGTGCACCGATCCTTGACTGGCACCTCCGTGCACCTCGCCCCGTTCCCGGCGGACCGGGGCCATCGAGAGCCGGCGCTGCTGGCGGCTATGAGCACGATCCGACGCCTTGCCTCGCTGGCACGGGCGGCACGGGAATCGCGCAATCTGCGGGTCCGGCAGCCTCTGGCCCGGATGCAGGTGGCCGTTCCCGCCGCCGCCCAGGGCCCGGCCTTGTCAGACCTATTAGATATTCTGGCTGCCGAAGTCAACGTAAAAGCGGTCCAGGTGGTGGCATCGGACCACGATCTGGTGCGGTTGCGCGGCAAAGCGAATTTCCGGACGCTCGGCAAGCGCTACGGCAAGGAGACGCCGCGGGCTGCTGCGGCGATCGCGGAGCTCTCGGCGGCGGATCTGCAGACGCTCGAGCAGGGCGGCGTGGTCAAGAGCGGCGAATTCGAGTTCCAGCCTGAGCATCTGACCGTCACGCGCGAAGTCGCAAGCGAGTGGTTGGTGCAGGCCGATGGACCATACGTCGTCGCGCTCGATCCCGCGCTGACCGATGATTTGGTGCAGGAAGGATTGGCGCGCGAGGTGGTGAATCGCGTGCAGCGCCTCCGCAAAGAGGCGGGATACGAATACACGACGCGCATCGAGTTGAGCATCGCCGGCGCCGAGGACGTGGTGGCCGCGACGCGCGCGTTTCAGGGATTCGTGGAGGGGGAAACGCTCGCGCGCCGCATGGTGCTGGGAGCCGGCGCGGCGCTCGACGAACCCGATTTGCAGCGGGAAGTGGACATCGAGGGGCGCCGGGTCACGATTGCGCTCCGGCGTCACGACGGAAGAAAGGGCGGAACCCGATAATGCCGACTAAGTCGACGAAGATGAAGGCCAAAGGTGGCGGCCTCAATAAAAAACAGCTCACCCATCTCGAGAAGCGGCTGCTCGAAGAGCGCGCCCGCGTGATCAAGGAGCTCGGCCACTACGGTGAGTCGTTCAATTCGAGCCTGCAGGCGTCCGACGGGGACCTCTCGAGCTATTCCTTCCACATGGCCGATCAGGGTACCGACGCGATGGAGCGTGAGAAGCAATTTCTCTTCGCGTCGCAGGAAGGGCGGTACCTGTGGCACGTAAACGAGGCGCTGCGTCGGCTGTATAGCTCGCCGGAACGATTCGGGCGCTGCGAGCAGTGCGGCGAGCCGATCGGGTTCGACCGTCTCGATGCGCTTCCGCATGCCCGTCTCTGCATCAAGTGCAAGGCCAGAGAGGAAGATGGTAAGCGCCGCTGAGCGTCGGGTGTTCTGGGGAACGGCGACCGCGGTCGTCGTTTCCGATTTCGTCACCAAACTGATCGCGGAATCACTCCTCGCGCGGCGTCTGCCGCTGCGCGTCATCGGCGACGTCGTGCAGTTCCGGCTCGTGTACAACGAAGGCGCAGCGTTCGGCCTGCACGTGGGCGAGAACTCGCGCTGGATCTTCCTCGGCCTCGCCGTGATCGCGCTGTTCGTCCTCGCGTCGCTGGTCCGCGGCACGCGCCCCGGTGACCGGTTCCGGCTGATCGCGCTCGCGCTGGTCTGTGGCGGCGCGGTCGGCAATCTGGTCGACCGGATTCGCAGCGCGCAGGGCGTCGTCGACTTCGTGGACGTCGGCATCGGCGCGTGGCGTTGGCCGACGTTCAACATCGCCGATTCGGCGATCACGATCGGCGCGATCGCGCTCGGACTCTCGCTGTGGCAGGAAGGCCGTGCGCAGCAACGGGCGAAGGAGGCGCGGGCGGCCGAGCCTTGAATCTCACGTTGTGTGTGGTTGTTCAATCCGAACGTCTCGACAAATTCCTCGCCGACCAGCTCGCCCTCTCACGCACACAAGCCGCACGTCTCATCGCCGACAAGCGCGTGACCGCGCGCGGCAAAGCACTGCGCGCCTCGGCGGTCCTGGAACGTGGGACGGAAGTGACGGTCGAGCTGCCGGACGAAAAGCCCCCGCGCATCTACGCACCTGCACACGCCGCTCTGAAGTTTGTTTTTGAGGACGAGCACCTCGCGGTGCTCGATAAACCCGCGGGGCTCGTGGTCCATCCCGGTCCCGGTCATTGGAACGACACGCTGGTGAACGTGCTGGTCGGGCGGGGCACCGCGTTGTCGGGCGGCGCGGCTGCGGAAGCGGGACGGCCCGGTATCGTGCATCGACTGGATCGCGACACCTCCGGACTGCTCGTCGTCGCGAAAAGCGATCTGGCACACCGCCGGCTCGCGGGCGCGATCGAGCGACGCACCGTCAAACGCGTCTACGCCGCGCTGGTGTGGGGGCATCTCCGGAAGAGTCCGGTGGACATCGAAGCGCCGATCGCGCGCAATCCCAAGGACCGCAAACGCATGACGGTGGCGCACGGCGGTCGCCACGCCACGACACACGCCGCTCTCGTCGCGCGCTTCGCGCACGCCGATCTCCTCCGCGTGCGACTCGGCACGGGCCGCACCCATCAGATCCGGGTACACCTCGCGCACATCGGCTGCCCGATCGTCGGCGACCGCGAGTACACGTTCGGCGGCAGCCGGCGCGTCACGCCTTCGGCACGCAACGAAGCGGAACGCCTCGAGACGCTGGCACCACGGCAACTGCTGCACGCGGCCGCGCTCTCCTTCGCACATCCCGTGACCGGTGTCACGCTGTCGCTGACGTCGGAATGGCCGAACGACTTGCGTCCGGCGCTCGCTGAAGCGGCGGGCGACGAAAATTTGCTTGCCCAGCCCAACCCCTTGCAGTATCTTGGCTTCTTCGCATCCGATGACTGAAGGAAGCCTCGTCTCCGCCCCCGCCCGACTGCTCGTGTTCCGCGTGGGAACCCTGGCGTGCGCGGCCGACGTGGACCAAGTGCGGGAGATTCTCCCGCGCCTCCCAACGACGCGTATCCCGGGCGCGCCCCCGGTCGTGGCGGGGCTCGTGAATGTCCGCGGCACTCTGGTGACGGTCGTGGAAGGGTGGCGTGCGCTGGGCCTCCCGCCGCTCTCCCCACCCCCATCTCCAGACGCAGGCACCATAGGCTCGACGATCATCCTCGAGCTAGGCGGGGAGCCGGGGACGCAGGGGTCGCAGGGAGGACAGGGAGGCCGGAAGCTGATCGGCTTTACGGTGGACGAGGTGATGGACATGATGGCGAGCGGCGCGACGACGCTGGAGGACCGGAAGAGTCTCCCCGGCGTCGATCCGACTCTGGTGCGTGCGGTCGGCCGGCGTAATGGTGAGCTGTTCATCGTGCTGGACGTGGCGGCGCTGTTGGGCCCGGTGTTGACTTCTTAAGGAGCGAGCGGTGAGCCACACGGTTCTCGTCTGTGACGACGCCATCTTCATGCGCACGATGATCACCGACATCCTGGCGCAGGCCGGATTCGAGGTCGTCGGCGAGGCGGAAACGGGCACGCAGGCCGTCGAGAAGTATCGGCAGCTCAAGCCGGACCTGGTCACCATGGACATCGTGATGCCGGACATGGGCGGCATCGACGCCGTCCGCGAGATCGTCAAGCAGGACCCTGACGCCAAGATCCTGATGTGCAGCGCCATGGGTCAGCAGGCGCTGGTCGTCGAAGCCATTCAGGCGGGCGCCAAGGATTTCGTCGTCAAGCCGTTTCAGCCGTCCCGCGTCCTCGAAGCCGTCCAGCGCGTTCTGGGCTAGCCATGGATCTTTCGCAGTACGCCGAGCTGTTCCTGGCCGAGAGCCGCGAACACTTGAGCGCCTGCAATCAGCTGCTGCTCGAGTGGGAGCGGAATCGAGCCTCGCCCGAGCCGGTCGGCGGACTGTTCCGTGCGGTGCACACGATCAAGGGGATGGCGGCGACGATGGGCTACGGTCGCGTCGCCGATCTCGCGCACCGGATGGAGAACCTCCTCGACCAGCTGCGCCGCAGCGCTCGCGCGCCCGCCGACGAAATCATTCAGCTGCTGTTTCGCGCCACCGACGCTCTGGAGAAAGCGGTCGGACTCGCCGTCGCGGGCCGCGAGCGGGAAGCCGATCTCACGGTGCTCGCCGACATCGATCACGCTGCGGTGCAAGCGAAGCCGGCCCCGCAACCGAGCGCGCTCGCGCGCCACTTTGTCGAGGAGCCTGAGCCGCCGAGTCTACCGGCTGCGCCTGTGGCGTCTGCGGCGTCTAAAGGAGCCACCCGCCTCGTCGACGTGATAATTCGACCGGAGGCCCCGTTGAAGGGTGGGCGCGCCATGCTCGTCCTTCGCAAACTCCAGACGATCGGCAAGGTGGAGCGCGTGCAGCCGCCGGCCAGCGCGTTCGAGTCGGACGATTTCGACGGCCGGTTCGTGTGCGAGCTCGCCACCGCCGCCGCGCCGGCCGCCATCGAGGCCGCCGTGCGATCGGTGGGCGACGTCGAGCGCGTGACGGTGGGCGGTGGGATCGGGACCGAGGAAGTGCACCTCAGCCCGGCCGAAAGCGTGGCCGGTGGGGGACGCGGCCGCCACATCCGTGTGGATCTGCACCGGCTCGATACACTCATGGATCTGATCGGCGAGCTCGTGACCGAGCGTGGCCGCCTGAACGAAGTCGCGGCGCGCTGGGTCGGACAGGATCCGGAGATCGACGAGATCGCGATCCAGATCTCGCGCCTGTCCGCCGACCTGCAGAACGAAATCATTCAGGCACGGATGACGCCGGTATGGCAGGTGTTCGACCGCTTCCCGCGGCTGGTGCGCGACGTCGCGCGCCAGCTCGACAAACAGGTGTCCTTTCGGGTCGAGGGGAAAGAAATCGAGCTCGACCGCGAGATCCTCGACTCGCTCGGCGACCCCCTGGTGCACCTGCTGCGCAACGCGGTCGATCACGGCATCGAGTCGACGGCCGAGCGGAAACGGGCCAAGAAGAATCCCGAAGGCGAGATCGTGCTCTCGGCGGCGCGCGAGCGCGCGAGCGTGGCGATCAGCATCTCGGATGATGGCCGCGGGATCGACCGCGTGAAAATCCTCGAGAAGGCGAAGCGCGAGGGAATCGTCGGGCCGCACGTGGAGTCGCTCTCGGACGACCAGCTGCTGCGGGTCCTGGCGCGGCCCGGATTCTCGACGGCGGAATCCGTCACCAGTGTGTCGGGACGCGGCGTCGGGATCGACGTCGCGATGACACGGATTCGCGCGCTGGGTGGCTCGGTCGAAATTCGCACGGAGCCGGGGAAGGGTACCACGTTCGTGCTGCGGCTTCCGGTGACGCTCGCGATCGTGCGCGCGCTGATCGCCGCCGTCGGGCACGAGCGCTACGCGCTGCCGCTCACCTACGTTGCCGAAACCGTCGAATTCGGGACGGTCCCGTTGACGACGATGGAAGGCCGTGACGCGATCGTGCTGCACGATCGCGTGGTGCCCTTGGTGGATCTCCGCAAACTGCTCGGCACCAATGGCGGGGCGCCGGCGCCGCCGCCGCGCCGCCCGGTGATTGTGCTCGAAATGGGCGAACGCCGCGCGGGGATCGTCGTCGATGGCATGTTGAGCCAGCAGGAAATCGTCGTGAAGGGTTTCGATGCGCCGCATGGCACGCTGCCCGTGTTCAGCGGCGCCACCATCATGGGCGATGGCGTGCCCGCACTGATCCTCGACTCCGCCGGACTGGTCTAGGGAGGGGGCATGGAAGACGTCCGTGATCTGAAAGCGCTGCAGCTCGACGCGCTGCGAGAGGTGGCGAACATCGGGGCGGGTCATGCCGCGACGGCACTCTCGCAGCTCACGCACCGGCGCATCATGATCTCCGTCCCCGAGATCAACATTGCGCGGCTGGAAGAGGTGCCGGGGCTGATCGGCGATCCGCAGGAGGTCGTCGCTGCCGTCCTCATGCACATGCTTGGCGACCTGACCGGCCGCACACTGCTGCTGTTCCCCGAGCCCGTCGGCCGGCAGCTCTGCGACATGCTGCTCAAGCGTCCGCTCGGCACCACCAAAACGTTCGAGACGATCGAGCAGTCGTGCCTCAAGGAGGCCGGCAACATTCTCTCGGGCGCCTACATGAACGCGCTCTCCGAGTTCATGGGCATGCTGTTGTTGCCATCGGTGCCGAGCCTGGTCGTGGATCTCTCGGCGGCCGTCCTCACGACGACCTACCTGAACTTCGGGCACGACCGCGACTTCGTGTTTTGCGTGGAGACGGAGTTCAATATCGATGCCCAGGACGGGCTCCGCGGTCATTTCCTGCTCCTGCCCGACCTGGCGTCTCTCAAGGCCATCTTCGACGCCATTCGATTGACTTGATCGTTTCCGACCGCGACCTCACGGTACTGAGGTCCTTTGCCCGCCGGATCGATCCGTCGGACGCCGGAGCGCACAACAATCTCGGCGTCCTCTATTATCAAAAGGGCCTCGTCCCCGAGGCCATCGAGCAGTTCACGCGCGCCCTCGAGCTCGATCCGCGCATGCAGGTGGCCCAGCGCAATCTCGAGATCTCCTACCACAACACCGGCTACTACGACCGTCGCGTGGCCGAGCTGCAGGAGCGGCTGCGCCAGGCGCCGGACGAGCGCGACGCGCGCTGGGAGCTGGGCCGCACGTACGCGATCCTCGCCGCCTACGAGGAGGCGGTCGCCGAATTCGAGGAGCTGCTCGCGCACAAGCCGAAAGACGTGGCGGCGATCATTCAGCTCGGGCTCGCGGAGAAGGCGCGCGGCCGGCTGGAGGTGGCGACCGAGTGGTTCCAGCACGCCGCCGAGGAGGAGCCCGACTCGAGCGTCGTGCACTTCTATCTCGGCGAGGTCTATTACAATCGCGGCCTGAACGAGCCCGCGCTGAGCGCGCTGGAGAAGTCGGTCACGCTCAATCCGGACAATGCGAACGCGCACTACTTGATGGCCTTCGTGTTGGGCGACATGGGGCGTCACCAGGACGCGCGCGCCGCGTCCAAGCGCGCGATTCAGCTCAACCCGCCGCTCGCGCGCGCGCAGACCAACCTGTCGCTGGAGCGTTACCGGGCCGAGCGCCAGTCGGCCGAGCACCGCCTGCGCGAGCAGCCCGTGCCGGAAGTGGCGGAAGGCAGCGAGCTCGCGCACTTCAACCTCGGGCTCGCGTTCCGGCAGAAGGGCTATTACGCGGAGGCGCTGCGCGAATATCGCCTCGCGATCGAGCGCGGCGAGGATCGGCGGCTCGTGCGCCAGGCGATGGCGGAAGTCCATCTGCTGAAGCGCGATTTCCCCGATGCGCTCGAGCTGTACGAGTCGCTGATTCATGAAGTCCCCGACTCGCCCAAACTGTGGAACGAGCGCGGCGTCGTGCTGCACCAGGCGGGGCGTACCGCCGAAGCGCTCACGTCGTATCGCCAGGCGACCGAGGTCGATCCGCGCTACGCGCTCGCCTGGAACAACGTGGGCGTCGTGCTCGCGCATCAGAGCGATACCGAGGATGCCATTGAAGCGTTTCGGAAAGCGCTCCAGCTCTCGTCCGAATTCGTCGGCGCGCGGCTCAACCTCGCGTTGCTCCTGACCCACCTTCGGCGTTTCCAGCTCGCGCTCGAGGCGTATCGCCAGGTGCTCGCCGGCCAACCGACCTCCGCGCCGGCCTGGAACGGCGTCGGGCTGGTGCTGGTCGAGCTGAAGCGGTTTCCCGATGCGCGCAACGCGTTCGTGCGCGCCGTCGAGGCGGATCCGCAGAACGCCGGCGCCCACTACAACCTGAGCTTTACGCTGTCGAATCTGGGCGACTACGACGGGGCGCTGCGGGCGACGAAACGCGCGCTCGAGCTCGATCCCTACTACGTGTCGCAGAAGTTCGCGCTCGCAATCGATCTTCAGTACGAGACGGTGTCGATCGGGATCGTCCCCGAAATCTCTGCCGACGTGCAGGCCGAGACGCTGGGTGCCGAATTCGCGTTCGACCAGCGCCTGCTCGACAACATCTTTCAGGATCTCGAGCCCGCGGCGACGGCGCCGCAGCCGTCGCCGGCCGGTCTCGCGAAGAAACCTGACGATCCGCTCGCCCTCGCGCGCGACTACGTGAGCAAGGGGATGATGGACCTCGCCGTCGCCGAGGCGACGCGGGCGGTGCACCGCGGCGCTGATCCCGGCCAGACCGCCACGCTGCTCGGCGACATCTACGCGCGCCGCGGCCTGCATGGCGAGGCGCTGGAGCGCTACCGCGAGGCGCGCACGCTCGATGCCGCGAATGCCGTCGCCGCGCTGGGTGAAGTGAAGAGCCTGCTCGCGATACACCGCGCGGCGGAGGCCCTGCCGCTGGCCGAGGCGCTGGTGGCAAAAGCGCCCGAGGATGTCGAAATCCTCGTCGCTGCCGCCAAAGCGCGCGCGGCGACCGGCGATGCGGCGGGCTCGCTGACCGCGCTGCGGCAAGCGCAAACGCGCGCGCCGGCGCGGGCCGATCTCCACAAGCTGCAGGGGGACATCGCGCTCAAGGTCGGTGACCGGCAGGGGGCGCGGGCGGCGTATCGCGCGGCGCTCGACCTCGACGCCGGGTTCGTGCAGGTGTGGCTGGACCTCGGCCGCCTGCACGAACAAGACGAGGAGTGGCCGGACGCGCAGCGCGCGTATGAAGCGGCGCTCGAGGCGCTGCCCACATTCCACGAAGCGGCGCTCGCGCTCAGCGACCTGCTGCGGCGCACGGGCAACGTCCGGGCGGCGGTCGTGCGGCTCGTCGAGATGCTGGAGCAGGATGCCTACGACATGGAAGCGCTCCTGCTGCTCGGCCGCGCACTGCTCGACGACAAGCGCGACACCGAAGCGTTGGAGGCGTTCCGGCGCGCGCTCAAATTCGATCCCCAGCACACCGGCGCGCTGTTCTATCTCGGCGCGACGCTCGCGCGGGTACAGCGCTACAGCGAGGCCGTGGACGCCTGGGAGCGCGTCACCCGCATCGATCCGGGCGGACCGTTCGCGCAACGGGCTCGCATGCATGCGCGCACGGCGGTCGATCTGCAGCGCATCTTCTCCACGTCGGACGCGGCCTAACCGATGCCGATCGAGGGACCGCTACGCGAGCTCGGGATCCACGACGTCTTCCAGCTGCTCGACTTGAGCCGGAAGACCGGGGCGCTGCGCGTCACCTCGGAGCTGCGCCACAACGAGGGGAAGATCTATTTCGACAACGGCGTCGTCGTGTCGGCGGAGATTCGCAGCAATCCGCATCCGCTCGGTGCGCTGCTGCTACGCACCGGCAAGATTGCCGAGGCGGATCTCGAGCGCGCGCGCGACATGCAGCAGCGCCAGGGCGACAAACGCCGGCTCGGCGAGATCCTCGTATCGCTCGGCGTGATCACGCAGCGCGAAGTCGAGCGCCAGATCCGCTTTCAGATCGAGGAAGTCGTCTTCGAGGTGATGAGCTGGAACGAGGGCTACTTCTCGTTCACCGAAGAAGCCGAGAGCAAGGTCCCGACCGAAGTCACGGTCCGGATTCCCGTAGAGGCGCTCTTGATGGAGGGCGCGCGTCGCATCGACGAGTGGTCGCGCATCGAGAACCGGATCCCGCACGTGGGTGTGGTGCCGTCGCTCGCGCCGACACCCGAGGGCGGGGGCGGTGAGCTCGACCTGCTGCCGCCGGAGTGGGAAGTGCTCGCACTCATCGATGGTCAACGATCCATTCGTGGTCTGGCGACGGAGCTCGGACGGTCCGATTTCGAGGTGGCCAAGACGCTGTTCGGTCTCGAGAGCGCCGGCGTGATCGTGCTCATGGATCCCGGGACGTCCAAGCGTGCCAAAGGAGGACCGAGCGTCTCGGCCGACGTTCCCGAGCTCGTGGCGAAAGCGGAGCGCGCGCTGCAGGCGAAGGACATGGACGCGGCGCGCGCCGCCGCCGAGCAGGCGGGGAGCCAGCAGCCGCACGACGCGACGATCCATATGCTGCTGGGCCGGATTCACCTGGCGCAGGGACACGGGTCGGCCGCCGCCGAGGAGCTGCGGCGCGCGCTGCGACTCGATCCGAACCTGGCCGCGGCGCACCGCCAGCTCGGATTTGCGCTCGTGTCGATGGGCCGGTTTGGCGAAGCGGTCGCGAGCTGGGATGAGTGGGAGCGGCTCGCGCGCAGCCCCGAGGAAGAGGCGCAACGGGCGGACGTGCAGCGCGCACGCGAGGCGGCCCGAGTGTTCAGCCATGGCTGACGATATTCGCGCGCTCTCGGCGCAGCTCGCACAGGATCCGCAGAGCCTCGTGTTCCTGCGGCTCGGCGAAGCGCTGCGTCGCAAAGGCCAGCTCGATGCGGCGCTGCGCGTCGCGGTGAACGGGCTCGAGCGCCATCCGCATCTGGCCGACGCTCACGACCTGTATGCGCGGATTCTCACCGACAAGCGTGACTACGAACGGGCATTCGACGAGTGGGACATGGCTGTGCGGATCGCGCCGCACCATACCGGCGCGCTCAAGGGGCTGGCGTTCCTGTATTTCAAAGTGGGCGACCTGGCGCAGGCCGAGGCGCATCTCGAGCAGGCGCGCAAAGTCGAGCCGGACGATCCGAGCATCGATCAGGCGATCGCGATGATGCGATCTGGCAAGGCTCCAGAGCCTTCGCCGCCCTCCGCCGCCGCCTCACCCGCCGCCGCCTCACCCGCCGCCGCCGTTTCAAGCGGCGGGTTAGACGAGGCGCGAGTTTTCGCTGGATTGGAAGGAGCGAACGAGGGGTTATTGCTCATCGACGGTGCGGGACGCGTGCTTGGCGGGGCTTTGAAAGACAAGGGCGGGGCGGATGTGACCGACGCCGTCGCCGCGTACCTCGCCGGCGTGTCGCAGGAGGCGGCGCGGACCGCCAAGCTGCTCGGTCTCGGTGCATGGATGGGACTCTCAGCGGAAGGGCAGCACGGCAACGTTCATCTCGCGCATCCGACGCCGGAGGCCCTCCTCCTCGTCGTACGCGAGCGCGGCATGCCGCTCGGCCGGCTGGCGATTTTGGCGCAGCGCGCGACTGCGATGGCGCGCCGCTGGCTGGAGAAACAGTGAGCAAGGCGCTCGATCTCGTGACGCGGGTCCGCGGCGTGCGCGGCGCGATGCTCGTCTCGACCGAAGACGGGCTCGTGGTCGCCGAGCAGCTCATGGAGGGGATCAAGGGGCCGGCGGTGGCCGCGCTGGCGGCCAGTCTCGCGGGACGGCTGCGTCGTGCGATGGAAGCGGCCGGCACGGGAACGAGCGTATTCTGGCATCTCCAGGCGGAGCAGGGTGCGCTCCTGGTGGTGCCCGGCGATGCATCCGGCGGCATTCTCGTCGTCGCGGTCGCGGAACCGGATGTGAACATCGGTCTGGTCCGGCTCGAGCTGTTGCGCGCGGCGGAGGCGGTGGTATGAGTCCCCATACGCGCG
>Ga0307312_10001438_pt1 | contig 12140 bp, 8 predicted proteins | sample ER_DNA_202_FD_194489 | JGI IMG/M metagenome (GOLD analysis project Ga0307312, IMG submission 194489) | Bulk soil microbial communities from the East River watershed near Crested Butte, Colorado, United States - ER_DNA_202 | ecosystem: Environmental > Terrestrial > Soil > Floodplain | place: USA...
GATCGGCGATGATGCAGGAGAGCCCGCGCGACTGGAAGTACTCGGAGAAGAGAACGAACTCGCGGTACGTCGGCACCTCGCGCCAATCGAGGATCGCGATGCGTGGGGCGGCTCGCGTTCCGGACCATTGCCGATGGGCGTCGAGCAACGAGCGCAGCACACCCGGACGAGCCGGCGGCGCGAGAAACTCGTACTTGCGCGCGAAGACACGCATTGCCGGCAGGTCGACGAAGACGTCGGCGAGAGCATCCACGAAGGCGGGACCCGCTGGAGTCTCGGCGTTGTACTCGGTGATCGCCATCGCGCCAGTCTCGGGCATGACGAAGGCGTCGAGGCGCGACGTCGGGCTCGCCGGCGTGAACCCGGGATCGACCAGTACCAGCTCCTCTTCCCATGGCGTGAGACGGAACTGGGCACGCACGCTCGAGCTGCCTAACGCAGCACCGAGCGCCTTCGCGAACGCGCGAAGCAACGCGCGCATCTGTCCTTCGAGCTTGCGCTGGGCAGCGATCGTGGTGAAGCGCGGGCGAAGGACAGTGCAGAGCGGGCGCTCGCCGAAGATGAGCACGCGTCGGCGTTGCGCCTCGTCGAGCGCTGCCTGCGTCTCCGCCGCCAGCCCGTCGTCCGAGGACAGGAGCTCGTGATAGCGATCGATCGCCTCGAGCGCGCTCGTGCCCATCACGGAAGCACTCACCCTGAGCGTGTCGCGGTGAACATGCTGCTCCACTTGAGATCCGCCGCCTTCTGACGCGGGTTCTTCGCGAGGCGGATCGCCATCTCGGCCATGTGCTTCACCGCCCACTCGAAGTAGTGCGGGGTCAGCGAGTAGATGTCCATGTCGGGCGCGGGGTTCATGAAGTCGATCGCGTACGGAACGCCTTTCCGCACGGCGAACTCGATCGAATTCATGTCGTAGCCGAGTGCGCGCACGATGGTCAGCGCATCGCCGACGATGCGGCCGCCGAGCTCCTTGCTCAGGTGGTCGTGCTCGACGAGGTAGCGCCGCTCGCGTGGATCGTATTTCATCGGCAGCACGTCCTGCTGGCCGATGCAGAGGCAGCGGATGAACTGATCCCACTCGATGAACTCCTGCACGACCATCGTCAGCAGGCCGGAGTTGTCATAGTGGTGGATGAGCTCTTCGATCGACCGGCAGACATAGACCTCCTTCCAGCCGCCGCCATGCGCGTCCTTGAGGATGCACGGCATTCCGACGTACTCGACGAGCGCCTTCCAGTCGAGCGGATACTTGAGGTTGCGCAGACTCTCCGTCGGGATGATCCCCGGGATGTAGCTCTTGTTCGGCAGCACGGCGGTCTTCGGACTGGCGAGACCGAGCTTCGTGATCAGCGATGCGCCGAAGAACTTGTCGTCGGCCGACCACATGAAGGGATTGTTCACCACCGTGCAGCCCTGCAGCACGGCGTGCTTGAGATACGTGCGGTAGAATGGCACCTCATGCGAGATGCGGTCGATGATGACCGAGTATTCGCACGGGTCGTCCATGTGCTCCGCGCCCAGCTTCACGAAGTCGACGACGACGCCCTCAGCACGGCCGGTCACTTCCTCGATGAACTTTGGCGGAAACGACCATTCACGGCCGACGAGCAGTCCCACCTTCTTCGAGCCGTCGCGTTTGCCGGTCGCCTGTGTCTCGGCGACTGGTGCGCGCGGGGCGACGGGCGGGCGAGGTGCGGCGGGCGGCGTGGGTGCCTGCGGCGAAGCCGGTACCGGCATCTCCGACAAGGGCGACGGGGCTATCGCCGGCAACGGTGGACGGGCGGCTGCCGGCGAAGATGAAATAGCCAGGTTCGGCGATGGCGGTGTTGGCCGCACGCGAGACGTCGGCTTCTTCGCGCCGCTGCCCTTCTTCTTCGCCGAGCCGCCATCGTTAGGCGTGTCCTTGTCGTTACTCATGGTCGCGTGCTCCAGACTTAGTCGTGGCCGCCGATGTAGCGTCGTATCACCTTTTCCCAGTAGGGCCAGTCGTGCGCGTGCCCGTCGGAGACGCGCAGTGCATTGCCGATCTTCTTCTGCCAGAGTGTCGCCGAGAGCTCCTGGTTGTTCTCGAACGACGGGTCGCCGCGGCCGATCGTGAGGATGATGTCCTGCGTCTGGAAGGCCGCGATCCGTTCCGGATCGTGCTCGGTCCTCATGAACGCGGATGGATTGCACGCGTAGACGTTGGCGTCGGTGTAGCCGCCGGTCATCTCCGAGATGTCGTACAGTCCGCTCATCCCGATCACCCGGTTGATGAGCGTCGGGTGCCGGAACGCAAAGCAGACGGCGTGGTACGCGCCGAAGCTCGCCCCTGCAGCGATCGTGAACGGCGTCGGGTTGCACCTGTTCATGAAGGGCACGACCTCGTCGCGGATATAGCGGTCATACTGGAGGTGCCGCCACGCGCGCGCGCCGGGGTGGATCGTCTTGTTGTACCAGCTGTCGCCATGCGCATGGTCGACGCAGAACATCTGAATCCATCCCTTCTCCAGATGGTCGCCCAGCACCTGATGCATATGGCGGTCATACCACTCGCGCTGGCTGCCTAGTGTTGTCGGAAAGACGAGAAGCTTCGCGCCGCTCTTGCCGAAGACCATGATGTCCATGTCGCGGCCGAGCGCGGGACTGGTCCATCTGTGCTGTTCCTGATGCACGTGCGGAGTCCTCTCGTTAGGCAGGCCGGCTAGGCCGCCAGCATTGCGGGAAGTGCCTTGCGGAATCGCCGCGACCACGCCGCCTCGTGATGGGCGCCGCCGGGATCTTCGACCCACCGCAGATTGCTGCCCGGCTCGTAGCCGTGCTCGAGGAGGAGATCGCGCATCCTCCGCGCATTCGCGACGGTCGACAATCCCTCGTAGTAGCCGACGTCGAGGTAGATGCGCGGTCGCACGCTGCCGGTCTCGAGCACCCGCTCGATGACCTCGAAGATCGAGGCGTTGGCGAACCAGAGCGACGGGCTGAGGACGCCGGCGAAGCCGAAGATCTCCGGACGTGTGAACGCCGCGTAGAGGCTGATCAGCGCGCCCATCGACGAGCCGGCGATTCCGGTCGAGTCTCTCTCGCGGAGCGTACGGTACTGCTTGTCGATCAGCGGCTTGAGGGTGCCGGTGAGGAAGTCGAGATAGCGGTCGCCCCACCCGATGCCATGCCGCGCGTCGGCGAACGGGCTGTACTCGAGGATGCGTTCGTGTCCGGCGTTAGGCACGCCGACGACGATGACCGGCAGGTCGAGACGCGCGGCCGTCATCGCGGCGTTCTCCACGTGCCACGATCCGGAGAAACTGGTCCCCGTGTCGAAGAGGTTCTGCCCATCCTGCATGTAGACGACGGGGTAGCGGCGCACCTCGTGTTCGTAGTCGGGCGGCAGGTAGACGTACACGTCCCGCTCGTTCTCGAGCTCGACACTCTTGATCTTGGGGAGTACGTGAAGTGTGCCCGGCTGCGGTTCACGCTGGAGCAGCCGGCGGATCTGGCGAGCGAATGGCATGCTGGAGTGATCACCCTGCGTAGAGGCGGAGATCCGTGGCGACCGTGTCGGCCATCTGCATGAGCGTCGAGAGCTCGGGATGGCGCAGCACGATGTAGCCGTCGGAGACGAGCGTCTGCACCCAATCGCGGCGTGGCGCCCCGACCGGAAGAAGATCGATGTGAGCGATGTACGGGCCGAAGAGCTGCTTGATGCGGTCCAGCCCCTCGATCCGCTGGATGCGCCCCTTGCCCTCCGCCCGCTTGAAAACGTTCACCGCATTGTAGCGACGTTCCACCGGTTGCGTGAACCGTCCGGTCACTTCGGCCTCGGCGTACCCCGTGAAGAGATCGATGTCGGACGCGAAGTTCATCAGGTCGACGGTGTTCGCGCCGGGCGGGCGCGCCGCGATCTCGCCGAACACTGTTTCACCGTCGGTCTTCCGGTACCACTCCATGTGCGTGAACCCGGTGTGGAAGTCGAGCGCTTTCAGCACCTCCTTCCCCATCGCGATCCCGTGAGCGAGCTGCGGGTCGCTCAGGTCGCGCAGGCAGTACGTCATGGGGCTGATCCACTCGGTGCTGCGGAAAGCCAGAGGGCGCGGCCGGTAGTAGCTGACGTTCTGATACATGATCCGGCCGTCGACACAGATCGTATCGTAGGTGTACTCCTCGCCATCCACGAATTCCTCGACGTTCACCTTGTCGATGTGTCCCATCTTGGCGAGCGCGGCGTCGAGCTCCTTGGCGTCGTTCGCGCGGTACGTGTCCATCGAGCCGGCGCCGGCGATCGGCTTGACGATGACGGGAAATCCGATCTTCTTCGCGGCCTCGCGTACCTCCTTGGCGGTCGTCGCCGAACGATGGCGCGGCGTGCGGATCCCTGCCGCGGAGACGCGCTCCTTCATCGTGTCCTTGTCACGGAAGGGTGTCGCCTCCTCGAGCGTCATCCCGGAAACGCTGAGTGCCTCGCGGATCTTTGCGGCGAGCAGCACGCCGGGCTCCCAGAGGCAGATGACCCGATCGAACTTCACCGGGCCCACCCATTTCTTGACTGCCTTCACGACAGCGTCCTCGTCGACCAGCGAGTTCACCTTCAGGTACGAGGTGAGGTGCTCCTTGGCGAGCGGCGGCAGCTCGTTCTGCTGCACGTCGGCGACGCCGAACACCTGCGCTCCGACGCGCGTCAGCCCGCGCACGAAGAGCGGCATCTCGACCGGATAGCCCGGTGCGATCATCAACACGTTCATTGGTTTTTCCGTGGCTCGCGAGCTATGACACTGCGGGATCGATATAACCGAAGAGCGCCTCGGGACGCTTCGCTTCACCAGACACTTTCTACTCGACGGCGTGACGCCGTTTCACTCGTCGATTACCAATCGCCTTCAATTACATCTCTCGGTCCATCGTGACGCGCGAGCTATGACACCGCGGGGATTGATGTAACCGAAGGGCGCCTCGGGAGGCTACTCATCGCCGCTGTGCATCACTTGTCGATCACCAATCGCCTTCAATTACATCAAATACCGCAGTGTCGTGGCGACTAGCTGAGCTCAACCCGAACGAGGCTCACGATGCGCTGAACCGCCCGTTCCACGACCTCGGTCTCCGGGTGGCGCACGATGATGTAGCCCTCTCCCTCGTACGTTCCCGTCGGCGTGTGTCCGGGCGCAGGAAGATTGGCGTCCACGATCAGCCCTCCGACCTCCCGCTGCACCTGCTCCAGTCCGTGCACGGCCTTCACGCGCCCCGATCCCTGACCCCGAAGAAATGCCGCGCCGACGGCGTACTTCTGCACTGGCGGCTCGAACGTTCCGCATATCATGATTCGGGCCCACGCCTGAACGAAGTCGACGTCATTCGCGCGCGAGATCAACGTCGTGATCTGCGCGCCGGGCGGACGGGCGGCCACTTCGGAAATGGCCAGGCTCCCGTCGCGCCGCCGGAACCATTCCATGTGCGTCAGGCCGGTCCACATTCCAAGGGCGCGGAGTGCGCGATCGCCCGTCGTACGGATATCGGCATACTGGAGTGCATTCGTTTCGCGCGGCAGCACGACGCACCATTGGATCCACGGATTCTCGATGACTTCGAGCGGCGTCGGATAGTATCGGGTGAGGGAGTGCCAGACCGGGTGCCCGGCGATCGACACGGTCTCCAGCGAGTGCTCGTCGCCGGTGATGAATTCCTCGAGCAGCACGGGCTGCGCCGGGGTCGGTGCGACGCGGGCAAGCACAGTTCGGAGCTCGTCAGCCGATGAGACGCGATACGTGGACTGCGCGCCAGCACCGGCCGGCGGCTTGAGCACGAGCGCCGAGCCCACCTTCGTCGCGAAACGCCAAGCCTCATCTTCGGTGCTGGCGAGCGCATGCCGCGCGACGGGAATGCCGGCCGCGCGGAGCACGTCCTTCATGCGCGATTTGTCGCGGAAATTGAGCGCCGCTTCGACGCTCATCCCATGGAGACCGAGCTGCGCGCGCACCTCGGCGAGCGGCACCTGCAGCTGCTCGTAGGCGCCAAAGATCCGCGTTGGCTGACCATGCTTCGCGGCGAGGGCACGTACGGCGTCGAGCAGCTGCCCTGCGTCCAACACGCTCGCCACGCGCCAATGCGCGGCGACGTGCGCCATCAAACCAGGTGGCGCGCTCTCGGCCGTGTCCTGGGTAATCACGCCGAGCTGTATGTCGGGCAACGTTGCCGCCGCCTCGATCATCTGGGCCGCGTTTCTCGACAGGCGCGGTGCGACGAACACCACGAACGTCATGCGCGCACCGCCTCGGCGGCTATCTCCGGCTCCAGCGTCACGATTCCTTCGCCGTCTTCGACGGGCCAGCGAGGCGTGAGCGACTCGCCCTGAACCGTGCGCTCCAGCCCGCGCTCCGACTTCGCCACCGTCTCGATCGGAAAGCGCCACGGCTCCGCGCCGCCTTCGACGCGAAGGCTGGCTGGCGCCGCAAGGGAGATCTCGGCGGCGAAATGCGCTCCGGATGAAAAGGCGCCGGCGGCCCAGCGGTAGCTCACCCTAACGCTCCCCCGTTCGTTGAACTGGATCCTCTTGCTCATCGCGTCGTCTTCAGCAACCAGCTCGACGACGATGTCATTCTGCAAGCGTTTGACCCGGAACGCGAGCGGCGTGCGGGCCCAGGATGCTACCGGACGGTATTCGGCGCGCTCGTAGTCCGCGGTCGCGAGGCCAGCTGGCAATACGCGATCCACGAACAGCGCGCGCGGATCCAGATCCACCGGTGGCAGTTCCTCCATCCGCAGCCCCTGCTCGATGTCGTGGATGCTCGCCGCATGGTCCTCCGACATCGCAACACGTGCTTCTGTCAGCGCTGCTGCGTTCTCCGGCCGCAGCTGGTGGTACGCCTCGCGGCGCCGAGTGAGGGTGTCCGCGTAGTTCGTGCCGGAGCCGAACAGGGTGAGCTCCTCGATCGCGCCTCCGCGCGCGGGACTCACCACGGCCGAGAAGCTCGAGGAGTGCACCCAGATCTCTTCGTTGCCGTCGTAGTCCAGATCGAGAATCTCGTACTCGAGCGTTTCGCCGACGCGAAGGATTCCTTCGGCGCGCGCGAGCTCGCGCCACACGCCCTGGCGCAGGTGCGGCAGGTACAGGCCGCCGAACACGCCGTGCCAGTAGGCGTCGTTGCACTGGCCGCGGCCGACCGCACGCCGCGCGTCCGGCGGGTCGCCTCGCAGCCGGCAGAGGGCCGAGAGCGCCAGCATCTTCTTGTGCAGGCGGTTCGACTCCTCGTACTTCACCTGGAAATTCCGCCAGTGGCCGCCGCGTACCAGTGCACCGTCCGGCCCCGCGATGCGCTCCGCTCCGAGATCGTGCTCAAGCCGCTCGAGGCGGACGGCTGCCTCGGCGGGGAGCGACCACGCTTCCATCTCCCGGTACGAGGCCGCTGGTAGGTAGGCGAGGCCACCGCTCGGAACCGTCTCCAACGCGTCGGCGAACGTCGATAACACCACCTCGCCGCGATCGGCTAGCGACTCGAGCGTGTCTATGAATTCGTCGAGCCAACCGCCGCCGTATACCCGGTCGCGGGTACCCGGCCAGCCGCCAAACTTCTCACCATCGTCGGCGAGGACGGCGAGCTCCTGTCCGGCTGCGCGCAGCTTCCGCAGGTATGTCGCCACTTCATCGGGCGCGCGGAAGGGCACGAGGTAGCGGAGCTTCTGGTCGATCGGGAAGAGTGCGACGCGCTTGCCGCCGCTCTCCGTCCAGAACGGTGCGTGCAGGCGCTCCGGCCGAAAACCGGCCACGGCGAAATGGTGGTCATCGACGAGGGCGAACTGTACGCCGGCGTCCGCGAGGTCGGCGGCGAGCCCGGGCTCCCACACCCGCTCGGTGAGCCAGAGTCCACGCGGATCGACGCCGAACAGCCGCGCGATCGCCTCGCGCATCCACCGGATCTGCTCCAGCCGATCCTCGCGCGGCAGCACGGCGAGCACGGGCTCGTAGAAGCCGGCGAGCAGCAGCTCCACTCTGCCGTCGGCGACGAGCGGTCCGAGAAGGTCGAGGTAGCGCGTGTCGTTCGCCTCGAGCCACTCGAGCAGTGGACCCGAGATGTGGAGCGCGATCGGAAAGACGTTTCGCTCGGCGACGCGCCGAAGAAACGGGAAATAGACCTCCGAGACATGCTCCTCGAACACCGAGTCGAAGTTGCCGACCGGCTGATGCAGATGCACGCCGAACGTGAAGCGCAGCGGTCCGCGAGACATCCTACGCCGGAGTCAACGCGCGCGGCGCCGGCCGTTCAGGCGCCGCGAAGCCCAGCCGCTGTGCGATGGAAGCGAGAAGCATCGGCGCGCCAGCAAGCTCGCCGCGTACCCGGGCGAAGGTCGTCTGCGCGTCATATGGAATGGCGATCTCCATCTCCTCGGCGAGATCCGCGAGATCGAGCACGCGTGCCACTGCCGCGTCCCCGCGGTCGGTGGCGAGAGTGTCGACGGCGCGCACCAGCGCCTCGGGCACGACGTCGGCAAGCGCGACGCCAGACGCGAGGCGCGCGCGGTCGGCGTCGGTGAGACCACGATCGAAGATGCCGCGTCGCACCTCGCCCACAATCGCGTCGCGCTCGGTGTCCGGAAGGTCGGGTACCGAGAGCCGCAAACTTTTTGTCGCAGCCGCGTCGCTTGCTTCGTCGGCGGATCTGGCCTCGCCCGTCGCCAAGCCCGCTCCCCCGTCCAGAGCGCGAACCTCGACCGCTGCGTGGAGAGCGCGACGGAGTGCGCCGTCGCTATCCGCACCGGTGCTCACGGTCCTGACCTCGAAGACGTGCTCGCGACCCGTGCGACGCTCACGCACGAGCACACGGTCCGAGTCGATATCGACATCTGCCGAGCGGACGTGCAGGCCGGCGGCATCGACACCATTGAGGCGGGCGAGCGCATGCGCGGCGGCCACGCTCGCGAATGGCGGGTGCTTCGGCTTGGCCTTGCGAAGGTAGATGTCGCGTGCGGTCCCGGAGCGCGGATCGTTTCCGCGTGCGCCGGCGAGGGTGTCGAGCAGATTCGCCTCGAGCGACACACCCTCGGGCCCAGCGAGCTCGATCGCTCGCGCCGCGTAACGCATGATCTGCAGTGGCTCGAGCCGGTCGATGTCGTCGAAGAACCAGGCGCACGACGAGAAGAGACGGAGCGCGTTTCGCTCGAGCTCGAGCAACTCGCGCGCGCGAACGCTGAGATTCTCTGTGCGCGCCGTAAAATCGGCGGACCCGTACGCGTCGCGCGCAGCCCATGGGTCGCTGAAGAACGCCGCGCCCTCGCGTGTGAAGATCGCGTGCAGTCCGTCGGCCAGCTTCTCCATCCCGTTGCGCAGCGGCGCGCGCCACGCCTGTGACGGATTATTGGAGGTGGCGCCGTCGCCGCAGTTGGCGCGCCAACGCTCGACGCCATGCACGCAGCTCCACGAGGACGGTGACACCAACGTCACTGGCGTGACGGCCGGATGCTTCGCGAGAAAGGACGCGAAGTTCTCGAGATGCACGCGTGGATCGCGCTCCATCGCGTCGATCACCGCGGCAAGCGCCATCTCGCCGAAGCGGTGATGGTGCCCATACGTCTCGCCATCGGATGCGGCGGATAGGAGCTCCGGAGACCCGCCGTCCGCGATTCCCGCGAGCAAGCGCGCAATCCACACGCGAGCGTCGCCGAGCAGCCCGCCGAACGCGATGCCGTGCGACATCGGGCCATCGTAAATGAAGAGTGCGATCTCGCGCCCGTTCGTCGTCTGGTACAGGCCCGGCATTCCACGGGCGGGGGCCGTGACGACCTGGTTGGGCGCGAGGATCGTGAAGCGAATCCCCTCGGCGGCGAGCACGTCGAGCGTCTCGTCGTCGACTGCCGTCTCGGGCAGCCACATGCCTTCGGGCTCGCGCCCGAAGCGGCGGCGGAAGTCGGCGATCCCCCAGCGCACCTCGGTGGTCTTGTCGCGTCGGCTCGCCAGCGGGAGAATCGTATGATGAAAGGCCTGCGCGATGGCGTTGCCGTGGCCCTTCAGCCGTGCGGCGCTCAGTCTATCCGCCTCCAGGATGGCACCGTATGTCGCCGGAGCTTCGCGCTCGAGCCACGCGAGGAGCGTCGGCCCGACATTGAAGCTCGTGTAAGCGAGTGCGTTGATGACGCGCGCAATCTTGCCACCGGTTCCGAGCACGCGTGCCGCTACGACGGCGCGATAGCATTCGCTCTCGATGCGCGCGTTCCAGTCGTGAAAGGGCGCCGCCGTCGGCTGGCGCTCGATCTCCTCCAGCCACGGATCCTCGCGCGGCGGCTGGTAGTAATGGCCATGAATGACGATCGAGCGCGACATCAGACGGGAGCGCGCATGCCCAAGGCAGCGGCGAGCGACGGCAGGACGTCCGGGAAGATGTCGTCACGCGTGCGGAGCTCGGCCGCGATGCGCGTCGCCTCCTCCAGAGAGCCAGTCGCGACGCCGGCGCCTAACGCGTCGAGCAGGCGCGCGAGGTCGGAGGTGTGCGAGTGGAAGCGGTGGTCGGCATAGTCCGTCGCCTCGCCGGTCGAGATGATGAACTGCCAATCGGATGACTGCGCGAGGAGGAGCGTCCGCGCGGCCTGGGCGAGCGCCTCGTGCGCCGAAGGCTCGGCGAGCGCCCGCGGCGCGAGGTCCCAGAAGGTGCCCTCGAGCGGCCACAGACGCTGCCACGTCCAGGTGGTACGGGGGTTGAGCCACATGCTGAAGTCGCCGTCGGCGCCCCACGAGCCTTCGGCGAGTTGAAGCCCGGGCCGCTCCGGGCGTTCGGCGAGGTGCCGCGACGCCGTGACCGGTCGAACGTTCGGGTGGTGGAGGAGTGCCCGGTACAAATCGGAGAGGAACTGCGTGCCCTCGAACCACCAGTGCCCGTAGAGCTCCGTGTCGAAGGGAATGGCGATGAGATTCGTGCCCCACGGATACTGCTCGCGGGCGATGTCGGCGAGCAGGCTCGCGTAGTGGTTCGCGTGATCCCGCGCCTGGCCCATCGCGTTAGGCGGTACGTAGGGTTGCTTGTGTCCGAGGTCGGTGCCCGGCCCGCTCACTCGCCACAGCTTGAGGCCACCGGGATAGCGAATCTTGTGGAACTCGAGATACCACTGATCGCCCGGATATCCGCCGTGGCGGCTCCAGACCTGCGCCGACGACCGCGGATCGCGCAGGAGCACGCTCAGCGAGCCGTTCTGCCCGTGCGCGACGTCGTAGGCGCGGTACGGCGTGCGCGTCTGACCGTGCTCGCGCGCCATGTGCGAGTCGGCGAAGAACCAGCGGAAGCCCGCCTCGGCGACGAACTGCTCGGTGCCGGCGCGAACGCGCGGCTGCGGCGCGCCGGACATCGGCTCCCACCATCCGCGCGGCCGGTAGGCGCACTCCGGCACCCAGCAGCCGTCCGGCCACTGGCCAAAGATGCGGTTATGCTCGGCGCGACCAAGTCCGAGCTGGAAACGAATACTTTCGTCGCGACCCTGGAGCGGCAGGAAGCCGTGCGTCGCCGCGCCGCCGGCGATCTCGATCCGGCCGCGCTGGGAGAGATGGCGGAAGGCCGCCGGGATGTCGCGGTCGATCGCCTGGAAGAGCGTCCGTAACTGCGTCAGGCGCTCTCCCCAGAATCGCGCGACGTTGGCTAGCGCGCCTCCATCGACGTTCGCCAGCTCCGCCGCTGTCTCGGCGCAGGCCGCGAGGCGCGCGTCGAAATAACGATCGAGCTCGCGGTGAAACGTAGGATGGGCGAGCTGGTTGGCGAGCACCGGCGTGAACGCGATCGTCACCGGCGCCGGCACCGCCGCGCCCTCGAGCTCGCGAAAGTGCGCGAGCAGCGGCAGGTAGGTGTCGATCGCCGCCTCGGAGATCCAGTCGCTGCCGTGCGGCCACCCGCCGTGGTTGAGGACGTACGGCAGGTGGCTGTGCAGCGTGAGGACGAAGTCCATCGCTAGCGCCCCGGTTGCGCGGGACGCCTAACGATGCGGCCAGCCCGCGGCGAGCACGCCGCGATAGACCGACAGGTAGCGCTCCTCCGAGCGTTCCCATGCGAAGTCGCGCGACATCGCCTCCTTCATCATCTTCGTCCAGCCGCGCTGCTCCCCGTACTGCCGGACCGCGCGCGTCGCGGCACGAGCGAATGCGCCGGCGTTGTACTCATCGAACAGGAAGCCGGTGATGCCGTCGTCCACCGTGTCGG
>Ga0307312_10001440_pt1 | contig 12138 bp, 18 predicted proteins | sample ER_DNA_202_FD_194489 | JGI IMG/M metagenome (GOLD analysis project Ga0307312, IMG submission 194489) | Bulk soil microbial communities from the East River watershed near Crested Butte, Colorado, United States - ER_DNA_202 | ecosystem: Environmental > Terrestrial > Soil > Floodplain | place...
TCAAGCGGGCGAACGACTGGATTGCTGACGCGCATCGCGACGACGGAAAGAGGTTTATCGTTCGCGCCGACGAAAAGCTGAGAGCGTTTCTCGAACTTCAACGAGTCACCCGCGAATCATTCCGCTTCCCAAATGCCGAATAATTCGGCACAATTCTCAAATGTTGGGAACAACAATCACCTCAATAAACATTTCAAATGAGAAAGAGAGGTTTCCATGAAAAGTATAATGCAAATGGCTTACAAAACCGCCTGTTGATGGACCGCGATCGGTGCTCTTGCTCCGCCTGATGGTTGGCGGCGTGTTCTTCTGGGAGGGAGTGCTTAAATTCGTCTATGTAAATCAAGGAGTTGGACGATTCACCAAGCTCGGGATGCCCTTTCCCGCATTTACGGCCGACTTCGTCGGTTGCCTTGAAATCGTGGGCGGACTACTTTTACTCTTGGGACTGCTTACGCGACTAATCGCCATTCCCTTTGTAATCGAAATGATTGTCGCAATGCTCTCAACGAAAATCTCGATGTACTCGGGGACGTCCCCGCTTCCACTACCGCCGGTGCCACCTCAGACCGGATTCTGGGCGGTTTTACACGAAATTCGCTCCGAATATGCGCAGATCATGGTCGCTCTTTACCTGCTGATTAATGGACCCGGAAAATGGTCGATCGACGCCCTTCTGGACAAGCTTCGAGCGCCAAAGCTACGATGATTTCGTCGCAGGAACTGTTGTCATCCAACGTGCTAACCCATCGCTCCAGCCAACCCGCTGGCCGGTGCATGACAGTAATTGAAATCCGACCGCACCGTTGGGGCTGGAAAGTTTTTTAGGCTCCGGGCGTTGAGCCTGTGTTCCGGGAGAACGCGATAGGCGTGCTGCAATCGTTCACCGCCTCGCAACTGCTCCCATGAGGCGCTCCCATTCGTCGAGGCTCCCGCGAAATCCAAGCTCGCAAGCAGTATTGAAACTCAGCCGGGCCTTTATCTCGCGGCGTTTTCCCCCTTTTGTGTCCTTGGCGTTCCGATAATGGCGGCGCGAAATGAATATGTGTGACGCCAGGGGGTCGTGCTCGGCTTCCATCACGGTGAGTTCGGTTTCAACGTCATGTATCGCCGTAGTGAGCCGTTGCAGTGCGTCCTGAAGGCGTGCGAGGCCCATAATGTTCAGTCGAACATAATCCTTGCTGAACGTCAAACCCTCACTCCAGCTTCAATCACCGGAGCTGGGAGAATGGTTTCTCCTGTTTGATTGGTCTGCGGAAGCGCAATCCGGCGAAGCGATTTCGCTTAATCGTTATCTAAATCTTTCCAATTCTCATCGCTGTCAGCCCGGCAAGTTTTTCCATTGGGGCAATACTCCATCTTTAGAACGGGGTGTATCTCCCAATTAGTGTCTCGCTTTAGCGGATGGTGGAACAGGTGCCCTGTATCAAACAACAGCAGACCGGTTACGCGCACTAACAGTTTCCCCATTGGATTCCTCTTACTAGATTTCTTCCAACTAGCCTCGATCAAGGGGTTCAACTCATCTCTAGTGAAGTTCGGGTGGCCATCAACGCGAACACGCGGAGTAAATTCTGCCGTCACGGAATGACGCTCGTCTTTCGCCAAACGTGGGATGCTTTATCCTGGGATTAACCAACACGATATGGTTATCCGTGTTCACTGGGTCAGTAAGCTCGCAATTTGTGCTTTCGCCGCCTCCTATTCTGGCTGTGAGCGCCCAGGCGACGACCGTGATTTTTTGGCCTTCGCCTAAGTGTTTCAATTCGTCGCGACTTCCACACTGAGTGAGATTCGCTGGATGATGAGGCAGATCTTTCAACCACTGAATGCTTCGCAGGACCGATTGTTGACCGTCCGACTGGATATTCTTTCGCTTGTTTAGTTCTGGATCACAGGGGTGATCTGGGTCGGGCGGGCCGCATCCTTCATCCTGGCAGTGGGCAACGTCCGCAATGCCTTCCGGGCAGGGTCTGTCCGGGCAGGGCTGCTGCGGGTCAGCAGGTGCACAGAAAACAAACAACAAGAGAAAAAGTATTGGGAGGATTCGTTTCATGGCTGGTTCATATCACTTTGTGATTGCGATGTGAATGGCAAAAGAGGCACAATCACGAAGCGTGAGAGGTTTTGTTGTTTTAATTTGTAGCTTTGCACTCGTGTGTGCTGTGCGCGGTGACACAAAAAAAACCCACGCCCAATCATCCAAACCTGCTTCGAGTAGTGGCAAACCTGCAGCATCCAGCGGTACACACGCTCAGCACGCGCAAGCGCCACAGCATAGACCTGTAAATGTGGTACACCCGACACTGAACAACACCCAGGTTCACACACAAGCGCAAGCGCTTCAGCATCTAGCTCCAACTGGAGTACATCGAGCGCAGGTTCCACCGGGAGGGCATGCAGCGCAGATCGGACAGCCTGGCCATCCACAGCCGCAAGGAGGTCGTCCACACACTGCTACGGCTATTCAACCTGCTGCTCCAGCTCTTACAAAGGAACAACAGGCGGAAGTGAATGCTCAAAATTGGGGATTTCGTAGCGCGGAGCAATACCGCAAATGGAAGGAGACGGGGCGAGTGAAAACAGCGGGAAGCGCGGCCACGACGCGTGCGCCTGGCGGGCAGCATGGAGGTACCGCAGGCGGTTCTGGTACCGCTGAGTTACACAACGGCGTCCATCAGTTTCCTTCACGTCATTTCAATCTGCCGAATACGCTGCCTGCCACTCAGCATGTGAAGTTCCAACCAGGTAATCACATCCCAGAATGCGAGAAATGGCGAGATTCCAGATATAACGTATTTCGGAAATACACGGCGACTTGGCACGATGCAGATTGGTGGCGAACCCATTGCTCACGCATCGTTTTTGTCTTAGGCGGATGGTATTATTGGCACGGAGGCTACTGGTTCCCAGCGTGGGGGTACAGTTCGGAGGCGTTTTATCCGTACGACGGCCCGATTTACGCCTTTAACGACTTCGACCCCGACCAAGCTGTCGCCAACGTTCAGGCCACATTACAGCAACTCGGTTACTATAACGGCCCGATAAACGGCTTGTTGGATTATGCCACCCGTGTGGCTATTGCCAATTACCAGCGCGACCACGGACTTTACGCCACATCCACAATCGACGAACCAACATTAGCAGCACTCGGAATGGCTTAAATCAGAGAACTTGTTGGACGCAGAGACGTAACCTGTCGAAATCGTGCGTGAGATATTGGGAAATCATTGCCGACAATCTGAAGAAAGCCGGTTGGAGTTGGGGCTGTGTCTCAGCGATTGATTCCAACGGGCGGACGTATAGGACTAAGGTCCTATATGTAGACTAACGAAAAGCTGCGAAACTTCGTGATTCTATAGTTTCCCAACTTCTCACATGGCAGGGAAGGCGGCAGGGGCGGTGGGCTATTGGAGGAATTCTAAGAACTCTAAATGAACAACCACATGGCCACGCTTCCGCGAGTCATCCAAATCCAGATCGCGCAGCGATCTGAAATGAATTCTTCAGCGGGAAATCAGAGAAGGCCAAAACAACGAAAGAAAAATTAAGTTAATGAAAAATCGCAGCAAAGTAATGATATTCACAGCGATCGTGTCCGTCCTTGTCTGCTTTGGGCTTGTGTCCAGAGTGCAAGCGCAAGACGGTCCGCCGTGTCCAACCAGCACACTGGCGCCTTACGGCTTGGCGCCCGATAGCCATTGCGCCGGGACGGGATGTCTGGTGAATTTCAACAACTATCAATGGTGGACGGCCTTCACATTCAATCCAAACCAGGGGTATTATTACAACGGCGGCCTCGGGACTACTTTTGCACCCGAGCACGTTGTTGTGGACCGTCAAGGCGACCTGCATCTCAGGATGGCCAAAGATTGGAACAACAACACCGAATGGGCCGGGGCCGAAGCGGTATTGATGTTCCGCGCAGATGGCACCCAAGCCAACCTTGGCTATGGCGACTATCTGGTCACCGCTGAAATTGTGAAGCCCAGGAACGCGACCTTTGAGACCTACGACCCAAATGTGGCACTCGGCATGTTCACGTACGAGCGTCCAGCAACCGGGTCCCCAAACAACCCTGCCCGCGAGATCGATTTAGCGGAAATCTCCCGGTGGGGTTGGAACCACGTAACGCCCGCAGCCTGCCCGTTCACGGGCACTCAGGGATTTTTCGACAACATGACGCTTTGCCAAGGGAGCGCGCAGTTCGCGCTTCAGGTTTTCACGCTACATTCAGGAATGGTGACGCGCTACGACATCGGACGTACCAACAAGATCACGCTGGTCATGAGGTGGCGCGAGGGCCAGGTTACTTTCGAGAAGTATAACGGGATTCATAAGCTCGACAACCTCCCCACGCAGGAGAAATTCGCCTGGACGACACCACCCGAGCTAAGGGACTTCGTCCCGACACCGGGTTGCCAGCGGTTCCACATTAACCTCTGGCTAGGCAATTACTACGATACGAATTGGAACAGTTTGCCTCCATTTGCTCCCCATGCTGGGCCGACCGACGGAGAAGAGGTGGAGGTGGTCATTAGAAACTTCGAGTTCCAGCAGCCGTAGCTCCATGAGGCTGGCCGGGACGCCGTCTCACCCCAGCTATCCACTTCACCAGAACGCCGGCAGCACCTCCGTGCCGAACAGACGCAGCGACAGCATCGCCTCCGCGTGCGTCATGTTGCCGAAGTTCATGTTGAGCAGGAGCAGCTCGACGCCGATGTCCTCGAGTCGGGTAGCGGCGGCGACGGAAAGCGTTTCGTTGTGCGGGCGGATGAAAAGCTGACTGCGTTTTTGGAACTAGAATCGGCGATTCGGCGGTTCAAGTAAGGTGGATGTGAATGTCCTGCGGTGCAGCTCCTACATTTTGCGGGGCAGGACTTCGTAAACGTCCATAGGAGACCGTAGGACCGCTGCAGCGCTTGGTCAGCTTTGCGAAATAAATTCCATGTTCGCAAGCGTTCCTACTGCCCACCAAAGTTGTTGATTGAAGTTTTCAGGTCCGAGGTCTTCAATCACGTATCCAAGGGCCTCCATTGCGAGTTTTCCACGGTCAGTCCAATCCACTTCGAATCCCTTGGCACTTGGGCCATATTGTTTGATCCATTTCGCTTTGACCATCAAATCAAGCGCATCAGAAAGATACTCTTCAGGTGTCTTAGATTCATTTGGCATTGACGATGGTAAACGCTTTCTACGGCATTTTCTACGGCGGCACAGGCGGGAGAGCCCGACCGCTCTATCGCCGCTCTACAGAAACTGCTTTCCACCCCATATGAAGCGCCGCTGGCTTCAGGAATGCCTCTCACTCCCGCGCTTCTTCGTCTCGATCCGATGTTCGATCCACTTCGGAATGATCCGCGCTTTCAAAAACTGGTTGCTTCGCCCGCGCCGAAAGAAGCTGCACCGAAATAATCTTCGTCTCCTCGTTAGGCTGCGCCACGACCTTGCGAGCTGTGATTGTCGATACGTACTGAGCTAGGGCAGTCATTGCAGCCCAGCGAAGTACGTGCAAATCGCTCACCACTCTTTGAACTCGCCCGCGTGCTCGTGCGTCTCGATCACGTTGCCCGCCTCATCGCAAACGCGAATCACAGCATCATGTGAAAAGGCGAATACAGTTGCCAAAAACGAAGGAAAGTTTTATCCACAGGACATGGACATGTCTCTCAAATCGTTGGAAGAAGCACTTTTGATTCGCCGCCAGATCGGCACTTTGGAAAAACGTCTTGCTTCACTTCTCGGCACAGCTTTATCGCGTTCAGCGTTCAAGACCGGCGGAAAAAAGATGTCAGCCGCTACGAGAGCAAAACTCTCCGCCGCAGCAAAAGCACAATGGGTAAAGCGAAAACGTAGCGGCGTCAGCGAAGCAGCGCGAAAGAAAGGCGGACTCACACCAGCGGGACGAAAGAGACTTTCCCAACTGATGAAAGCTCGGTGGGCAGCAACAAGAAGAGCTGCCGCCAGCAAAAAATAACATATGGCCTATGTCCGATGAGGGTTTATCGGCCAGCCGTCGATTGCCTAAATCTCAGCAAAGCGGGTTGGAGTTGGGGCTGCGTATCAGCCATAGACGCGCACGGGCGAACGATCTGGACTGCTGACGCACACTGCGACGACGGGAAGCGGTTTATCGTCAGGGCCGATGAAATGCTCACAGCGTTTCTCGAACTTGAAGCGGCGATTCGTGGCGCAATCGCGACGACCATCGGGTATCGGGTAAACGCACACGAGCGGTTAGCAACGAATACTTTAGTAGCGTGAAAACATTCTTTTCGATCATTCTCGCCCTCGCCGTCTCCCTTAGCACTGCTCTGGCGAAACATGGCGGACACCGCGGACACGGCGGATATCATGGCAAACACGGCAAACATTTTAGCTCGATATCGCCGCGAGGTGGATACAAGTTCAGCCGAAGCGGGTCAAAATTCAGCCGCGGCGCATCGGGAAAATACCGCAACTGGAGAGGTCGAAACTGGAGTGGCGGTAATTGGAGCGGCGATTGGCGGTATCATCGATTCTCCGGTGACCGATTGATCTTCAGCCGGGGATTTGGTTATCCGTACTACCGGGCTTGGTACCCCTCTTGGGGCTGGAGCGTTCCTTACGCGCTTACCTACGGCTATTATTCCTATGGGTATTATCCTTCGTATTGGTACGATTATGGTTATTACCCTTGCTCCATATCAAGAAGGCAATTCTTTGGGCCCTGACCCGTCGGAGGCAATTTTGCGATTGAGTCGCGTTTTTCCGAGCAAATTTGCCGTAGGTCGCAGTCCTAGCGAGGCGCGAAAAAAAGTTGCTCTTTGAACTCGCCCGCGTGCTCGTGCGTCTCAATCACGTTGCCGGGCGGCATCGTAAACGCGAATCACTGGACTTCCAGTTTCATCACCGGATGAATCTCCCATGCCGCGTACCCGGGAAGATGCTTCTCCGGTTTGACTGATCCTTGGGCGCATGGCCAACGTCCCAGTACGCCTTTCCCGTTACAGTGATGATCGGCGCTCCGATCAATTTCAGTTTTCTGTCAGAGCTAGTGTGAAACGGGAATCTCGTTGTCGTCCAACTGAAAACCGTCTCCCGGATCGAACACCATTGCTGCTTCGCCGGTATTTCACAGACAACAATGCCCGCTTTGTCTCCGGTCGCATCTTGCAGTGCAACGTGTAGATCACCGTCCATTTCGACTTTCACCGCAACTACGCGCCCCGTGAGCGCGAACCAATTATTCTCGATCCCGGTACGCTCTGAGCTTTGCGTTAAATGCTCCCCTGGCCCCGGCCAACTGAACACATCCGAAGGCGTGACGGCCTGTATTGCGCTCGCATCCACGGGCGGGTTTGAAGGATCGTTCTTCACCGCCCAGCGATGTTCGCCGTGGTTGTCGCGACATTCGCAAGGTGACTCAAACGTGACCGGCGGCGCTGCCGCTATACAAAGAAAAGCAATTGCAGCAACCGTGAACAGCGCGCGCGTCATTGCGTCCGTTCATATCACTTTGTCATTGTCGTGTGGAGCGCAAAAGCGGCAGAATCCGCCGTGTGAAGTTCGGGGCAACCACCTTGGCAATCCTGATCGTGTGCTTCGCATCAATCGCGCTGGCTGACGACTTCAAGACGATTGCCGGAAAGGAATACAAAAATGTCACGGTAAGCCGAGTCGAGGCCGACGGCATTGTGATCAAGGGCAAATCGGGAATCTCGAAAGTTTATTTTGTCGAGTTGCCGAAAGACGTTCAGGAACGTTTTGCCGTTCAACAAGGAGAAAAAATCTATCACGAAGTGGAGTTGAAAGACGTTCCCGGCTCTCCCCATGGCGACCGGGTCTTGTTTTTGGGTTTTGATCGAGATCTCCCGCAGCCGCAGGCAGTGGATAAGATGTTACGAGAATCGTTGGAGCACGCTGTTGCTGCCGACGGAAGCCGAGACATTGTCGCGATTGCGTTTCTGGGAGACGAGGTTCTGAGCGATACGCAGTATTCGGGCGAGCTTATGTACCGCGCAGCGCAAAGAAAGATCATGACCTTAGAGGAGGCACGGGGCGTGAAAACAACAATCACGGATGCTGCGGGTTATTCTGTGAAAGTTTCCGAGGAGAAGACGCTGGCAGGCATAAAACCTGAGCGAAAATGGTTAACGATTTTTTTGATCTACCCGACGCCACCGCCGTTGGAACAAGCATATACATCGATGCAGTCGGAGATCGAAAAGAATGTTCCAAGGGGCATGGACATTAATGTGTGCGTTAAGATTGGAGATAAGGGCGTGAAGACGTCACAACGACAAATGGACGATCCGACTGGTGGATATGTGTTCATGAGGTATGACGCGCCGTCGAAGAAGCTTTACCGCAAAAACACGCTGATCAAGACGATCAAGTAGCGAAAGCTTCGGTAACCAAAGCTGACCGGCACGGGTGTAGCGCATCGGAAATCAGATCGACGCCGCGTTTATCTTTGCGCGCGATTGGAAACCCGACAATCCATAGGAGCAAGCTAATGAACTTCGAGAAAGACCATGCGCCGCCTGGAATATATGATGGTACCTGCACAATCCCTAAGAGCGCTTCGTACACGTTCATAGGGGCGCACGCGTTTCAATCAAGTTGCCTGATTCATTTGCCATCCGATTCTTTCTCGAACATGGCGCATAGTCCGGGCTTGTAAAAGATCAGACGGAATCCGTATGCCTTCGCAAATGCCGCAATCTTTGCCCTGCGATTTTTTTCGTTTAGCGGCCAGAGGCGTTGCAGTTGATGTTCGTAAATAGCGCAGTGTCCCAATACCCCAGTTTGGCGTTCCAATTTGCGTTTGATCAGGCTGGCGAGAATTTTCATACCGCCGCGCTAATGCTTAGTGGACGAGGATTTTGGTCAGGCTGCGCCGTTGTTGTCAAGAGGATTCGTCGATGACATCATGGCCGGATCATTTCGCCATCCGGCAAATCAAAAACGATTCTAGCGCGATCCTGAGCAGGCTGCGTTCATCGGTGCACGCATTGGCCGACGAAATACAGGACAGCTATCAACGCCGCGAATAAAAGCAGCGCCGCTATCGCGAATTTCGTAAACGTGTGCACGGCATCGCGGAGAATACTTGGGCGAATCATCGGCAGTCAATCCCCAAGCGTGCAGGAATCGTTGATGACATGCTGGCTGAAATACTACATCCGCCGATCAAATGCGATTGTAGCGCGATCCTGTGAAGCGGGCGGTAGGTTGAGGCAACGCCATGGTTTAATCGTCAAGGGCAAGCGCATATCGTGTCCACCGCATTATGCTCCACCAAATAACGATTACGATCCACCGCATCACGATTGCGAACATGGTTTTCCGTTGATTCGCAGCCTGCGAGCATCAGCCCAACGATCAACATCAGTATTGTTTTCATTTGCGCTTTCCCTGTTGATTGTGGCCGGATCATCGTTTGGTTAGGCGTGGTGGGAGAGTAGTTCATAGACTGGCTTGTTATCCGCGTACACTTGCCATTCAGCAATGCGTCCATCTTTCACCCTGGCGCGCCATGCGGCTGGAATACGCCAAGTCGTCTGCGACGGCGCGTGCGTCGCCGAGGCGAAACCGCAAGCGAGAAGGAGCGTGCCGCGAGAAATCGCTGACTCCACCTCGATGCAGTAATCGGGAAAAAGGGAAAAGTACCCGCTCCAGCCCTCCTCGAGTTGTTTATGGCCCGATAACTTGGAGCCCAAGCTGTCAATAAAGACATGGTCGGTGGTGCACAGTGCGATGATTCCGCTCGGATCATGTGCGTTAATACGAGTCACGAACTTCTTCAGCGTTGCTTCTGCATCAGTGGAGTTTGCCATAGTTGCTCGCTTTAGCGCCTAACGAGAAAGAGATAAGCCACGGCAGGGTGTCGTGGCAAACACGCTGGACATATTTCGCAATGGGGCCGTTGGCTTCATTGATTGGTTAGATGCAAAACCAGCCATGTTATTTCTTCGCTGGGATCTCGTCGTACATGTAGCGGAAGATCTTCCACGAACCGTCTGTTTGCTTCTTCCACACAAGCAGGTTCTTGCCGCGGAAATGGATCTGTTTGCCGCCTTGCCGATCGCCGGCTCCTCCTTCGGCATCAGGACCGCGTTTTCGTCGTAAAGATTGGTGAGCGTCTCGACGTCTTTCTTGTTCGCCTCGGCGATCCACTCCTTATAACGATCCTCCACCACGGCTTTGACTTTGGCTTCGTTATCCCTCCATGCGGGAAAATCCTCGGTACAGCAACGACACCGCAACCCCCTGCAGCACGTGGTAGACCGCGTTGTGATCGAAGTAATTCGGGTCGATCCCCAACTTGGCCTGCTGCAACACCGCGGCGACCCCTGAGAGGCCAAACGACACCGCAAGCAAGGTCCACGGCCGGCTTCGCAGCCGCGCCGCCATCATCACGGCGGTGAGCAGAAACAGGCCGAGCGCGGGAGCGTAGAAACGAACGATCATCCGGAACGACTCGTCCACCAGGATCACAACCGCAGCGAAAGCGAGGGCGTAGACCAGGTCTATCCCCCGGCGCAGCGTCACCGGGATCGCCGGCAGCAGATTTCGCAGGGACAAATCGATCAGCGTGGTCGCAACCACCAGGATGGAGAACGGCACCGGCATCCAGACCAGGTAGCCGCCGCGAGTCCTGGTTCCGTCGGGAAAGAATCCGTGGAAGACCGCGCCGGCTAGCGCGCCGACCGCCAGTCCCCACAGGATGATCGCTCCGGCGGTTCGCATCGGCGTGCTGGATTGCCACAGGCGCCAACCGAGCCAGGCACTGAGGATCGCGAGCCCGAGGTCGGTAAAAACGACGTCGGGATGAAGAATGGTGATCAATCGCCGCGGAGCTGGCGGGCCTTCGCCGGCACCCGCAGCACGACGAGGAACATGAGTGTGAGCGAAAGCAGTTTGCGCATGCTCTTTAGACCGTCAGCATCATTACATGTTGAAACTGATCCGTCATCTTGGCCTCTCGATATAGAGGGATCAGTCGAGGTCTAACTAGAATTAGACTGCAACTTGCAATCTATTTCCGCCTCCATAGAGGCAGTTTCCTGAAAAACAATGCAAGTTGCCAAGGCAAACTGCTCGTCCGAGCCATTATCTAATTACGGCTCCTTGAACTCACCCGCGTGCTCGTGCGTTTCGATCACATTGCCAGCCGCATCGTAAACGCGAATCACAGCATCATTGGGTATCCAAATCCACCCAGTTTTTGTCGCTATTAGCTCGGCAAGTTTTTCCCTTGGGGCAGTACTCCAACTTTAGAACCGGGTGTATCTCCCAATTAGTCTCTCGCGACAGGGGATCGCCGAAAAAGTGCCCAGAATCAAACATCAGCAGACCCGTTACGCGCACCAAGAGCTTTCCGCTAGGGTTAATCTTGGAGTTCAACTCCGTTCTGGTGAACTTTGGATGATCTAGCCGCACACGCGGAGTAAATTCTGCAGTCACGGAATGATCTTCGTCTTTCGCCAACGTGGGGTTCTTCACATTACGGTCAACTAACACGATATGGTTATCCGTATCCGCTACGTGCGTAAGGTCGCAGTTACACTTTTCGGCCCCTTCTGGCTTGGCCGTAAGTGCCCAAGCAACCACCGTGATTTTCTGCCCTTCGCCCAACTGTTTCAATTCGTCACGACTTCCGCACTCGGTGAGATTCGTTGGATCTGGCAAAGCTTTTATCCATCGAATGCTTCGCAGGACCGCCGGTTGTTGATCGTCTGATCGCATGTTCTTTCGCTTATTTAGTTCTGGATCGTATGGGTGATCCGGGTCGAACGCTTTCTTGCGGCACCCTTCATCCGGACAGTCGCCGATACTATTAGTTCCAGGCGGGCAAGGCTTGTCCGGGCAGTCAGCAGGTGCGCAGAAAACGGGGAGCAAGAGAAAAAATATCGGGAGGGTTCGTTTCATGGCCTGAGTTCATATCATTTTCACGTTGCGGTGTGGAGAACAAAAAAGGCAAAATGCGGGCCTGCGTGAAGTACTGGGAGATCATCGCGGACAATCTCCAAGAAGCGCGGTTGGAGCTACGGTTACGTCTCAGCTTTGGATTCTGAGGGGCGAACAATCTGGATTGCTGATGCGCACCGCGGGGACGGGAAGCATTTCGTTGTGCGTGCGGATGATAAGCTG
>Ga0307312_10001443_pt1 | contig 12133 bp, 10 predicted proteins | sample ER_DNA_202_FD_194489 | JGI IMG/M metagenome (GOLD analysis project Ga0307312, IMG submission 194489) | Bulk soil microbial communities from the East River watershed near Crested Butte, Colorado, United States - ER_DNA_202 | ecosystem: Environmental > Terrestrial > Soil > Floodplain | place...
TCGATACCCTCAAAGACCTTTATGTTGAAGAGTTAAAGGATCTTTACAGCGCTGAGAAGCAATTGGTGAAGGCGCTTCCGAAGATGATCAAGGCCACAAAGCATCCAGAGCTGAAAGCGGCATTCAAGACTCACCTGCAGCAGACGGGGGAGCACGCAAGACGTCTCGAGCAAATCTGCGAGGAGCTTGGCGTTAGTCCGCGCGGGAAAAAGTGTGTCGGAATGGAAGGCCTGATCGAAGAGGGCAGCGAGCTGATCAAGGAGAAGCCGGACGACGACGTTCTGGACGCGGGCCTGATCTCAGCGGCGCAGCACGTCGAGCACTACGAGATGGCTGGTTACGGTACCGTCCGCACGTACGCAAAGCAGCTGGGCTACGAGGCGCAGGCCGAGCTACTGCAGCGGACACTCGACGAGGAAGGCGAGACGGATCATCTCCTCACCGATCTGGCCGAGGCGCGAATCAACCTCGACGCAGAGTAGACGGAACGAAAAAAAACCGGCCTGGATGGCCGGTTTTTTTTTGCGTTACGAACCCCGTCGTCCTGATTTAATTGATGTCGCGGGCGGCTTCCCCGATCTCACCGGCGGGATTGGGGGTGGTTGCTGCACCTTCGTTACGTCAGGCACGCCGTGTGGTTGCTGCGCACCTTTGACCTTCTTCTTCGAGAAGTCGGGGATCTCATTTTTTCGCTTCATATCATCTCCGTTCGAGGCGAGGGCTGCGCGTCATCATGCCAAAGGGGGGACTCGAACCCCCACGGATTGCTCCACTGGATCCTAAGTCCAGCGCGTCTACCAATTCCGCCACTTCGGCGCTCGCGTCAAAGATAGCGACCGCCTCCGGCTGCTACAAAGCACGATCGACGATCCGACGCGCTCAAAAGAAAACCCCCGCCAACTGCAGCGGGGGTTTCACTTTCATTGGTACGAAGGTGAGCGCTATCTGTCTATCTGCAAATTGACGATTCTCGGATCGCGTGTTGCGCCTTGCAGCGAGAAAACCTTGAGGCTGACATAATCGCCGTTCTTCAGGCGTCCGAGCGCCTGCTGGAGATCGCCGGTCGTGTTGATCATGCGCGCCGGAGCGGGATACAACACTTCCGTGATCACGTCGTATCTGAACAGCTTGTCCTCGGAAGGCCCGCCTGGAATCACGTCGGATACCATCACTCCGCGCACTGGCATCGGCATTCTCGCCTGCGCCGCGAGCTCGGTGCTGACCGGCGCCACGGAGATCCCGAGCGCCGGGTGAACGCTTCCACCGCCCGACGGCTCGGTGCGGGTCGCAGCCGTCGCGACCTGCTGATTGCTGTTCGCTTCCACCAGAGGTACGCGGAAAACCTTGCGCTTGCCGTACCGCATCACCTCGATGTCGATCGACTCACCAGGATTGTGGTTGCGAACGATCCGCTGCAGGGTGCTGACGCGGTCGACCGGCTGTCCGTCGGCGGTGATGATGACATCACCAGGCTCGAGTCCGGCATTTCGCGCCGAGGCGATCTCAGGCGGGAACCCGCGTACGAGCACTCCTCGAATGTCCTTCACGCCGGCGACAGCCGCGTCTTCGGGGCTGACATCGTCGATCTGAATTCCAAGCGCCGGAACGCGAACGCGTCCGTGCGCGATGATCTCATCCATCACGCGCTTCGCGAGCGTGATCGGAATCGCGAACCCATAGCCGGCGTTGTAGCCGGTCGGACTCGCGATCGCGCTGTTGATGCCGATTACCTCGCCGCGCGCGTTGACCAGCGGACCGCCGGAGTTTCCCGGGTTGATTGCCGCGTCGGTCTGAATCAGGTCGCTGATTGCGTACTTGTTCTCGCCGTTCGGATTCATCAGATCCGCGAGGCTCCGGCCTTTCGCACTGATAATTCCCGCGGTTACGGTATTCTCGAGGCCGAGCGGATTGCCGATCGCGAGAACCCACTCTCCGATGCGCGAGGCGACATCGTTGCCGAGGGAGACGGTGGGGAAGTTGCCGCCATCGATCTTGATTACCGCGACATCGGTGGTGCGATCGTGACCGACGACCTTCGCGGTGAAGACGCGATGATCCATCATGCGCACCGTCACCTTGTCGGCGATGGTCTCGCGATCAGAGTTCGTGACGACGTGGTTGTTGGTGAGGATGTATCCGTTCGACGTCACGATGAATCCCGAGCCCTGTCCGCGCGTAGGACGCGACTGCGGCGGGATGTCAAACTGACGGAAGAAGTCATCCAGTCCGGGAGGGACAGCCTGCGGCGACTGACCGCGGCCACGCTGCGTAGTTCCCGTGGATCGCGCGGCGCTGAACACTTCGATCGAGACGACTGCCGGCGTGACGTTGTTCGCGATCGCGACGAATGCGTTGCTCGCTTCGGCGATTGGCTGAACCTGCGCGGGACTCGGGCGGCTTTGCGCGAATCCGAGCTTGGTCCAGTTCATTCCTGAAGCGACGATCAATCCGCCAACGAAGGCGGTGATAACGGCTACGTAGAGCCGTGCTCTGTGTGTATCAATTGACATGCGACTATGTGGCTAAAGGGTGTAACAATATGACACGTTACCGTGGCTCCAGGTTTCACGCGGGTTTTCCGTGGGAACGGAGGGTAACGCGAAAAAGAAATCGCCCGACACCTTATTAGTACGCGCGAAGGGGTGCAGATGCTCAATCCAATCTATGTCGGATTTGTCGTGCGAACCGATGAGCAAGCATCCAAACGGCGTCCTATTATGAGGATCGCCCAGGTCGGACAGCGCAACAAACATGCATTTCCCGATGTGGCCGAGAGTGCGGAAAAACCTGCCCTAAGGTCCAAAAAGTTACGTTTGAACCTGTAACGAAACGATGTGCGTGTAAAAAAACGTTACACCGTTATAGATGAGCTTGAGGGGGTCGGATTTCGTAAGTCATGCGGTGACAATGTGTTGAGGCTCGGCACATCCGTTGCCTTAGGGAGGCCGTCGCTCCGATCTCCCTCAACCGCCGGACTACATGACAACCGCCCGACTGTTTCGATCACTCCCAGCGATCCTTGGCGCATTTGTACTAGCGTCGTGCTCCGACGCGCGCATTCCGAACCCCACAGCGCCCGTCGAGGCCTCCGCCGACCATGGTTCAGACGGTGGGTCGGGCTCATCGGACTTGACGGAATCCCAGACCAGCTCCGGCGGCCCCGAGCTCCGGGCGCTCTGGTGGGATCGGGAACACAAGGGAGTCCGCGTCACCAGGACGATAGGCCCATCGGGCGGAACGATCGCCATTCCCGAGACGGGACTCACGATGTCCTTTCCCGCGGGCGCGGTGGCCGCTCCGATCAGCATCACCATCACGGCGGACGAGGATTACGTCGCCTACAAGATGGATCCGGCGGGAACGACGTTCCTGAAGGATGTCACGGTCACCCAGTCCCTCTCCAAAACTGAACTGGGTTTCCGCCCGCTGCGGACCCAGCTCTTTGCGGCGTACATCGCCGACGACAGGCTGAAGCTCAGTGGCAAGGTACCGGTTCTCGAGCTCGAGCCAACCGAAACGATCTTCTCGCTGCTGAATCCGCTGATTCCGCAGGCGCAAGTCTGGATCATCAGGCATTTCTCCCGCTACATGCTCGCTTCAGGCTGATTCGCAACTAACCGCTCACCGGGTCCTTCCAATGATTCGCTCCAGGTTCGTCCGCTCCTTCACGCTCGTCCTCGCAACCTTCGTAGCGCTCTCGTGCTCCGAATACTCGCCGACCGCACCAATTGCGGCTCCGACCCAGGCTCAGGACGGGCTCATTTCTGGTCTCCTCGGCATCGTTACCAATCTCCTTGGATCAGTTCTCAAGGTTGTCGTGGGCGTCGTCGACCCGAACGGTATCGAGGTCCGCGCGGTAAGGTGGGCACCGACGCACGTCAACCAGGTTCGCAGCGCATCGGCGACCATTGGAGTCAACGGCGGAACGATATCCATGCCCGGGTCGGATTTCACGATCACGTTCCCGTACGGCGCCCTTGCTGCGCCAACGGCGATCACGATCATCTCCGATGGAAGCGGCTACGTGTCCTATGACATGCGGCCACATGGTATCACGTTCGCAAAGCCGGTCATTGTCACGCAGCGACTGAGGAATACCTCGGTATACGGCACGTCCGATGCGTGGAATGCGGTCGGTGCCTACTTCCCGAAGGATCCGCTCGACCTGAGCGGGATACTGAAGGCTCTAGAGACCACCACGACCACCATTTTCAACGGTGGTTCGGGCGGCAAGCCGGAAGTCGAAACCTGGCAGCTCAGACACTTCTCCCGGTACATGCTGGCTTCGGGCTAAGTTCAGCCCGAACCCGAGCGGGCAACAAAATGGATAGAGCGGATAGGAGTTCTCACGAGCCGCAGCCGCGGATGTCCCGCACCGAGAAATCGGTGCGGGGCGGCGACATAGAAGTAGCCCGTGACCTCGTCAGGAAGGCGCGGGTGGCCGAACAGCATGAACAGACTGCCAAGGCGTTGGGTCTCTACGACGACGCCCTGGCAGTTCTCGGATCCAACTGCACGGATTCGTATTTCCCCGATGTGCTGAGATGGAAGGGCACGCTGCTCCGGGAGCGGGGAGATACAGAAGCGGCGAACCGATGTTATTCCCAGTCTCTGGAGAAGGCGACTGTCGGCGGCTGGAAGGGCGCCGAGGCCCACGCGCTGAACTGCCTGGGCACCATCGCGCAGCGGCGCGGCGATCAAAAGGAAACAGAGCGGCTCTACGCCAGCGCGTCCAAGCTCGCCGAAGAGGCCGGTGACGCGAGGCTCCTCGGAATGATCGAGCAGAATCGGGGCGTCCTCGCCAACACCCGCGGTGATTTCGCGAGCGCCGCGGTCTTTTACTCGAACGCCCTGGCGGCGTTCGAAAAAGCTTCCGACTACGAGCCCATGTCCTGGGTGCTCAACAACCTGGGAATCCTTTACACGAAGATCCGGAACTACGGCCAGGCCCGAGAGCATCTCGAGCGTGGACTGGCCATCGCGATCAGCCGGCACGACGCAGTCGTCGAGAACGTCATCACCCTGAACCTCGCGGAAGTCTGGGTCGGCCTTGGCCGGCTCGACCTTGCTGACGTATACTGCGCGCAGGCTCTCGACCAGGCGCAGCGTCGTCAGGACCATCTGAGCGCCGCCGGCGCCCTGAAGGTGCGCGCTGCGATCGAGCGCCAGCGCGGTGCCCTCGACAAGAGCATTGCCACGCTCCGGATCGCGATCTACGAGGCGGAAGGGGCGGAGGACCGCGTCCTTCACGGCGAGTTGCTGCGCGAGCTGGGCGAGATTTCGCGCGCGGTCGGCAACGCTGGAGCCGCCCGGTCCGCGTGGCGCGAAGCTGTCGACTCCTTCGAGACAGCCGGAGCCAGACACGATATCGCACAGGTAAAGGCCGACATCAAATCGCTGCCCGACTGACGAGCCGTCCTGGCGTCCTCATCCCGCCTTCCCGGGGTGACTGAAGGGAGCGCTTCCTCGTCTGCCTAGCGCTGGCCGGAGATCCCCCAAAGGAAGTCGCGCGACCGAGCGCTCTCCGGGACCGTAGCAGCGCTGTCATGACGAACCGCAGGCCAACAATCGAATTGAAGGCGGGCGAATCTTCCGCCATCAAGGAAACGATAGAGCGCGCAAAACACGCCGAGCGTGAAGGACACTGGGCGGAAGCGTGCGCCATATACGAGCAGCTGGTACGCGATCCGGCTGCCCACGCGAATACCCGCCTGGCGGCCCTCAGGTGGCTTGGCAGGGCGTATCTCGAGCAGGGTAACCGTGGTGCGGCGCTCGATGTGCTCGAGGCCGCGGTTGCGTCCGCCGATAGAGCCGGTTCCCCACCCGCTGTTGCCCAGGCTCTCAATGTCATCGGGATCGTTTACCAGATGGGCGGCGACCTCGACCAGGCGGCGACGATCTATCAGGCAGCGCGCGACAAGGCCGAATTGGCCGGCGACGGCGCACTGATCGCGATGATCGATCAGAACCTTGGCACCGTCGCGATAATTCGGGGCGACCTGCGCGCGGCGCTGGAAGCGTTTCGCTTGAGCCAGCTCGGTTACCAGACACTCGGCATGCGCAATCACGAAGCGCAGGTGCTCAACAACATGGCGCTCGCCTACATGGAGCTCGGCCAGCTGGAAGATGCGGAAGCAGCCTATGACCTGGCCGCGCGTGGCTTCGAGCGGGAGGGCGATCGGGCACGGCGTCTGGACCTCTCCGTCAACAAGGTCCAACTGTACATAGCTGGCCGCCGCTACGACGAAGCGCTCGCCCAATGCGAGGAGCTTCTCGCTCTCCAGACCGAAGATGTTCCCCAGTGGCGCGGCGAAGTGTTCCGCCACGTCGGCGTCATTGCGCGCGAACGGGGCGACTTTGCTAAGGCGTCCGACTATCTCCTGCGGGCCGAACGCCACGCCGTCGACGTCGGCGACCTGCTATTGAGGGCCGACGTCGCCCAGCAGCTTGCGGAGCTCTACTGGGCGCAGAAACGCCACCGTGACATGCTTCAGTCCCTGAACGAGTCGCATTCTCTTTACTCGCAGCTCAAGGCGCAGCATCGCGTCGCTCAGGTTGAAAAGCGCAACGGCGCCCTCGAAGCGCGCTTTCTCGAGATGGCCAAGCAGTGGGGCGACTCAATCGAAAGCAAGGATCGCTACACGCAGGGACACTGTGAGCGTGTCGCCTTCTTCTCCTGCGTACTTGCCGACAGCGCGGGCTTCAACGCGAGATCGCTGTTCTGGTTCCGCATTGGCGCGCTCCTGCACGACATCGGGAAAATCATCGTTCCCACCGACGTGCTCAACAAACCGGGGAAGCTGACCGACGAAGAGTGGGCCATTATGAAGCGACACCCAGAGGCTGGCCTCGAGCTCGTCGCAGACATCGATTTTCCCGGCGACATCCGCGCGATCATTCGGAATCACCATGAGCGGTGGGATGGCACGGGCTATCCCGATCGCCTGGCCGGCGAAGGAATACCGCTCGCGGCCCGGATACTTTGCGTTGCCGATGTCTATGACGCGTTGACGACGACACGTTCGTACCGCGCCGGGATGACTCACGCCCGGGCCGCCGAGATCATGCGCGCCTCAACCGGCCAGTTCGACCCTCATCTGCTGGACATTTTCCTCGATTGGGCGGAAACAGCTGATATTCCCGGCCGCCCGACCCCGCAGCGAATGGCGATTTTCGCTTCTTCCGTCGATTCCTGATCCCCCGAGGGCCCTATAATGAAATGTTTCTATCGTAACGAAACATTGCACCAAACTGGGTCAGTTGGCGCGGGTCACAATCGTAAGGCGTTGCCCCGCAGAGAGTTAGCACGGGGCATGGCCTATGCCACCCATACCCTCGAAGGAAGTAATTCCCTATTCGAGGGGTGTGACGATGTTTACTTCACGTATCCTTCGCAAATCCGTTCTGACTATTGCGGCATTGGCGGGTCTCGCTTGTGGAGACTACAGCAGCCCGACAAGTCCGTCTTCTTACAAGCCCAAGCTTCTTTCCCCATCGATGGTCGGTCAACCGTCGTTCTCCCGCTACATCCTTATCTCGGGTGTCTGGGTTTGCGTCGATTGTGCGAGTGAGGCCAATACGAGTCAGGCGGGGAACAGTGCGGAGATTAAGTAGTAGCTGATCTGGGTTGTCAAAAAATGAGGTTCTCCACATGAACGGAGCGACGCTCGAGACTGCGTCATGACGCAGACCGATCCGCGCGCACTTGTAAATCTTGCGCGCGAAGCGGAACAGCGCGGGGACGCAACGCGCTCACTGCAGCTGTATGATGACGCGCTTACGCTGCTCGGCGACGAGCGGGATCTCCCGCTTCTCGCCGACGCGTTGAGGTGGAAGGGCACACTCCATCGCGAGCAAGGGGAAACCGAGATCGCCTACCGCTGCTACAAGCAGAGTCTGATGCACGCCGAGACCTGCGGCTCCGTGAGCTGCAGGGCGCACGTGTACAATTGCCTTGCGATCATCGCCCAGCGTCGTGGCAATCTCGCGGAGTCGGAGCGGGTTTACGCGCAGGCTTTTGAATTGGCATCCAAAGCGGGCGACATACGTTTGCTCGGGATGATCGAACAGAACCGCGGCGTGCTTCTCAACATGCGCGGAAATTTCGTCGCCGCCGAAGCCCGGTATTCCAATAGCCTCGGCTCGTTCGAGCGCGCCAACGACGAGGAGGCCATTTCGTGGGTCCTCAACAACATCGGAATGCTCTATACCAAGCTGGGACACTATCAGCGGGCGGTGGAGATACTCGAGCGAGGGTTGGGAATCGCCAGGACCCGGAGCGATGCCCTCGTTGAGAGTATTCTTACGCTCAACCTGGCCGAGGTATGGGTCGCGATCGGAAAGCTGGATCAGGCGGAGGAGGCGTGTCGGCGATCATTCGAGGGTGCGAGCGGCCGCGGCGACCACCTCACTGTCGCTGGCGCGCTGAAATGCCGAGCCAGAATCGAGCGGGAACGCGGAGCGTACGACGCCAGCATCGCGACGCTGCGTATCGCGATCTTCGAAGCCGAGGGTCTGGAAGACAGACTGCTGCAGGCGGAGATGCTGAGGGAGTTTGGCCAGACCTCGCGCGCGCTGGGGAACCCGGATGAGGCGCGACTCGCGTGGCACGAAGCGGCGGAGTCCTTCGAGGATGTGGGGGCCCGACATGAAGCAGCAGAAATTAACGCGCTGCTTGCATCTCTTCCGAGTTAAACATCTTGCATCTCTTCAGGGTTAAACATACAGTAGGTGCTTCGAAACGATGCTTCGAATACTAGGTGCTTCGAAACGATGCTTCGAATACTCGCGAAGTGATGCAAACAGACCACACTGTTCGTAGCGCGGAAAACATAAATCGTTGTACCGCAATACGTTAGTTTAGGGCATGACCTGTGCTCGCGCACGGCGGTAGACAGTAATCCCCTTTTCGAGGTTCTTCACGATGCTTGGTCCTCGCGTGCGTCGTTCCTTCGCTTTCGTTCTGAGCATCGTCGTCGCTGCTGCTTGCGGAGATTACTCACAGCCTACGAGTCCCCCGCCCGCCGCCCGCAAGCTGGTTTCGCCGACCTCCGCCCACTTCTCGCGCTACATTCTCATCTCGGGTGTGTGGACGTTGGTCGACGACGACGAAAGCGGTGAAGGCGGCACTGAACGGGCGGAAACGGGCGGTGGCATAATCGGCGGGGCACCAGTAGATGAGGCACTTCCGGATGCGGAAGCTCTTCCAGATTCGCCAGCTCTTCCAGATTTGCCAGTTCTTCCAGATTCGCCAGCTCTTCCAGGTTCGAAATCTCTTCCAGATTCGACAGCTCCATGATGCAGACTGAGCCCGTAGATCCGCGCAAACTGGTCGGCCTCGCTCGCGAGTCCGAGCAGTGTGGCAATACTGCCATGTCCCTGGGACTCTACGAACAGGCAATCGGCTGTCTTGCAGACGAGAAAGACCTCGCTCTTCTCGCCGATGCGTTGAGATGGAAAGGAACTTTGCACCGCGAACAGGGCGATACAGAAACGGCCTATCGTTGCTACAAGCAGAGTCTCACTTACGCGGTGCGGTGCGGATCGGTGAGCTGCAAGGCGCATTGCTACAACTGCCTGGCGATTATCGCCCAGCGGCGAGGCAACCTTAATGAGTGTGAGCGGCTCTACAAGCACGCAGCCGATCTCGCCTCGAAAGCCGGCGACATCCGACTGCTCGGAATAATCGAGCACAACCGTGGCGTGCTCATGAACATGCGGGGCAAACTCGCCGCCGCCGAAGTCCGGTACGCGAGCAGCCTGAACGCGTTCGAGACGGTGGGAGACGACCAGGCCGTTTCGTCGGTGCTCAACAACCTCGGAATCCTCTACACCAAGCTTGGGCATTACCAGCGCGCGATGGAGACGCTGGAGAGAGGTTCGGAGATTGCCAAGGCGAGACAGGACTCGGTCATCGAAAGCATCCTGAGGCTCAATCTCGCCGAAGCGTGGGTAGCGGTCGGAAAGCTGGACCAGGCGGAAGAAGCGTGCACACAAGCCCTCGGATCAGCACGCGCTCGTGGCGATCAGCTGACGATGGCAGGGGCGCTGAAGTGCCGGGCCAGAATCGAACGCGAGAGAGGCGCTCTCGACTCGAGCATTGCCACTCTTCGAATCGGGATTCGCGAGGCCGAGGTACTTGAAGACAAGCTTCTCCAGGCGGAGATGCTCCGCGAGTTCGGGGAGACGTCCAGCGCGCTCGGAAACTCGTCGGAAGCCCGGCGGGCGTGGAGGGAGGCGGCCGAGTCCTTTGAGGGCCTCGAGGCGCGACACGAGGCCGCCGAGATAAACGCATTGCTCGCAACCCTCCCCACCACCGCCGAGAGGGAGGTTTCCACGATGCGGAACCCGAGCCCGCCCGCCGACGAGGGATTGTCCCCGAACGCGTAGTTGCCCCCGAACGCGTAAAAGCTGAAAAACGGGTGACTTAGACCCCCCTCTTCTCGTCTGAGATAAGAGCCGCCGAACGGCCCAAAGCCGGCGATTCAGCACGTCAAATTCACATTCCGCGCTCGGCGCCCATTTGTGGTCCGTGCGACAAAGGAACGGTGCAACTATCTCAGCCCGATCGCAGCTCGCGCCCGCGGACCGCTGGGACTCCCATGTAATCGGGGAGAGCGCAGCCATCCGAGAAGTAATCGTACTTGCGACTCAGGTAGCCACGAGCCGCAGCGTTACGGTTTTGCTCGTCGGCGAGACAGGCACCGGTAAGGAGCTGTTTGCGCGGGGCATTCACGCCGCCAGTCAGCGCGCGGCCGAGCCATTCGTCGCGATCAACTGTGCTGCAATTCCTGAAACGCTGCTCGAGAGCGAGCTGTTTGGACACGAGCCCGGAGCGTTCACCGATGCACGGACGCTAAAGCGGGGCTTGTTCGAGGTGGCGGGGAGCGGCACTATTTTCCTCGATGAAGTCGCCGAGCTACCCCTCAAGCTGCAGGCAAAGCTCCTCCGCGTGGTCGAGGACCGGCGTTTTCGCCGCCTCGGTGGATCGGAGGAGCGCGCTCTATCCGCTCGCATTGTCGCCGGAACCAACTTGTCGCTCGAGACCGCTGTCGCCGACAATCGCTTCCGCGCCGACCTGTTCTACCGCTTGAATGTCGCGCGACTGGAGCTGCCGCCACTGCGCGAGCGCGAAGGCGACATTCCCATCCTTGCCCATTACTTCGTCAAGCGCCACGCGGAGAGCGAAGGCCGCGAGAGCCTTCGTCTTGCCCAGGACTCGGTGAGCGCGCTCGAGAGGCACCGCTGGCCCGGCAACATCCGGGAGCTGAAGAACGTCATCGAGCGCGCAGTCGTTGTCTGCACCGGGGACGTCATCCAGCCCCACCACTTGTCGCTGCAGCGCCGCTCGTTTATCCCCCTGGTCGAAACACCAGCCGGTGGCGTAATCCGCATTCCATCTGAGGGTAAATCCCTCAGCGCAATCGTCGATGAAGCGATCCACACCACCATCGGACTCACCGGTGGGAACCTGAGCGCAGCCGCGCGCATCCTCGGCATCTCGCGGCCGACCCTCGCCAGAAAGCTCCGCGACGAAGGCTCCGTCCGCCGCACAATCCTCGCTTCGTCGTGAGGTCGCGTTCCACCCCGCGCTCATGGGAGCGGGAAACGCCACAGATAAGAGCCTTCATCGAGGAGGCGAAACGGGCAGAGCGGGAGGGAAGGTGGAGTGATGCCGCACTGAGTTACGAGACTCTGGTCCGCGATCCCCTCGCCAATCATCAGACCAGATTGTCCGCGCTCCGCTGGCTGGGCCGCGTTTATCTGGAGCAAGGGAACAGGGGAGCTGCAATCGACGTTCTGGAAGCGGCCGTGGCCGCGGCGTCGCAGGCGGGATCAAAGTCGGCGATTGCCCAGGCCCTCAACGTAGTCGCCATCGTCCACCAAACCGGGGGCGATCTCGATAGGGCCGAGCTGATGTACAGGGAAGCTCGCGGCACGGCGGAATCAATCAAGGATGCCGAGGCGATGGCGATGATCGACCAGAATCTCGGCACCGTCGCCAGTATCCGGGGCGACATTCGGGAAGCGCTCGAAGCCTTTCAGCGGAGCCTCGCCGGCTACAGAACGCTCGGGATGCGCGATCAGGCGGCGCAGGTTCTCAACAACATCGGGCTCGCGTACACCGACCTCG
>Ga0307312_10001446_pt1 | contig 12120 bp, 8 predicted proteins | sample ER_DNA_202_FD_194489 | JGI IMG/M metagenome (GOLD analysis project Ga0307312, IMG submission 194489) | Bulk soil microbial communities from the East River watershed near Crested Butte, Colorado, United States - ER_DNA_202 | ecosystem: Environmental > Terrestrial > Soil > Floodplain | place: USA...
GTCGCCAGCCTCTTCCTCAACCCCGGTGACACCGTCGCCATCTCCAAGGGACGCTCTCCCGACCATTCCAAGGTCTATCTCGCCGGCCCATCAGGCAATTGGAACGATCTGCGGGTTGCGTTGCTGGTGAATCATGGAACTGCCAGCTCGGCCGAGCTCCTGGCCGGCGCACTCCAGGATCACGACCGGGCCGTTATCGTCGGGACACCCAGCTTCGGGAAGGGTGTGTTGCAAACGACCTATCCCCTGGGGGACGAGGTCGCGATCAAGCTGACGACGGCGCGCTGGTACACGCCCAGTGGACGCTCGGTTCAGCGGCCGCGAACCGATGGTGACGGTGCGATTGGGAATCGCATCCCTGCCCTGGCGCCCAAGATCTTTCACTCGAACGCCGGCCGTCCGATTCCGGACGCCAGCGGGATACTGCCGGATCTTACCGTGCGCGGCGTTCCCCGTTCCGATGCCGAGCGGTCACTGCTCGCGGCGTTGGGCGAGGATCTGAGTCTCTTCCGGCTGGTGCTCTCCGATTATGCCACCGAGGTCCGGCGGACCGCTCCGCCCAAGTCGGAGCTGTTCCATGTGACCGACGAGATGCGCAACCAGGTGTACGATCGGCTCCAGCAGGTCGGGGTGGAATTGCCCCGCCCCATTTTCGACAATGCGTCCGGCTACGTGGACGACCAGCTCGGCTATGAGATCAGCCGCGCCGTATTCGGCCCGGCGGTCGAAGTCAGGCGACGGGCGCTGTCCGACCGCCAGATGCAGATGGCTGTGCGGCTGCTGCGCCAGGCTCGGACGCAGGAGAATCTGTTGGCGGTGGCTGCCGCCGAGCGGGCGCTGGGAACCATCCGCTAGCGCCGCTCAGCTGGGTAGCTGAATGGTGATGACGGTCCCCCGTCCGCTCTCGCTTTCGACCTCGATCCGGCCACCCCAGCTCTCCACCAGACGCCGCACGATCGCCAGACCCAGCCCGGATCCACTCGTCGTGGTCGAAAACCGTGGCTCGAACACCCGCGGCAGCAGCTCCGGGGGAATCCCCGCTCCGTCGTCTGCCACCCTGATGAATCCCGGCCCGACCGTCACCCGCACGACCGAAGCACCCGCATTCCGCGCATTCTCCAGCAGGTTCACTACGACCTCCTTCACCTCATCGGTCCGGGCGGCGCCGAAGGCCGGCGGTTCCACCTTGAGCTGCACCTCGCAGCCCTCCGCAGCCAGCTGATAGAGCTGCACCACCTCGCCCACAGCCACGCCGAGGTCGATCCGATCCAACGTCCCGCTCAGATCGGCGGGGGCGGCGAAGCGGCTGAAGGCGCGCGCGATGGTGTCGAGCCGGTCGATCTCCGCCAGGATGCGCGCCGACGTCTCGCCCAGGGTGTGATCGAACTCCGCGCGGCGCTCGCGATAGACTCGGCGGAGGTGTTGGATGCCGAGTCGCATGGGCGTGAGCGGGTTCTTGATCTCGTGCGCCACCTGCCGCGCCATCTCGCCCCACGCCAGCACCCGCTCGGCGCGAGAGATGTCGGTCACGTCGTTCAACGCCATGACGACTCCACGCACCTCCGGGCCCAACGAGGCGAGTTGGAGCGTGAGCCGACGACCACCGACCTCGAGCTCTGCGGTGCCGTTGCCGTCGGGATGCTCCAGAAATCGCCCCACCGCCAATGCCAGGGGACTCCATTCATCGGAGAGCCGCTCCAGGAACGGCTCACCCTCCTGCAAGGGAGCGCCGAGCAGGTCCACCGCCTGACGGTTGGCAATGAGAACCTTGCCCTCCGGATCCACGCCCACGAGTCCGGTCGCGACTGTCGCGAGCACGGCCGCCGTCCGACGCCGGGCGTCCTCGAGAGCGCTCTGACTCGATCGGATGTCGGCCGCCATGCGCTCGAAGGCGCCGAACACCGGCTCGAACTCGAGTGGCGGATGCTCTGAATGGGCGGGCATCGCATCGCCTTTACCCAGCGCGAGGGCCGACCGCCGCAGCTCGGCGACAGGACGGGACAAGGCTCGCGCGGCAATCCTGGCCCCCGACAGCGCCGCCGCCACGCCGGCGAGTGTCGCCAGCAACAGCACCAGGGCCAGATCGAGCTGCCGCGCACCCAGCGATGGGTCGTCCGCGAGCTGAGGCGTAGCCAGTACGCCGATGTCGCTCGGCGGTCCGGGCTCGACGACCCGATATCCCACCCGCTCGGCAAGTTGTGGAATCGAGCCGTCCTGCGTCACCTCGATCTCGCCGTCCAGCGCGAGCGTCTGAAAGGCGCGTGGATCCATGAGCTGGCCCACCACGCCGAGATCTTCCAGCACTGGAGTGCTGGTGCCGGCCAGGGTCCCACCGCGAAAGAGCGCCAGGTCCGCGTCAAGGCGACGGCTCAGGTCCCCGAGACGCTCGGCAGCCGACGTCCCTCCTTTCAAGGCGCCGCCGCCGGTGAGGACCGCATCGCGAAGGGTCTGGGTAATCAGCAGGTCGCGACTCCGCTCCGCGTCGTCGGCCAGCCGGGCAAAGCTCCAGGCCGCGAACCCCACGGCAGGCAAGATGAAGAACACGGCCAGCGTTGCCGCGAGGCGGATCCGGAAGGACCGGGCCAGACTTCGCCACCGGAGAGGACGCGGACGGGCCCCCGCCACGAACTCGGCCAGGAACCAGAGCAGGGCGAGCGCGGCGGCATCGAGCAGCACGACCAGCACGCCCCGCACGAAGAGCGGGAGGGGACCTCGGAGATCGACCTCGGCGTGCACGGCCCGGGTGGCCCCAGCCAGCGAGACCGGGTACTCGCTGTGGAGAGACCATCCCTCCCGGCGCCATCGGGGACGCCCCAAGGGAGCATCGCCGCTGCCGGCGGCAGGAGCGAGCGCGAGTGTGTAGAGCGGCTTGCCGCGCCGTGACGGATCGAGCAAACGCCCGACCCGCCCGGGCAAAATCAACTCGGATCGGGGGCCCACCGACGCGGTCATCACCTCGATTGGGGAGAGCCGAACCAGCAGCACGTAATGCACGCCCGGAATGCGGGCCAACGGAACCACATCCAGGCTGTCCTTCGCTGAGAAATTCCGCACCAGCGTGGCCAGGAGTGACGGCGGTAGATCGAGCGAGTCGAGGGTCAGCTCATCCCGCAGCTCGCCGGCTCCGGACCAGAGTGCCAGGTGAGCGGGATACGCCTGCTGCCCAACTGAGGAGCCGTGCCAGAGGGCATAGAGTTCCGAGGCAGTGGAAGGCACCGTCGACTGCCGCACTTGCTCGCCGAACCGCTCCAGCAACGGCAACGCCAGTGGATCGGGCTCGGCGCCAAGCCGGGCGATGTCACGCTGCGCTACCTCGAGTCGCCCGGAAAGCTCGGCGCCCCACGTCACCAGCGCGGCCGAGCTCCCAGCCACGAGCGCGATGCCGCTGATCGCAGCCCAGCGGGGAGCCGGCAGCGTCACCAGCAGCAGCGCCGGTGTCCAGAGGAAGGTGTACCACTCGGGCCACCCGCCTCGAGGGCTCCAGACCAGAACGCCGATGATCGCCGCCGCAAAGGCGATTCCCACTCCGACGATACTGCGCCAGCGAGAATTGCTCTCGGCGCCGCTCCCGCGGAAGAGTGCCGCCGCGCCCACAATGAGCGCGGAGACGGCAACGAGCAGCGTCAGCTGCCAGGTGAGCCAGAGCCCCATCGGCACCCCTCTGGCCGGTGGGGTGATGCCCCGCCCCAGTGAGCTGATCAGGTACGGAGAAGCGAGCAGCAGGGCGATACCGAGCACCACGCCGTACCAGCGCCGGGGAAGTCGCCGACGCCACAGCCACACCCCGGCCATCGTGAGCAGCGTGCCGGCGAGGCCGAGCACGCCGGCGGATCCGGAGAGTGGCCCCAGTAGCGGACGGAAGAACGTGGCGGGAGAGAAGAGCGACTGTAACCCGAGGGCCGCCCCGACCGGCGCTCGGACCGCGAGCCACAGAAGCAGGGGTAGCAGCAGAAAGCGTTCGAGTGGGGTGGCAGCGACACTGAGGGCGACCGCAAAGGTGAGCAGCACCAGCCCGGTGATCGCGCGGCTGCCGCGATGGAAGGCCTGCTCCTTGGCGAGCCCCTGCTCCGGTGGGATCGGTTGCACGCTGAAGAGCAGCCGGGAGCCCGCCGTGGTCGGCTCCTCGTAGTCGAATACATCGGCGGAGTCCGGTGCCGTCCCCGGCCGGTAAACGGCGAGATCCACCCCAGTACTGGCCCGGAACAGCTCGGTCAGACTTCTCCCCCGGTCGGGCACGGCGGGGTGGGCCCAGATCAGTACACCGGCAACCGCGGTGCGGCCGGCGGCGGAGTGGCGCCGGGCCTCGAGCACGACGTAATATCTACTGGCCCTGGCGGCCGTGGTGTCTCCCTGACTCTGCGGCGGCAGCCGGTGTCGTCCGGCCCACGCCCATGGCAGGCCCTGCTGGTCGAACACCACCACGCTCATCTCAGGGCCACTCGGTGGCATCAGCCCGTGGAGCGTGTGGAATGCCTCCGCCCGGCTCGCCGGTGCGCTGAGTACCGCTGCCTGGGCCAGGCGCTCGGCCCGCTGGAGCGCGGAGTGCAGATCTCCCGCGAGGCGCTGTGATGCCGCTGTGACGCGATGCTCTCGCTCCCCGGGCCAGCGGATCTCGATGGCGGTGAGTCGTTGCTGCGACAAGGTGAGGCTTGCTGCCAGGGCAAGGAGCAGGGCGGCGAGAAGACGGCGGCGCCAGCCGGCAAGCGGCCACAACGCGACACCAGCGCCGGCCACACACGCCCACGCGATGCCCACCCAGATCGGCGCGGGTTGGCGGAGCCACTCGGCGGCCGCGACGCCGACTGCCAGGACCACTATCACCCACGATTGCCCGCGATGAATCAAGACCGGCGCCCCTGGCGTTTGAAGGACATGACTCCTGGCATGGTAGGCGAGCGCCTGCTGGAGCGCCCCACGCTCATCGTGCCGGTCGGCACGACGGAGCAGCACGGCCCCCACCTTCCACTAGGCTGCGACACCATCATCGTGGAACGGCTGGCGGACGATCTGTCCGCGTCGTTCGGAATCCCCCGCACCCCGACTGTGGAGTACGGAGTCCATGCCACGACGCGGCCGTTCCCCGGCAGTGCAGCCCTGCGGCGACGCACGCTTCACCGGGTCATGAACGAACTTATCGAGTCGTGGGAAGAGGGGGCAGGCGTCCGTGAGTTCGTGATCCTCACCGCCCAATCGAGCGAGGGCCACCTGGAGGCGCTCAGCACCATCCGGACCGACGAGGCGACGGTCCAGGTGGTGGATATCTTCAGCCTCAATTTCGACTCCCTCCTCGAGCGCCCCGCTCCGATCCAGGGAGGTGAGATCGACACGTCCCTGCTGCTCTACCTGGCACCCCACCTGGTTCGCATGGACCTGGCCCAGGATTTTGAGGTGTCGGCAAGGCTGCTGGCGCGGTATCGGCCGGGACAGTCGCGGCGTCTGCCCGAGGGCTCTCCCGGATCGATCGGTTATCCCAGCCTGGCGTCTGCCCAGAAAGGGGAGCGCCTGTATACATTTATCCTCGAACGGGTCAGCCGCTGCCTCGCCGGGTCCTGACGTGATCGGAGTTGTCATGCGCCTCGCTGCGGTTCTGCTCCTCTGCCCCACAGCAGGCCGGCTTCTCGCCCAGGAACCCCTGGAGACGAAGCTCGTCGTGGAGCAGGGTGGCCGGGAGATTGGACGGGAAGAATTCACGCTGGTGAAGGGGCGCGGCCAGGGAGCACCGGGCAACAGCCTGAAAGCCGCGGCCCGCTACCCGGCCGACAACCCCACGCTCAAGCTCGCCGCAACGCTGGAACAAACCCCCGAGGGCGCGCTGGCCAAGTTCCAGCTCGAGGTGGACGGACCCAACGGCACGACGGTCATACTCGCGGCCGGATCGGGCGCGCGGCTGATCATTCGGACTGTGGCCAAGGGCTCCGAAGCCGGTCGGGAGCTCCCCGGAGGGCCGGACATCATGCTCCTCGACGAACAGGTGTTTTCCCTCTACTGTGCGGTGGCAGATCAGGCGACACCGGCCGGTAAGGCGCTGACGGCGGTTTTTCCCCGAACCAACCGGCGTGCCTCGTTCGTGGCCCGGCGTGAATCCGGCGGCGAGGGCGGCAACATCCGGGTCATGCTCACCGGAGGCATCAACGGCACGCTGGTTACAGATGCGCGGGGCCGGTTGTTTCGTCTCGAGCTTCCCGAAACCGGAACGGTCGTCTCCCGCGCCAAAGACTGATCCGAGTAGTCACAAAGCCGCAGGACCTCTCCTAACTCGTTGAGAGCAGCAACAAGACGTGCTTTGTCGCAAGTTGAAACCTGTGCGGCTAGGCCTGCGTATTGCGCCCCGTCACGTCTCACCACAAAGGGCCCCCTTTCATGAATCCGTGGTGCGGTCTGCTTGCGCTTACTTGCGCACTTCCCTCCTGGACCGCGGCGCAGGACACGACCCGCTCCGCATCTGCATCCCAACCGGTGACGCTGTCGCTGGATGAAGCACTCCGGCAGGCCCGTGCGAGCAGCCCCGCCTACCGGCAGACCCTGAACGATGCTTCTCCCGCCCGGTGGGGCGTTCGCAATGCCTACGGCAGCCTGCTCCCCTCGGTCACGGCATCCAGCGATCTCGGCTACACCGGCTCGGGCGAGGCCAACCTTGGCAGCGGCTTCATCCAGCCAACCTCAGCGTTCATTACCTCGGGTTACAGTCTTGGACTTCGGTGGGAGCTCAGCGGAAGGGCGCTGACCGCGCCGGCTCGGCAGAAGGCACTGCAGCGGGCCACCGACGAGGACATCACCGGGGCCGGCGTCGCCCTCACCGCGGAGATCTCGACCCAATATCTCAATACGCTCCAGGCGGCGGCTCAGGTCGGTGTGGCCCGGCAGCAGGTGAGTCGGAACCAGGATTTCCTGACGTTGGCCAAGGCACGGTACCGGGTCGGCCAGGCCACGCTGCTGGACGTCCGCCAGGCGGAGGTTCTCAAGGGGACCTCCGACGTCGCACTGCTCCGAGCGATGCTGGTGGAGAATGAAGCGAAGCTCGACCTGCTGAGGCGGATGGGCGTCGAGCCGCCGGTGGCCATCGAGCAGATCGTCCTATCGGACTCATTCCCCGTCACGCCTCCGGACTTCCAGGTCGACAGCCTTCTGGCGCTGGCTGAGCGCCACAATCCAGTGTTGCGCTCGCTGCGGGCGCGCGGGCATGCCGCCGGTCTCGGCGTGCGAGCGGCCAAGGCCGACTTTCTTCCATCGCTCTCCATGCAGGCGGGCTGGGGCGGGTTCACCCAGCAGTTCACCAACGAAAACCTGCTGCTGAGCCAGTCGTTGGCCAGCGCCCAGGGCCAGGCGGCCGACTGCCAGTTCAACAACTCGGTGCGGTCCGGGTTGTCCCTCGGCGGCGAGGTCCCCAACTGCTTTGCCGCGGCCGGGCTGGTGGACGGCGGCGGCGCCTTGCTCGACCCGGTCGCGCAGGAGATTCGCAATCAGAACAGCGTGTTTCCCTTTCACTACACGGGGCAGCCGTTCCAGGCCAACCTGGTCCTCTCGCTCCCGATCTTCACCGGGTTCAGCCGCCATCTCCGACTTTCGGAGGCGCGAGCCCAGCAGGACGATGCCGATGAAGACGTGCGTGCCCGCCGACTGCTGGTACGGAGCGACGTGCAGGCCCGGTACCTGGGCCTGCAGACCGCATTTCAGGCCATCGCAGTCCAGGCCTCGAGCCGTGATGCTGCGCGGGATCAGCTTCGTCTGGCCCAGGACCGCTACCGACTCGGCGCGGGGACGTCGCTCGAGCTCTCGGATGCTCAGAACGCCGTTCAGCGGGCCGAGGGTGATTACATCAATGCCGTCTACGATTACCACAAGGCCATGGCTGCGCTCGAAGCCGCCGTTGGCCGCTCTCTCCGCTGAAAAGGAACGGACATGTCGCGTCGGACGAAGATCGGTGCAATCATAGCGCTCATCGTGCTCGTTGCCGCCGGTGTGGTCGCGTTCCGCATCAACAAGAAGAAGCACGCGGCCACCGAGGTCCGCCTGGAGCAGGTGACCCGCCGCGACCTGGTCAGCGCGGTCACGGCCAGCGGGAAGATCGAGGCGAAGACATCGGTCGACATCAGCGCCGACATTACCGGTCGAATCATTCAGATCGCCGTGCGCGAGGGGGACATGGTCAAGCGAGGCCAGTTCCTGCTCCAGATCGATCCGGCGCAGTACCAGGCGGCGGTGGCGCGGGCCCAGGGTATCGTGGCGTCGAACGAGGCCGTCCTGCTCCAGACCCGGGCCAGCCGGGACCAGGCGCAGCGAGCCTGGAACCGGGCACACCAGCTCGCCGAGCTGGGCGACAACCTGATTGCCCCCGAGACCGCCGAGCAGGCCAAGACCGCCCTCGAGGTCGCCGAGGCGAACTACTCGTCAACCAAGGCGCAGCTGGACCAGGCCCGGGCCGGCCTCCAGGAGGCGCGAGACAACCTGGCGAAGACTCACTTGACTGCGCCGATTACCGGTCGTGTCGTCCGTCTGGCAGTGGAAGAGGGAGAGGTGGCGGTGCCGGGCACCTTCTCTCGAGAGACGGGACTCCTCATGACCATCGCCGATCTTTCCGTCATCCTGGCAAAGGTGCAGGTCGACGAGACCGATATCGTGCGTCTGACCCAGCGTGACTCCACCGAGATCACCATCGATGCTTATCCGGACACCACCTTCACTGGCCGAGTCACCAAGGTGAGCCACAGCGCCAAGCTCACCCCCACCCAGACGGCCTCCGGCTCGAATGACCGGGCCGTGGACTTCGACGTCGAGATTACGCTCCAGGCGCCTCCACCGGACATCCGGCCCGATCTGAGCTGCACCGCGCGCATCGTCACCGATACCCGGAGCAACACCCTGAGCATCCCGATCATCGCGCTCACGGTGCGCGACCACGAGAAGATCCCCAACGAGTCGGACTCGGCGCCGCCGGTGGACACACTGCGGGCCAAGTTCCGGAAGAAGGAAGCGGAGGGTGTCTTCGTGGTGCGCAACGGCGTGGCGACGTTCCGCCCAGTCAAGACCGGCGTGGCCGGCGACGAGCACTTCGAAGTGATCGACGGGCTGCGCGAGGGTGAGACCATTGTGGCCGGCACCTACCAGGCGATCCGCGACCTCAAGGACGGCGCCAAGGTGCGGGCGGCAGATACCACCAAGACCCGGGAAGCGAAGTCCTAGTGCGGCTGATCGAGGCCGTCCGGATGGCGCTACAGACCATCCGTGCGCAGAAGCTCAAGAGCTTCTTCTCCCTGGTCGGCGTGCTGATCGGCGTCACCTTCCTGATCGCGGTGGTGTCGATCGTGCAAGGCATGAACCGGTACATGGTGGAGCGGTTCGCCAACACGCTCGTGGGCGCCAATACCTTCGAGCTGCGGCAAAGACCCAGCATCACCAGCGGCCACATCCCCGACGATGTCTGGTTGGCGTGGCGGCGCCGCCCACGAATCAGCTATGATGATGCCGATTATGTGCGCGAGCGCGTCCGCACGCCGGCCACCTTCGCCAAGTTCTGCGAGGACTACGTGACGGTGCACTACGGCGGCAAGATTGCCAAGGGCATCAGGCTGGCGGGGAGCGAAGAGAGCTACTTCAAGATCAGGAACTATGAGATTGCCGCCGGCCGCGCCTTCACCTCCCAGGAGGTCACGGGCGCGCAGCCCGTGGTGGTCATCGGCCAGGAGCTGGCGGACAAGCTGCTCAAGGGCGTCGATCCGATCGACAAGAAGGTGGTGATCGGTGGCCTTCCTTACCGGGTGATCGGGGTGGTGGCCAAGCAGGGGAATCTCTTCGGGATCTCCATGGACAAGTTCGCGATCATGCCGTTCAGCGCCCAGGGCCGGCGCCTGATCTGTCCGATCAACATCCTCGACGCCCTCATCGTACAGACCTCCGACCCGACGAGCATGCAGGTGGCGATGGCGGAGTCGGAGGCGCTCATGCGGAGCCGGCGCCACTTGAAGCCCCGGCAGGAGAACAATTTTGCCTTTCAGACAGCGGAGGGCGCGTTGGGGAGCTGGGAGAAGATCTCCCGAGTGCTCTTCGTCGCATTGCCCGGCCTGGTGGCGATCTCGCTGGTGGTAGGCGGCATCGTCATCATGAACATCATGCTCATGGCAGTGAGCGAACGCACCCGCGAGATCGGGATCCGCAAGGCGCTTGGCGCGCGCCGGCGGGACATCCTGGCGCAGTTCGTCGTAGAGTCCGCCACCCTGTCGGCCCTCGGCGCGTTGCTCGGCATCGCTCTCGGCCTGGCGCTCGCGTTTGTGGTCAAAGCCGTGACCCCACTTCCGGCGGCCGTGGCGCCCTGGTCCATTCTGGTCGGCGTGCTGCTTGGGGTGAGCGTCGGGATCGCGGCCGGAGTCTACCCGGCGAGCCGCGCCTCCCGGCTCGACCCCATCGCGGCGTTGAGGGCCGAATGAGTCCGATCCGGAGGGGCAGCCTCGGGTCGCGCATGCTCGAGGGATCCGCCATCGCGCTGGATTCCATCCGGGCCAATAAGGTCCGGGCTGCGCTGACCATCCTGGGGGTCGCCATCGGCGTCACCGTGGTGATTGCCATGGCCGCGGCCATCACCGGGATCAATCAGAGCATCACCCACATTCTCGAGTCGGCCGGACCCAAGACGTTCTTTGTCCAGCGCTACTTCTCCGGCGGGCTCGACATCTCCGATGGGTCGGACGAGATGTCGCCCTGGCGGCGGATGCCGTGGATCACGGTAGAGGAGGCGGAGCTGATCCGCGCCCTGCCCTCGGTTCACGATGTCAACATCGGTGAGTACACCAGTGGGCCGGTAAGCTACGAAGGCGTGGACCTGAAGAGCGTCGATATGGCGGGGATGAGCCCGAGCTGGAACCAAGTCAACGGGGGCGACATCCTGGCCGGGCGCAATTTTACTCCCATGGAGTACGCAGCGGGCGCCCGGGTGGTCATCATTAACGACAAGCTGGCCGAGTCGCTGTTTCCCCAGCGGGATCCGATCGGGAAACGAATGAAGATCTTTGGCCAGCCCTTCGAGGTCATCGGACTGCACGCCGAGGCGGCCTCGCTCTTCAGCAATGCCGACGAGCCGCGTCTGGCGATTCCGCATACCACATTCACCAAGGTGACGGACTACGAGAAGGGTTGGATGGAGATCGCGGTCCTCCCGACCGAAGCCGCCACGGTGCAGCAGGCCCAGGACGAGGTGACCACCGCGCTCCGGACCAAGCGCGGCCTGAGGCCCGGCCAGCCGGAGAACTTTGCCATCGTGACCCAGGATCGGGTGCTCGACACCTTCAACAAGATCACCGCGGCCTTCTTTGTGGTCATGATCGCCCTGTCCAGCGTCGGCCTCATGGTTGGCGGAGTCGGCGTGGTCGCCATCATGATGATCTCGGTCACCGAGCGAACCCGGGAGATCGGGGTCCGCAAGGCGCTTGGCGCCACCCGCCGCGAGATCATGTTCCAGTTCCTGGTCGAGGCCGCGACGTTGACCCTAGTCGGCTGCATCGTGGGCATGGCGGCGGGCGCGCTGATCGCCTGGGGCGTCCGCTCCTTTACCCCGATCCCCGCTACCGTGCCGCTCCTCTCGGTGGTCGCCGCGGTAATCTCGTCGATCCTCACGGGGGTGCTGTTCGGGCTTTACCCTGCAAGCAAGGCCTCTCGGCTGGATCCGGTGGAGGCGCTCAGGTACGAGTGAGGGCAGCGGGGCGGGACCTGACGAGTTGTCACCCTGACCCCTCGCGTAGCGAGGGGGAGGGGACCATAGCTCCGGTTTTGAGCCCATGTTTAATGCCCGGCGCCATCCTAGTTGATGGCGCGGACCTTTTTCGTCTACATACTCGCTAGCGACACGCGCGAGCTCTACATCGGTGTCACCAACGACTTGACGCGACGAGTTGCGGAACATCGGGCTGGACTGAATCCTGATAGCTATTCATCCCGACACGGCACCAGTCGGCTGGTCTACTTTGAAATGACATCGGACTCGTTGTCGGCCATACATCGGGAGAGCCGGCTGAAGCGACTGAGCAGGCAGAGGAAGCTCCGTTTGATCGAAAACATGAATCCGGAGTGGCGCGACCTGGCTGATATGTGAGTGCAGAGTGGTTTCGGTCCCCTCCCCGCGCGCGGAGCCTG
>Ga0307312_10001447_pt1 | contig 12119 bp, 8 predicted proteins | sample ER_DNA_202_FD_194489 | JGI IMG/M metagenome (GOLD analysis project Ga0307312, IMG submission 194489) | Bulk soil microbial communities from the East River watershed near Crested Butte, Colorado, United States - ER_DNA_202 | ecosystem: Environmental > Terrestrial > Soil > Floodplain | place: USA...
GGTGAGAACGTGGCGATCGAATACCGCTGGGCGGGAGATCAATACGATCGCCTGCCGGAACTGGCGGCCGATCTAGTTCGCCGGCGGGTAGCTGTCATCGCCGCAACCGGCAACATCGCAACCGCCCTCGCGGCCAAAGCCAGAACCACGACCATTCCGATCGTCTTCATGAACTCCGGGGACCCAGTCCAAGCTGGCCTCGTCGCCAGCCTTAACCGGCCGGGTGGCAACATCACCGGTGTCAGCAACATGGCTGTGGAGCTTGGGGCCAAGCAGCTGGGGCTCTTGCACGAGCTGGTGCCGGGAGACGCGCTCATTGCCGTGCTCGTCAACCCCAACAGTCCGATTACTGAGTCCTTTATCGCAGATTTGCGATTGGCGGCTTCCGCCATCGGGCGACAAATCGAAATCCTCACTGCAACTACCAACCGTGAGATCGATGCCGCCTTTGCTGGTCTTACGCAAAAACAAATCCGCGCACTCGTGGTCGGTCTCGACACGTTGTTCCTCAGCCGTCGCGTGCAACTCATCACCCTGACCACGCGCCACGCGGTGCCTACAATGCATCCCTTTCGCGAAGATGTCGAAGCTGGCGGGCTGATGAGCTACGGTCCAAGTAATTTGGACCAGTATCGCCACGCAGGCGTGTACACCGGCCGCATCCTCAAGGGCGAGAAACCTGCCGAAACGCCAGTGCAGCGGCCGACCAAGTTTGAGTTCGTCATCAACCTACAGACGGCTAAAGTTATCGGCATCGAAATCCCGCCGACGCTTCTCGCGCGCGCCGACGAGGTGATCGAATAACGGGCTGTCTTGCTGCGGTGCGAATGTCGCTGATTGGCACATCGCGACAAATCCCAAAGCCCAGAATTTACGGTCGGTATTGATGCAAAGCGGACATTTGTGGACAAGCGGTCTCGGCCGAAGCTGTACCGAATGACCCGATTCGGACATCCGCCATCTTTATCTTTCGAGGATATGCCTCGGTAGCCGGGCGAAACCGCCCGGGTGCGGCGAGGGCGGCGCTCTATGCGTGCTCGTCCGCGAAATTCGCTGCTCAACAACGGGCCCGCGTGGCGCGCGTCTCGCTGCCCAGCGATACCAACGTTTACAGAATCTTGCCGGGCGACACACGAACGAAACAGCAGATCGACAAGCTCGCGGGTGCGTGGTCGCCGTCCGACCGACAAGCCGCCGATACGGACGAGCAATGCGGCGGCCAGTGGCAAACCTATGACGGGCCATAACTGCTTTTCCCGGTGGTTGCCGCTCTGGCCGACCTATCACGACAAGGTGCGAGCGGGTGCCAACCGGGTCTCCCGTCGTCGGAAGCACGATCGGAATCACCGATGTGACCGGCTGAGCAAATCGTGCGACCGGATGCCATCAATTCTATGCACTGACGGCGGCCGATCCGGTTTCGCCCGCGCCGACGGTGGCTTATGGGGCAAGTCACGCCAGCTGCTCCGACATCCTGTGGCAAGGCAGCGATGGCACTCCGGCTGTCTGGCTGATGGATGACCTGGCCGCCACTAACATTGCAGCCCTCCCCAATCTAGAGTCGGACTGGCACATCATCGCGTGATTCCAAGGTGCGCCGCATTGTATCACAAACATGGTGGCGGCTCGGTTGTTGTACGCGGAACGCGATTTTTAACCGCGACCGACTGTTGCCTAACTACGATTACGAATACTCCGGCAGAGCCGCGTTTAGCTCACAGCGAGTCTCCTTTGATCGAAAATGCAATTCAGAAAGATTCAGAAAGATTCAAGCGTGCTTAAGTACAGTTTGCGCGGCACGACATATGTTTCATATCGACGGCAATTTAGATGGAGGAGGGGCTACCGTGTCGCACCGCGCGGCGAGACACGGCGATGGTTGCCCTGAGTGCGGCCTGCCTTTGTGTTCCGAGAAATGCTGGTCATGTCGCGGAGCGGCCTCGTCGTGGGCCTATCTTTGCGAAGAATGTGGTGGCACGAGCCAATTACTCTTGTGTCCCGCGTCGGGCACACCGCTCTCCGCCACTGCCCAGCCAACGGGCGGCAGAACTATTGGAACGATTCGGAGGGGCAAGCCAGCAATCCATTTATTGCAGGGCCTGAGCCGGGCTTCATTGCCCGCGCGAACGATTTTGCAACACCAATCGCAGCAGAGCAGGTCACATCCCGCAATTCGATGGCTGCTCTGGGAGCGTGAGCTCGATCCGTGGGGCCGGTGCGGTCGAGCAGACACCGGTCGACGCGCCGCAAACTCTCGTCAACCGGCACGACCCGCAAAATGGAGAACCTCATGGCGAACGTTGCCCCTGTCATCAATCTTCCCGGCAATCTTGATATCCTGGCTACCAGTTATGCGAATAACGTAGTTTGGGACCTTTTCGGCGACGGAACAGGCAAATTTGCATTCGCAACCCCGTCCAGCATATCGGTTGGAACCAATCCCACGGTCGTTGCACCCGGCGACATCAACAACGACGGTCGCCTCGACTTTGTCACGGTCAATGCGGGTTCCGGCACCGTCAGCGTGATGCTGGGCAATGGCGCCGGCGGCTTCACTGCTGCGGCGGGTTCTCCGATCACCGTGGGCGGAGCCGACGGCCAATCCATCGCGCTCGGCGACGTCAATGGTGACGGCAACCTTGATATCGTCTCCTCGAACACGGACGCTGGAACTCTCTCCGTACTGCTCGGCAACGGCACGGGCGGCTTTATCGCGGAGGGGTCGCCATTTGCGGTGGGGACCGGACCGCAATCGGTCGCGCTTGCCGATGTCAACGGCGACGGCAGGCTCGACATCGTCACGGCAAACTGGATCAGCAACAACGTCAGCATATTGTTGCGCAATGCCGGCGCGGGGTTCACCTCGACGGCGCCCACCTTTGTCAGCGGCGCACCCTTTTATGCCGCGCTGGCCGATATGAACGGTGATGGCAGGATCGACATCGTTACCGCGAACCGTACCGACGGCACTGCCACCGTCCTGATACAGCAAGCCAGTCTCGGGTTTGTCGGTCTGACGCCAGTGAATGTCGGCACTAATCCTCAATGGGTTGCGGTGGGCGATCTGAACGACGACGGCAAGCTGGATTTCGTCACGGCAAATACCGGCAGCAACAACCTCAGCGTCATGCTGGCAAATTCGGGAGGCGGATATTCTGCTGCTGGTGCCGCCCTGTCCGTGACGGATAGTCCAACCTCGGTCGCATTGGGTGACGTGAATCACGACGGCAAACTGGACATCATCGAAACCAGCGGCACTACGGGCCATATCGGCGTGCTCCTGGGCAATGGCTCCGGAGGATTTTCCGGGGCCGCGGGATCGCCGCTTCTCGTTAACAGTCCCACCATGGCCGCACTAGCCTATGTCAACGACGTGAAGGTCACGTCCGCGCATGTGCCGCTGGTCTTTTCCGCCGCGCACAGCAATGCGATCACGCTATCGGACGTAGATGCTGCAGGCGGAACCGAAACCCTGTCGCTCTCGGCGCTTCATGGCGTGCTGACGCTTGCCACGACGGCCGGCTTGACGATCAATTCGGGCGTCAACGGCAGCGGCGCATTGCAGGTAACCGGCACGCTCGCCAATCTGAATGCCGCGCTCGACGGGCTCAGCTATTCTGCGAACAATGGCTTCAACGGCGACGATACGCTGACGCTTTCCCTCAATGACAACGGCCACACCGGCACAGCCTTGACGACGACAAGCAGGTTGGCGCTCTCCGTTGTGAATGTGCCGCCGACCCACAACTTCAACGGCGACGGCAAGTCCGATATTTTGTGGCAGAGCGACGATGGCACTCCTGCTGTGTGGCTAATGGACGGTACCAACGCCACGTCTGTCGGCGCCGTGGGATTTAATCCTGGGTCGAGCTGGCATGTTATGGGTGCGGCCGACTTCAATGGCGACAGCAAGTCCGACATCCTGTGGCAGATCGACAACGGCACGCCCGTCATCTGGACGATGGACGACATGAATGTCCTGTCGATCGGCGCCGCCGGCTCGTTCAACCCGGGGCCGAGTTGGCAAATCAAGGGCACCGGCGACTTCAACGGCGACGGCGAGTCCGACATCATCTGGCAGGGCGACGACGGCACCGCTGCGATGTGGTTGATGGATGGCACCAACGCCACCTTTGTCGGTGCCGTTGGCCCGTTCAATCCGGGGCCGAGTTGGCAAATCAAGGGCACCGGCGACTTTAACGGCGACGGCAAGGCTGACATCATCTGGCAGGGCGACGACGGCACCGCTGCGATGTGGCTGATGGACGGCACCAATGCCACCTTTGTCGGTGCCGTTGGCCCGTTCAATCCGGGGCCGAGTTGGCAAATCAAGGGCACCGGCGACTTTAACGGCGACGGCAAGGCCGACATCATCTGGCAGGGCGACGACGGCACCGCCGCCATCTGGCTAATGGACGGTACCAACGCCACGTCTGTCGGCGCCGTGGGATTTAATCCTGGGTCGAGCTGGCATGTTATGGGTGCGGCCGACTTCAATGGTGACAGCAAGTCCGACATCCTGTGGCAGATCGACAACGGCACGCCCGTCATCTGGACGATGGACGACATGAATGTCCTGTCGATCGGCGCCGCCGGCTCGTTCAACCCGGGGTCGGATTGGCACGTGATCATCTAGCGGCAAGGCGCCGCTGCAGCGCCAATTGCGCGAGCGCGGCCGCCTTCGGCCGACCGTTCGACCCTGGGCGGGCTCCCTAGTGCAGCATCATGCGCAATGTGCCGCGATGTCGCCTATTGGCACATCCGCGTCGGTTCGTTGCGACGCACAGATTCGGTCGCCATTGAAGGCATAGCGGACATCGGCGAAGCCTTGCTGCCCGTCGGAGCGACGCGAATGACCCAATTGAGACATGGGCGGCTCAAGACTTTTGCAGCGCAAAAGCATTGTTCGTCGTTTTGCTAAAGCGTGATATCGTTCTCTCTATTGCGTGCACACGACTCCGGCGGGAGGGTCGCATGGCAATCCACCTCCGACGGCGGGAATTCATATTCACATTGGGCAGCGCGGCAGCAGCGTGGCCGTTCGCGGCGCACGCGCAGCAGCCGGCGATGCCAGTGATCGGCATCCTTTCCGGCGGTTCCCAACAGGCCGGGCGTTTCCGTCTCGCCGCCATTCAGAGGGGACTGAATGCAACGGGCTTCGTCGAAGGCCAGAATGTCGCGTTCGAATATCGATCGGCGGAGGGCCGATACGAGCGGCTGCCCCAGCTGGCCGTCGAGCTGGCCGGCCGTCGCCCGGCGGTGATCGTGGCAATCGGCAATACCGCTACGGTTGCCGCGAAGGCGGCAATCACGACCATTCCAATCGTATTCGAGACCAGCGTCGACCCGGTCGAGCACGGCCTGGTCGCGAGCTTGGCACGGCCGGGAGGCAACCTCACCGGCGTGACCATCCTCGCCGCCAACCTTATTGCCAAGCAATTCGAGCTGCTGCACGAAGCGGTGCCGAAAGCCGCAGCGCTCGGCTTTTTGGAGAACCCGACCAATTCTAACGCGGGGGCCATTCGCAAGGAGGCGCAAGCGGCGGCGCACGCATTCGGGCAGAAACTGGTCATCGCCGAAGCTGTCGTCGAAAGCGATTTCGATACGGCGTTCTCGACGCTGGAACGGCAGCGGGTTGAAGCCCTGCTCATTCGCTCGGATTTCCTTTTCAACGATCGGCCGCAGCAACTCGCCGCGCTGGCGGCGCGTCATAAGTTGCCTGCGATTCATCCCTTGCGTGAGTTCGCCATGGCGGGCGGCTTGATGAGCTACGGGACAAGTCTTACCGAGGCGTTGCGCGAGGTCGGGGTCTACGCTGGGCGCATCCTCAAAGGCGAGACGCCAGCCGACCTGCCCGTCCAGCAGTCCGCAAAGGTCGAGCTGGTCATCAATCTCAAGGCTGCCACGGCGCTCGGTGTCACGTTCCCACTGTGGCTGCTCGGCCGCGCCGACGAGGTGATCGAGTAACCCTGCCAAATGACTGCTGTTGGCACTTTTCTGCCGTCCCAACCGCGCCGAGCAATGTCGGTTATCGGGGGTAGACCGGCCGCATATGTTCAATGCGAGTTCTTCGCATTTTGACCCGATTCGGACATCGGCCCCGCAGGCGGCGTTCCTCCCGGCAGCCGTCCTGATTCAGAACGATTCAGGTCCGCCCCAAGGACCCGCTGCCCCTTCTACCGGCAGGCTGAAGGTGCGGCAAACCGACTGCGCCCGGCGGGTCCCTAGCTGGTATGGTCGGCGGCGGCACCCGTGGGAGGGAGCCCCAATGTCCGTCATTAGACGACGCGAATTCGTCACGCTGCTCGGCGGCGCGGCTTCGTGGCCGATCGCGGCGCACGCGCAGCAGCCGGCAATGCCGGTGATCGGGTTCCTGCATGTCAGGTCGTCGGACAACAGCATGCCGCAGGTAGCCGGCTTTCGCCGTGGGTTGGCCGAACATGGCCGCGTCGAGGGTCAGAATGTGACCGTCGAATACCGCTGGGCGCGCGGGCAATACGACCAACTGCCGGCGATGGCCGCAGAGCTCGTCCGCCAGCCGGTGGCCGTGTTGATTGTCGGTACCGATGCGGCAGCGCTCGCCGCGAAGGCCGCGACATCGACCATTCCAATCGTATTTTCTGTCGGCTCCGATCCGGTCAAGCTCGGGCTGGTGGCCAGCTTCAACCGGCCGGGCGGCAACGCCACCGGAATGAATATCCTGACCACCACGCTCGAGGCCAAGCGCCTGGGGCTCCTCCACGAACTGGTTCCCTATGCGGCAAACATCGGGGTTCTCCTGCACCCTGGTGCTCCAAACGCCGAGGGCCAGTCGCGAGATGTGAAAGAAGCGGCGCGCGCAATCGGGGTGCAGATTCAAGACTTGTGGGCAAGTACCGATCGTGAGATTGACGCGGCCTTTGACACTGTCGCCCAACAACGCATCCGCGCGCTCGCCGTGACCGCCAATCCGTTCTTTGACACCAGGCGCGACCGAATCTTGGCGCTGGCGTCGCGCCACGCGGTCCCCGCGATGTATCATTTCCGCGAATATGCGGCGGACGGCGGGCTGATGAGTTATGGCATCGATTTGCCCGACGCGTATCGCCATGTGGGTGCTTATGTCGGCCAGATTCTGAATGGTGCGAAGCCCGCGGACCTTCCGGTCATGCAGCCGACGAAGTTCGAGTTCGTGATCAACCTCAAGACAGCGAAGGCGCTTGGCATCACGGTTCCTAACTCCATGCAATTGCTGGCCGACGAGGTGATCGAGTGATCCGGCGGCGCGAGTTCATCACGCTGCTCGGCGGCGCGGCGGTCGCGTGGCCGCTGTCAGCACGAGCGCAGCCCTCCGGGAAGACGTACCGGATCGGCTTTCTCGGCCCGACTTCGTACGCGGAGCGCAAACGCGACGTCGACGCCCTCCGAACCGGCCTGCGCCAGCTCGGATACGAGGAGGGCAGGAACATTGTCATCCACTATCGGTGGGCCGAGGGCAGATACGACCGCCTTGCCGAGTTCGCGGCCGAGCTGGTGAAGCTCAATATGGATGTGATCGTAACCGTGAGTACGCCGGGCGCATTGGCAGCCAAGCAAGCCACCTCGACCATTCCGATTGTGATGGCCGCCGTGGGCGATCCCGTCGCCGCCGGGATCGTGGCCAGCCTCGCCCGTCCCAGCGGCAATCTGACCGGCTTGACCTTCTTCTTTGCCGAGATCTGCGCCAAGCGGGTCGAGTTGATCAAGGAAGCCATGTTGGAATATGGAGTGGATCTTGCGGACCTTTACTCTCGCTCGGCGGCTTTCGTGGACAAGATCCTGAAGGGCACCCCGCCGGCCGACCTGCCGATCGAGCGGGCCGTGAAATTCGAACTCATAGTCAACCTCAAGACCGCTAAAGCGCTCGGCATCGAGCTGCCTACATCGATCCTGCTGCGCGCCAACGAGGTCCTCGAATGAGACGCCGCGAGTTCATCACGCTGCTGAGCGGCGCGGCGGCATGCCCAGTCGTGGCACATGCGCAGCAGCCGGCGATGCCGGTGGTCGGGTTTCTCCACGCCGTGTCGCCGGTTGGGTTTACGGAACGTCTGCGAGATTTCCGCCTAGGTCTGAAGGACGCGGGATATGTCGAAGGCGAGAACGTAACGATCGAATATCGGTGGGCCGAGAACCAACTTGATAGGCTGCCGGCGCTGGCCGCCGAACTGGCTCGCCGGCAGGTCGCCGTGATGGTCACGCTCGGCGGCACCGCTCCAGCAATCGCCGCGAAGGCGCTTAACACGACGATACCTGTCGTCTTCGCCGTCCCCGAAGACCCGGTCAAGCTTGGTCTTGTCACGAGCCTCGGCCGGCCGGGCGGCAATTTGACAGGCATCAATTTTTTCACGGGCGAGTTGGTGGCAAAGCGGCTGGAGCTCCTACGCGAACTGGTGCCTGCTGCCGCGCGTGTGGCGATGTTCGTTAATCCAGCCAATCCTGCGCGTGCGGAGTTGGCCGTGAAGGAGGCGGAAACGGCAGGACGCGCTATGGGGCTGCAAATCCGGGTCTTCAACGTCAGCACCAGCAGCGAGATCAATGCAGCCTTCGCAACGCTTGGGCGCGATCGGCCCGACGCGCTCCTCGTCAGCCCCGACCCCTTTTTCGTCGGCAGGCGCATCCAACTTGCCAATCTGGCGGCACGCCATGCGATACCCGCGTCGTATTCGGTGCGCGACCAGGTCGAGGCTGGCGGGCTCATCAGTTACGGAACCAATGTTGCGGACGCCTATCGTCAAGTCGGCATCTATACTGGCCGCGTCCTTAAGGGCGCGAAGCCCGCAGACCTGCCGGTCGTGCAGTCAACCAAGTTCGAGCTGGTCATCAATGCCCAAACGGCACTCATGCTCGGCCTTGAAGTGCCGGCGACGCTGCTCTCCCAAGCCGACGAGGTGATCGAATGATCCGCCGCGAGTTCATCAGGTTGCTCGGCGGCGCGGCGGCAGCGTGGCCGATAGTGGCGCGGGCGGAGCAGGCGTCAAGGCTGCCAACTATCGGCCTCTTGGGTTCGTCAACGCCGTCCGCTTGGGCTCCCTGGACCACCGCATTCCAGCAGCGGCTGCGCGAGCTAGGCTGGACTGAGGGTCGCAGCATCGCGATCGAGTATCGCTGGGCCGAGGGGCGCAATGAGCGCGGTGCCGAGATTGCGGCCGAGTTCGCCCGGCGCAAGGTCGATGTCATCGTCACTACCGGAAGCTCGGCCCTCGCGGTCAAAGAGGCAATTTCGACGGTGCCAGTCGTCTTCGCGTTGTGGTCAGACCCGATCGGCAGCGGCTATGTCGCCAGCTTGGCGCGTCCGGGCGGCAACGCAACCGGCCTGTCGCTCCAATCGCTCGACACCGCCGCTAAGCGGCTCGAACTGTTACGCGAGGTCGTTCCGGACCTGCGGCGCCTGACAGTCTTGGCCCGTCTCGACAATCCTAGCAACGTGGTTGAGGCGGGCGAGGTCGAGGCGGCCGCCCGCCCGCTGGGAATCGAGATCACGATCTCGAATGCCAAGCGCGCCGAGGACATCGTCCCTGTCATTGAGGCGCTCAAGGGTCGTGTCGACGCCCTTCATATCGTCAGCGATCCGCTGCTTTTGGCCAACGGCATTCGCATCAACACGCTTGCGATCGGCGCACGCCTGCCGACGATGTACAGCTATCGCGAGGGCGTCGAAAACGGCGGCCTAATGTCCTATGGCGCGAACATGCCGAACCTGTGGCGGCGCGCCGCCGAGCTAGTGGACAAGATTTTGCGCGGGACCAAACCGGGGGCTATCCCGGTCGAGCAGCCGACAAAGTTTGATCTCGTCATAAACCTGGTCACCGCCAAAGCCCTCACCCTCACTGTGCCGCCGTCGCTGCTCGCCCGCGCCGACGAGGTGTTCGAGTGAAACGGCGCGAGTTCATCGCGCTGCTCGGCGGCGCGGCGGCGACATGGCCGCTCGCGGCGCGCGCGCAGCAGCCCGAGCGAATGCGGCGCATCGGGGTCCTGTTGAGTACGGCCGCAGACGACCCGGAATCTTCGGCTCGAACCGCATCGTTCCTGCAAGGCTTGCAGCAATTGGGCTGGATCGAAGGCCGCAACTTGCGCATCGACATTCGCTGGGCCGCAGGCGATGCCGAGCTCTATCGCAAATACGCTGCGGAACTGGTGGCGCTGGCGCCAGACATCATCTTGGCCTCATCAAGTCCAACCGTGGCGGCGCTACAGGCGGCAACCCGCACCGTGCCGATCGTGTTCGCGCACGCGGTCGATCCGGTCGGCGCCGGCTTCGTCGATAGCCTGGCGCGGCCAGGTGGCAATGCCACCGGCTTCGTCTTGTTTGAATATGGCATCAGCGCGAAATGGTTAGAACTTCTCAAAGAGATTGCGCCGGCGCTAAAGCGAGTGGCGGTTCTTCGAGATCCCACAACAGCTGCCGGAATGGGCCAATTCGGCGCCATCCAATCCGTGGCGCCATCATTCGGAATGGAGGTAAATCCGGTGAGCTTGCGCGACCCCGGCGAGATCGAACGTGGGGTCACGGCCTTCGCGGCTTCACCGAATGGAGGTCTAATCATAACCGCGGCCCCATTGGGGACGCTTTATCGCGAGCTGATCATCGCGCTTGCGGCCCGGCACAAACTGCCGGCGATCTACTCCTCTCGCTTCTTTGCAGCCGACGGCGGCCTTGTCTACTATGGTCCCGATCTGACCGATCAGTATCGGCGCGCGGCCGGCTATATCGACCGCATCCTCAAGGGTGAGAAGCCAGCGAACCTCGCTGTGCAGGCGCCGACCAAGTACGAAATGGCGATCAATCTCAAGACTGCCAAGACGCTCGGCATCGAGGTGCCGTCGACGCTGCTCGCCCGCGCCGACGAGGTGTTCGAGTGAAACGGCGCGAGTTCATCGCGCTGCTCGGCGGCGCGGCGGCCGGCTGGCCGCTCGCGGCGCGAGCGCAGCGCTTGCGCCGCATCGGCGTACTCATCGTCGCTGCTCCCGACGATGCCGATGCTCAAACTCGGTTGGCAGCGCTTCGGCAGGGACTGCAGCAATTCGGCTGGATCGAGGGCCGTAACCTGCAGATCGACGCTCGCTGGGGTGCTGGAGATGCGGCCGCCACTAGAAGGGCAGCGACCGAATTGGCCGCGCTTGTGCCAGACGTCATTGTAGCGAGCGGGAGCGCGGGGGCCGCAGCTGTATTACAGGCAACCCGAACCGTGCCGACCGTATTTGTGATCGTGCCCGATCCTGTCGGCTCTGGGTTTGTAGAAAGCCTGGCTCAGCCCGGCGGCAACGCCACTGGCTTTATGATGTTCGAATACAGTTTGAGCGCGAAATGGCTGGAGCTGCTCAAAGAGATCGCACCGGGTGTGACGCGGGCGGGGGTGCTTCGCGATCCAACCATAACAGCTGGAATTGGTCAGTTCTCCGTCATCCAATCCGTTGCGCCGTCAGTCGGGGTAGACGTGAGTGCGATCAACCTGCGCGACGGGGCTGAGACCGAGCGCGCAGTTACCGCGTTCGCGCGCAAACCGAATGGCGGTCTGATCCTGACAGCAAGCGGATTGGCAGCGATACACCGAGATCTAGTCGTGTCGCTTGCGGCCCGCTACAAGCTGCCTGCGGTCTATATCTCGCGCTTCTTCGTCGCGGGCGGCGGCCTGGTCTCCTACGGGCCTGATTTTGTCGACCAGTACCGCCGTGCGGCTGAGTACGTTGACCGTATCCTCAAGGGCGAGAAGGCAGCCGACCTGCCGGTGCAGGCGCCGACCAAGTACGAGCTGGTGATCAACCTCAAGACCGCGAAGACGCTCGGCCTCGAGGTGCCTCCTTCGCTGCTCGCCCGCGCCGACGAGGTGATCGAGTGAAGCGCCGCGAGTTCATCACGCTGCTCGGCGGCGCGGCGGTGGGATGGCCGGTCGCGGTGCACGCGCAGCAGCGGGCGATGCCGGTGGTCGGGTTCCTCAACGCCACATCGCCTGAGGGGTCCAGGGAGCGTCTGCGTGGATTTCACCAGGGTCTCAAAGACACCGGCTATGTCGAGGGCGATAACATAACGATCATATACCGCTGGGCCGCAAATCAAACTGATCGACTGCGGGAGATGGCGGCCGAACTGGTTCGTCGGCAGG
>Ga0307312_10001448_pt1 | contig 12113 bp, 12 predicted proteins | sample ER_DNA_202_FD_194489 | JGI IMG/M metagenome (GOLD analysis project Ga0307312, IMG submission 194489) | Bulk soil microbial communities from the East River watershed near Crested Butte, Colorado, United States - ER_DNA_202 | ecosystem: Environmental > Terrestrial > Soil > Floodplain | place...
CCAGCGTTCGGGTTCCAGCTCGTCGCCGCGCCCGTGGTCGGGTTGAGGGCGGCGATGCGGTTGCGGGGCTTGCCGCCGATCGAGGTGAAGTCGCCGCCCGTATAGAGGGTCGAGCCGGAGAGGCGGAGGACCCGGACGGAGCCGTTGGCGTTCGGGTTCCAGCTCGTCGCCGCGCCCGTGGTCGGGTTGAGAGCCGCGATGTGGTTGCGGCCCTGGCCGCCGATCGAGTTGAAGGTGCCGCCCGCGTAGACGGTCGAGCCGGAGGCGGCCAGCGCATAAACCAAGCTATTGCCGGGTAGGAAGCCCGTGGCGTTCGGGTTCCAGCCCGTCGCGGCGCCACTCGTCGCATCGAGCGCCGCGATGTGGTTGCGCTTCTGGCCGCCGATCGAGCCGAAGTCGCCGCCCGCATAGATAGTCGAGCCGGAGAGGGCGAGGGCTAAGACGTCGGAGTTGGCGTTCGGGTTCCAGCTCGTCGCCGCGCCGGTAGTCCGGTTGACGGCGGCGATGCGGTTGCGGGGCTGGCCGCCGATCGAGGTGAAGGTGCCGCCCGCGTAAAGGGTCGAGCCGGAGAGGGCGAGAGCCCGAATGCCGCCGCCCTTGACGTTCGGGTTCCAGCTCGTCGCCTCGCCGCTCGTCGCGTCGAGGGCGGCGATGCGGTTGCGGAACCGGTCGCCGATCGAGGCGAAGTCGCCGCCCGCGAAGACGGTCGAGCCGGAGACGGCGAGGGCGTAAACGATGTGGTCGGGGTTGGGATTCCAGCTCATCGCCGCGCCGCTCGTCGCGTCGAGGGCGGCGATGTAGTGGCGGGGGTTCCCGCCGATCGAGGTGAAGGTGCCGCCGGCGTAGACGGTCGAGCCGGCGACGGCGAGGGCGTGAACGGGGCGGTTGGCGTTCGGGTTCCAGCTTGTGGCGGCGCCACTCGTCGCGTCGAGGGCGGCGATGCGGTTGCGATTCTGGCCGCCGATCGAGGTGAAGGCGCCCCCCGCGTAGACGGTCGAGCCGGAGACGGCGAGGGCCCGGACGGAGTCGCTGGCGTTCGGGTGCCAGGTTGGATCAACGCTCCCGTTGGCGAGGATGTGAGCAAGGTTGTTCCGCGGCACGCCGCCGACGTAGCGAAAGTCGCCGCCGATGTAGAAGCCGCCAGACCCATCGGGCGCCACGGCTCTGACAGCGATAGCGGCTGGGAAGGTTGCAGCGGCGACCTCCGGCAATCCCGTGCTCTTGCCGGTCGAGGTGTCGATTCCCGCCCCGGGGCCCGTCCGCGGGCCGACGCGGGTAAAGTCGCCGCCGATGTAGATCGCCGACGCGGTGGGGACGATCGTATTAACCGCCCCGTTGGTGACGAACGTCCGGGCCGGAGTCGGGCTAAGCGCCTGCGCGACTGGCGCCGCGAAGGCCGCCGCGAGAAAGACCACAGCGGTCGAGACGCCAAGACAGAGCGAGCCTCGTTTCTTACGGCGGGCGAGCGGACCGAGCGTGCGGCGCATCTGGTGACCCCCGGGGTGAGTGCGAGCTAGGCGGAGGCGAAGCAGATGGCAAAGGCAGAACTGGCTGTCTAAGTCAGGCCGTTCAGCGCCCGTCTAATTTCCAAGCGCCCGCACTGTATCACGAAACATGTAACATCGTTCATGAAGTTACGAGCATAGATACGAGAGAAATGGCCCACCGCGACTTCCTCACAAACCACGCCAAGGTGCTCGTGTGCGTCGCGCACGATCCCCAGGTCCGGATTCGCGACATCGCCACTTTCGTCGGGGTCACGGAGCGCGCTGCCCACCGGCTCGTCTCCGACCTGGTCGAGGATGGCTACGTGCTGCGTGAGCGCAGGGGGCGGCGGAACTACTACAGAGTCGAGCCCCACCTTCCCCTCTCTCATCCCCTCGCCCAGGAGCTAAAGGTCGGCGACCTGCTCCGCGTGCTGGTGGGCGCAAAGGAGCAGGCAGTTACGGGACCGGCTCGAAGTTCTCCGGTCGCGCATTAACGGCCGGATGTGATCTCGGCACCAGGTCCCCCGCGTCGATGTACGTCATGCCCGCACCCAGCAGACCACCGGGCAATGCGATGCCACGGAACTTCATGTGGCACTTCGCCCGGACACGCGGCTCAGGATTAGACAGCCGCGGCGGCGGCTTTGGCTCTTCGGGGACCAGTCTTGGGCGAGTCACGCCCCCGTGGCTGGATTCCACGAAGTACTGCGGGTTTTGCACCACGGCCGGGTGATCCGATAGCAGCCGCTCGCCAAAAGAGACCGTCCAGGAGTTCCCGTTGAGGTCTACGCAGTGTGGCTCGATGGCCTCCATCACCTTGGGCTCCTGTTTCCTGGCCATCAGCCAAGCCACCACGATTTGCGCGCAGGGAGTCGCCAGGACTCGCCTCCCACTCGCCAGCGCTGGTCGCTAGCTTGGCGCCGAGTACGCGGCCGAGCCTGCTGGCCGCGAGTGCGCTGAAGGAAGCGCAAAATCTCGTGACCCGACTCCCGCTGATATGCAGGGATGAGCAAAGGCGCGTGTTCAGATTTCGCCACCTCGTGATCAGGAGCCACCCGGGTGACACCCGCCCGAAACAGTTCCCCTCGCCACACGAAATCGCGGTTCGGCGTCAGCATCCCCTCGCCAGCGAGCGTCCGGCGCCGTGCAAAGCGGCCAGGACCGGAGATTTCGTGATGCGTCGTAAAGCTCATTTGTTGGCTCCTTCTTCGCTCCTCGATACCGGCAGAGTTTGCGCCGCCGAGGATTTGCCACAGGGTGAGTCCCAGCCCGGAAGCGATCCGCTCGCTGGTCTCCAACCCGGCGACCTGATCGCCCGCCTCGATGTTTGACAGGCTCGACTTGCTGACCCCAGCGCGCTTGGCGAGTCGTCGGATCGAGATGCCCTGTTCCTCGCGAAGCTCCTTCACGCGGGCGCCGAAGGACGCGTATTGGAGTCGGTTCATGTGGCCATGATGGCGGCCACTGCGGCGATGCTCGCCGGGCAGATGAGATCACCCGCTATCGACTGCCATCGCCCGCTATCCGCCCGGCCAGATACTCGGCCAAAAGCCGCCGGTCGAAGCGGAGGCGTGGCCGGGGGCCATCGCCAATTCGGATGGCACCGAGTTCATCGGCACGGGAGTAGACCATCGCGCGGCTGACACCAAGCAGACGGGCGGCTTGGGTCGCATCGAGAAGGGACGGGCCAGTGTTGCGCTCGTCACACAGCTCGGCGATCCGGTCGACTACGCGCTCGGCGATCCGGTCGACCAGGGCGTCGAGGCGGTCCGTCATGGCACCCGCGTCGGAGCGATCATCGGGCGAGCCGCAGGATGATGCGGCGCCCGAACTCTCCTGGGCTCGTGGGGCGGCTCTCGCGCGGCGGCATGGCGCAGCGCCCTTCCCGGATGCGATTGGCGGCGGCCAGGAGCAGATCGACAAACTCCCCTGCATCAAGCTCGACTCGCCGTCGATCCAGATCGGTGATGCGTACCCGCTGCCCTTCGCGGAAACCCGCGAGGTCAATTTCCAGCGCGATTCGTCGGACGTTTTGGCTCATGGTGTATTCGCTCCTGGTCGGCTTTTGGGCGACGGCTAGCCCTGTTACCTGGCACAACCCCCAGGCCGGGGCGGGATCCTTGAGCGCCGCCTGAGAGGTTCAGCAGCAGGCCCCTGGCACCCGTTTTGCTCAAACCCGCCGCTGGAAATCGGCTGTCGAATAATTCGCGCCTGTCACTTCCGTTGGCGGGAACCTTGCCGTGGTCGGGCGGGCTTAGCCCCCGCTGGCCCCTCACGGGGCGTTTCGCTCTGGGCCATCGAGCGGGCAGCCTCTATCGCAGGGCGCCTCCCAACGAGAAAATGGGCCCACATTGGGCCCACGGCTTCTCGGGGCTGCTGCCGTCGAAACTACGAAATCCCCGCGCTAGCAGGGGCTTCTTGGTGCGCCTTAGCCCGAGCCGAGGCCGTTTCGCGCATAGTCCGCGAACCGGTGGGCGAGCGCGGCGGGGATCCGGGCTCGGACCACCACCCCCTCGGCGCGGTCCTCGCGCTCGAGGTCGCCGGCAAGTTCGTGCAGCTCGGCGAGCGCCGCGCCCTCCGAGTAGGGGAACAGCAGCTCCACCCGTCGCAGCGTCTCCTCGAACGCCCCCCCGATCCGATCCCGCAGCTCCCCGAGCCCCTGTCCGGTCGCGGCGGAGATCGCGGTCGCCTCGGGCTCGCGGATCGTCAGCTCGCGCGCCTCGGCGGCGTCCAGGAGGTCGATCTTGTTGAAGGCCACGAGCCGAGGCGCCTCCCCCGCCCCGATCTCCTCGAGCGCCGAGTCGACGGCGGCGATCGACTCGCGGCGCCACTCCTCCGGCTCCGACGCGTCGACCACGTGGACGATCAAATCGGCGAGCACGGTCTCCTCCAGCGTCGCCTTGAAGGCCTCGACCAGCTGGTGTGGGAGCTTGCGGATGAAACCGACCGTGTCCGTCACCAGGTATCGGCGGCCCTGGTGGCGGTAGGCGCGCGTGGTGGGGTCGAGCGTGTGGAACAGCCTCTCGCCCACCCCCACTCCGGCCCCGGTGAGCGCGTTCAGGAGCGTCGACTTGCCCGCGTTCGTATAGCCCGCCAGGGCCACGGTCGGGAGCGCCGAGTCGCGGCGCCGCGCGCGCATCACCTCGCGGTTTCGCTCCAGGCGCGCGAGGCGGCGGCGCAGGGTCGCGATCCGGTCGCGGGCCAGGCGGCGGTCGGTCTCGATCTGGGTCTCCCCCGGCCCGCGGGTCCCGATCCCGCCGCCGAGCCGCTCGAGGTGGGTCCACAGGCCGCGCATGCGCGCCAGGTTGTACTCGAGCTGCGCCAGCTCGACCTGGAGCTTTCCCTCCGCGCTGTGCGCGTGGTCGGCGAAGATGTCGAGGATCACCGCGGTGCGATCGATCACCGGCACGCCGAGCGCCGCCTCGAGGTTTCGCTCCTGGCGCGGCACCAGCTCGTCGTCGCAGGCGACCAGGTTGGCGCCGCTGCGGGCGATCTCGGCCTTCACCTCGGCCAGCTTGCCCCGTCCGAGGTAGCGGTCGGGGTCGGGCTGCGCGCGCGCCTGGACCTGCTCCCCGGCGGTCGCCACTCCGGCGGTGCGGAGGAGCTCCTTCAGCTCGGCCAGGGAATCGCCGTCGCCAGACGAGGCGGTCAGAACGCCGACGGCCAGCGCGCGCTGGCGTGCCCGCGGGTTCTCTACCCCGGCTCCACCGGCCCCGTAATGGGTCTCTGCGGTGCGCCCTTGGCGGGTTCTCTGCACTCATTCAAGTGTAGGCCGCTTGGCCCGCCGGCCCATGATCCGCCTCGGGCGGGCCTGGCGCGAGCCGGATAGGCTTCGGCGCGGATGAGGGTCTTCGTCACCGGAGGGACCGGGTTCATCGGCGGCCAGGTGGTTCGCAAGCTGCGCGAGCGCGGCGACGAGGTGCGGGCGCTGGTCCGCAGCCCCGACAAGGGCCAGGCGCTCGCCGACCTCGGCTGCGAGCTCGTTTCCGGCACCCTCTCGAACAAGGACGCGATCGGCGCCGGGATGCAGGGTTGCGAGGCGGCGATCCACGGGGCGGCGGTCTACGAGGTCGGGATTCCCGAGTCCGAGCACCGGGCGATGTACGAGGCGAACGTGATCGGAACCGAGAACGTGCTGCGCGCTGCGCTTGAGGCGAAGCTCCCCAAGGTCGTCTACATCTCCACCGTAGGGGCCTTCGGCAATACCAAGGGCCAGGTCGTCGACGAGAGTTACGAGCACCCAGGGACGAGCTTCACGTCCTACTACGAGGAGACGAAGCTCGAGGCGCACCGGCTCGCCAAGCGCCTGATCGCCGAGGAGGGGCTTCCCTGCGTGATCGTCCAGCCGGGCGGCGTCTACGGGCCACAGGACCATTCGGCCATCGGCCAGCAAATGAACCAGTTCCTCGCCGGGCGGATGCCGCTGATCGCCTTTCCGGACCTGGGCTTCAACATGGTGCACGTCGACGACGTCGCTGCCGGCGTCCTGCTCGCCCTCGACAAGGGCAAGCCGGGCGAGGCCTACGTGCTCGGCGGCCAGATCACGACCATGCGCGAGCTGATCCAGACCCTCGCTCGGGTCGCCGGTAAGAAGGCCCCCAGGCGCGCCTTGCCGACCCCGCTGATGAAGGCGATGACTCCGTTCGGACCCATCGTCGGCAAGGTGATGGGCCAGGGCCCGAACCTCCGCGAGCTGATCAGCTCCGCCGACAACGTCACCTTCTGGGCCAAGCACGACAAGGCGATGGCCGAGCTCGAGTACTCGCCGCGAGGCCTCGAGCAGGGGCTGCGCGACACGCTCGAGGCCGAGGGCAAGCTGCCTGCTGCCGCCTAATGTCTCAACGTTGTGAGAGGCCCCACTAGGGTCCGGGCTCGCGGCGTGCACCGCTGGGTGGACCACACCGCCGAGCTGGAGCTCGAGTTGGAAGCGGCGAGCGAGCGAGGGGTGTTCGAAGAGGCGCTGGCGGCACTCGGCGGGCTGCTGGCCGAGCGAGCCGGCCGCGAGGAGGAGCCGGACACCGAACCCGCTCGCCACAGAGTCAGCGCCAGCGCCCCCGACCGCGCCACCCTGCTCGCCGAGTGGCTCAGCGAGCTCGCCTACCTGGCGGAGAGTGAGGGGTTCGTCCCGACGCGGGCGGAGCGCCTGGAGCTCACCGACGACGCATTGGAGGCGACGGTAGTCGGGCGTCGGGCATCCCCGCCCCACCTGGTCAAGGCGGTGACCTACCATCGACTGGCTATATGGGAAGAGAACGAGACTTGGCGCGCGCGGGTGATCTTTGACGTCTAGGCCCGCCTCGATCGGGTAAGACGCCTCAAATCCCAACGCTCGCGCGCGCCCCTCCCACCCACCGGGCCGATGACGGACCTTCGACAGCTCGACGAGACGCTTTGGGAGATCCCGGCCAGCGCGAGGCGGGACATGCGGGTTCCCGCCCGCGTGTTCGCGGATCCGGAGCTGCTCGAGGCGATCCGCGCCGACCGCTCGCTCGAGCAGCTCCAGAACGTCGCCACCCTTCCCGGCGTGGTCGGGGCGGCACTGGCGATGCCGGATATCCACCAGGGCTACGGGTTCCCGGTTGGCGGGCTGGCGGCGACCGAACCCCCCGATGGCATCGTCTCTCCGGGCGGAGTCGGCTACGACATCAACTGCGGCGTGCGACTGCTGGTGGCGGCAATCGCCGCCGACGAGCTCGGCGACCGCAAGGAGTCGCTCGTCCATGAGGTCTCCCGCCTGGCGCCGGCGGGAGCCGGCCGCGAGGCGGCCCTGAGGCTGAACGGCGCGGAGCTCGACCGGGTCCTGCGCGAGGGCCCGGCGGCCCTGCTGGAGCTGCGCGGCATCGGCACCGAGGATGACGTCGAGCACACCGAGTCGCGGGGACGGCTCGGCGGCGCCGACCCCGACGCTCTCTCCGAGCGGGCACGCCAGCGAGGCTCCGGCCAGCTGGGCACGGTGGGTTCGGGCAACCACTTCATCGAGGTGCAGCGCGTGGAGCGCGTGCTCGACGAACAGTCCGCGAAGGCCTACGGCCTCGAGCCCGGCGCCATGACCATCCTCATCCACTCGGGCTCGCGCGGGCTGGGCCATCAGGTCTGCACCGATTACGTCAAGCGCATGGACGCGGCCGTGTCAGGCCACGGGATCGAGCTTCCCGATCGCCAGCTCGCCTGTGCGCCGCTGTCGGCGCCCGAGTCTCAGGACTACCTCCGGGCGATGGCCGCGGCGGCGAACTTCGCCTGGGCGAACCGCGCCGCGATCGCGCACTCGGTGCGCGAGGCGATCCGCGCCGTGCTGGGCGACGAGGCCGCCGACGGCACCCGCCAGGTCTACGACGTGGCTCATAACGTCGCCAAGCTCGAGCCCTATGGCGGCAGGGAGCTTTGCGTGCATCGGAAGGGCGCCACGCGCGCCTTCCCTCCGGGGCACGCCGAGGTCCCGCCCCGCTACCTGGAGGCGGGACAACCCGTCTTCATACCCGGCTCGATGGGCACCTCCAGCTTCGTGCTGGCCGGTCGCCAGGGATCCATGCAGCGCTCGTTCGGCACCACCTGCCATGGCGCGGGTCGCCGGATGAGCCGCACCGGCGCGCGCAAGAGGATCAAGGGCGCCGAACTGCGCCGCCAGCTCGAAGCGGATGGGATCACGGTCCGCTGCCCGTCGAACCGAGGCCTCGCCGAGGAGGCGCCGTTCGCCTACAAAGACGTGGAGGCGGTGGTCGAGGTCGTCGAGCGCGCCGGGCTCGCGGCCCGAGTGGCCCAGCTCCGACCGATCGGGGTCGTCAAGGGGTGACTCGGGCGCCCGCTAACCGACGATCGCCTCCGCCTCGATCTCGACCTTCCAGCGCGGGTCGAGGAACCCCTGCACGACGACCATGGTCGAGACTGGCCGAGCTTGGTCGAAGGTGGCGGCATGGACTCGGGCGACCGCCTCGCCGTCCGCGGCGCTGGTCAGGAAGATCCTCGTGCGGACGACGTGCTCGGCCCCGGCACCGGCCTCGTCGAGCGCCGCGAGGATGATCTCGAAGCACCGCTTCGCCTGGGTCTCCGGATCGGGGTCGCAGAAGCCTTCGGGCCAGATCGGCGCCGTCCCCGAGACGAGGACGCGGTCGCCCGCGCGCAGGGCGCGCGAGATGCCGATCCTCGGCTCCCAGGGGGAGCCGGACGAAATCCGCTGTCGCTCCGCCACGCTCCGGATCCTACGTGCGAGCGCGAGCGCGAGCGCTACGCGTGGGCGTTTGCGGTCCGACGCGGCGCAGGCATCAGCGCCACGGCCACGATCACGGCGGCGAACGCGAGGCAGCGCGCCACGACGTCGAGCGGGTCGTCCCCAACCGGGTCACCAAAGACGAGGATGCCGCCGAGGATCGAGGCGCAGTTCGCGGCCACGGCGGTGAGCGCGATCACCGGGATCGCCTCGCCTGTCTGCATCCCGCGAGCCAACCCGAAGAAGGCGCCGATGCCCGCCACCAGCGCCATCAGCGTCCAGGGGCTGATGATGGCCAGCAGGTCACCCGGAACGGTCCCGGTGAGCGCCTTGACCGAGACGTTGGCGACCCCGAGCAGCAGACCGGCAGCCACTGCCAGCAGTGGCCCGCTGGAGCGCCCCAGGGAGCCCACGCTTCCGGAGAGCAACAGCAACGCCCCGATACCCACCGCGCCGGCCTCGAAGGAGATCATCGCGGCGGTGGAATAGCTTGCGCTGCCCGCCCCGGCCTCAGCTGACGTCACGGCCAGTAGCGCCAGGCCGACCGCACAGAGGCCGAGGCCGAGCCATTCCCGGGGCCCGACGCGGACGCCAAACCAGCGCTGGGCCAGCCAGGCTAGAAGCACCAGGCCGCCCGAGATGGTCGTCTCGACCAGCGAGATCGGGGCCACCGCCAACGCGGCGACGTGAAGGCCCCAGGCACCGACGGCGATCCCGAAGCCGATCGCCCACCATCGCGAGCGAAACAACGCCGCTCCGCTCCGAAGCGGCTGGCTGAGCCGCACCGCGGGCGCCGCCACCGCGCCGCGATGCTTGCAGAGCATCGCCACGTTGGTGGCCAGGGCGCAGGCGAGGGCGAGCAGTGTGCCGAGTTGAACCATTGGTGACTGGATCGACCAGTACCCCGGACCGCCTTAACGAATCGCGCGGGTAATGGACGTGACTTAGTGGGAGATTGAGAATGGGTTAAGCGAGGTGCTCTCGGATCCGGGCCATCGCCTCGGCGATCTGATCGTCCGGCGTGGTCAGCGAGATGCGGAAGAACCCCTCGCCGCTTGGCCCGTACATCGACCCGGGCGAGACGACCACCGCGGCCTCCTCCAGCACGCGCTCCGCGAAGGAGGCGGAGGTATGGCCGTCGGGGACCGGCGCCCAGACGTAGATGGTCCCCTTGGGGGGCTCGATCGGGACGCCGATCCCTCGCAACGCGTCCACGACCAGGTCGCGACGGCGCGCGTAGACGGCGTTCATCTCCTCGATTGGCCCGCGCGGCCCGGTGAGTGCCGCCGCGCCCGCCAGTTGTACCGCCTCGAACAGGCCCGAGTCCACGTTCGTCTTCAGGCGCCAGTAAGAGGCGATCGCGTCGGCGTTTCCGAGCACCGCGGCGCAGCGCCAGCCGGTCATGTTGAAGCCCTTGGAGAGCGAGAAGACCTCGATCCCAACCTGCTTGGCGCCCGGGGTCGCCAGGAAGCTTGGCGCCACGTAGCCGTCATATGTGGTCTCCGAGTAGGAGTTGTCGTGGACAACCAGGAGCTCGTGCTCGCGGGCGAGCTCGACGACACGCTCGAAGAAGCCCTCGGGGACCACCGCGCCCGTGGGGTTGTTGGGATAGTTGAGGAACAGGAGCCGGGCGCGGGTCAGCGCTTCGCCCGGGATCGGGCCAAGGTCGGGCACAAAGCCGAGCTCCGGGCGAAGCGGCATCAGCACCGCCTCGGCGCTGGCCAGCGCGGGGCCTGCGGTGTACACGGGATAGCCCGGGTCGGCAGCGAGGGCAACGTCGCCTGGATCGAGGAAGGCGAAGCAGAGGTGGTAGATGCACTCCTTGGCGCCGATCGCGGGCATCGCCTCGGACTCGGGGTCGATCTCCACCCCGAAGCGGTCGGCGTAGAAGCCTGCGCAGGCGCGGCGAAACTCCTCGCGGCCGCGATTCGTCGGATAGCGGTGGTTGGCGGGATCCGCAACCGCCGTCTGCATCGCCTCGACGATGTGCGGGTAGGTGGCGCGATCGGGGTCGCCGATCCCGAGGCTGATCACGTCGACGCCGGCCTGGCGCTTCTCGGCGACTCGCCGCTCCAGCTCGGCGAACATGTACGCGGGCACGGCCTCCAGGCGCCGCGAGGGCGAGGTAAGGGGCCGCTTCTCGGTCTCGGAGGTTGCCACCGGAAGGCGAAGGGTAAGCGCCCGCGAGACGCGCTGGCCTACGCCCTCTCCAGGGCGCGCACCAGCTCCGGCGAGAGCTCCCCCCGGAACACCGGCTCCGCGGTCCCGGTCAGCCGCACGTCGAGGTCCTCCCCCACCTCGACCGCCAGCTCTCCCCCGTCCAGCTTGACCACGATCGGGCTGGCCGCGCCCCCGAGAACGGCCGCCACCGCCGCGCCGCTCGCCCCGGTCCCGGAGGAGAGCGTCTCCCCCACCCCACGCTCGAAGATCCGCGCCCTGACCGCCGACCCCTCGATCCGAATGAAGGAGACGTTGGTGCGGTTCGGAAACAGCTCGCTGCGCTCGATCTCGGGGCCCACCGCGCCAAGATCGAGCTGCTCGAGCTCCCCGCCCGCCTCGATCACGCACTGCGGGTTGCCGATCGATACGTGCTGAAAGCGCCACTCGCGGCCGCCCGCGGCAAGCGAGCCCGTGCCATCGGGGCCGCCGGAGGGAAAGTCCGGCGAGGTGACCGAGGCCCGGCCCATGGCCAACGTCGCGGTTTCCGCCGAGGTGATCGTGGGGCGAATCTCGCCTGCCCCGGTGAGAATCGAGAACTCGTCCTCGTCAGTCCACCCGGCGCGCCGCAGATAGAGCGCCGCCTCGCGGGCCCCGTTGCCCGAGAGCTCGGCCTCCGAGCCGTCGGGGTTGAAGATCCGCAGCTCGGCCACCTGGCGTGCGTCCTCGGCTCGCGAGACCACCAGGACACCGTCGGAGCCGACCCCGAAGTGCGGTTCGCAGAGCCGCCGGATCCGCTTCGGGGTCAGCTCCCACGGCAGGGCGTCGGCCTCCACGATCACATAGTCGTTGCCGAGTGCCTGCCACTTCTCGAACCGCATCGTCGAGAAGCTATTCGATCGTCCGCTCAGCCTGATCGCGAGCCTCAGAAGCGAAGAGCGCGGCGACGATCTGCTCGGCGACGCTGCTGTCGTCGCGGCCGGTGCGGTCGATCAGCTCCACGCCCGGCATCCTGCGCATCCAGGTGAGCTGGCGGCGCGCATAAGCGCGATGGGCACGCTTCACCGCCTCCAGATCGCCGGCGAGCAGCTCCTCGAACCCGAGCGCCGCGCGGGCGGTGCGCGAGGCGCCGGCCGCGGCCGCCCGGTGCGCCTCCCCGGCGGCCCCGGCGGCCACCATCTCCTCGACCCGCGCCTCGATGCGGCGCCGAAGCTCCTCGCGGTCGATCGTCAGGCCGAAGAGGACGGTCGGGCGGCGAAGCTTCG
>Ga0307312_10001452_pt1 | contig 12103 bp, 10 predicted proteins | sample ER_DNA_202_FD_194489 | JGI IMG/M metagenome (GOLD analysis project Ga0307312, IMG submission 194489) | Bulk soil microbial communities from the East River watershed near Crested Butte, Colorado, United States - ER_DNA_202 | ecosystem: Environmental > Terrestrial > Soil > Floodplain | place...
TCACGCGCCAGTTCGACACCAGGACGATCGTGCTGATCCCGCTGGCGATCGCGATCAACGTCGTGCTGGGGCAGACGGTGGCGTCGGCGCTCAAGGTGCCGGTCTACCTCGACTCGATCGGGACCATCCTGGTCGGCGTCCTCGCCGGGCCCTTCGCCGGCGCGGCGACCGGCCTCCTCTCGAATCTCGCCTGGACGTTCCTCTTCGCGGGCACGCCGTTCGGCTCGCCCTTCGCGTGGCCGTTCGCGATCGTCGCCGCGGAGATCGGGTTGCTCGCCGGCATCTTCGGCTACGCGGGCGTGTTCCGGAGCCGGCCGAATACGCCGCCGGGCAGGCTCCTCGCGGGCGTCGTCGTGGCCGTCGCTCTCGTTGGCGCGCTGGTCTGGTACGGGATCGTTCCGCACTACGCCGCGCTGTGCGCAGGCCAGCCCGGGGGCGGCAGCTCGGTCGCCGCGGGGTGCCTGGACCTGTTCCAGCCGATCGGCTTGATCCAACCGATCTTCCTGGTCGTCGCGCTGGGCTTCCTCGCGCTGTTCGCAGCCGTCGTGATCCTGCTGGTCGCCCGCGTCGCCATCGAGCGCGACGTCGGAGTCGTGTTCGTGCTCGTGGCGGGCGCCGCGTGCGGGGTCGTCTCGGCACTGATCGCCGCGCCGATCGCGGCGTACGTGTTCGGTGGCGTGACCGGCTCGGGCACGGACTTCCTCGTCCTCGTTTTCCAGCAGGCGGGGTCCGACCTCCGGACCGCCGTGCTCCAGCAGTCGCTCATCTCCGACCCGATCGACAAGACGATCACGTTCCTCGTCGTCTATGCGCTCCTCCGGGGCGCGTCGCGCCGGGTGACAGCGCGGTTCCCGCAGGGTGAGCGGGCGCTCGGGACGGTCGACGGCTGACGATCCTCGAGGGCGCCGGCAGCCAGCTGACCGCGGCGGAGGCGGCACTGTTGCGCCGCCTGGAACCGCCGGCGCCGAGCGCCTATCACCGGCTCAACCCGCTGTCGAAGGCGGCCGCGGCGATCGTGGCGACGCTCGGCACCCTGGTCGCCGGCGGGTTCGCGGTCCCGATGCTCATCCTCAGTGGGCTGGTGCTCCCTGGTGCCGTGGCGGCGGGCGTCACCGGTCGGGCGGTCCGTTGGGCGATCGTGGTCACCATCCCGATTGCGATCTCGGTCGCGATCGTCTCGATTCTCGGACGAGCCGGCTCGAACGTCCTGTTCGTGATCGGCCCGTTCGACGCGACGCTCGAGGGCGTCGAGTTCGCGGCGGCGGTCGCGCTGCGCCTCTTCGTGGTTGCGCTGGCGCTTGCCGTGTTCGGGCTGACGACGGAGCCGCGAGCCCTGGTCGCGGATCTCGAGCGCCGCGGCGTCTCGCCGCGACTCACGTTCGCCGCGGCAGCCACGCTCGATGCGGTCCCGGCGATGGCAGATCGCGCGCGGACGATCCAGGAGGCGCAGCGGGCGCGCGGGCTCGACACGGAAGGCAGCGTCGGCGCTCGCCTCCGCGGCGTCCTCCCGCTCGTCGGCCCGGCGATCCTGGTTGGGCTCCACGACGTCGAGGCGCGGAGCCTCGCCCTCGAGGCCCGTGCCCTCGATCGACCCGGCCCGCGGCACCTCCTGTGGGCGCCCGCGGACTCCGGGCGTCAGCGTGCGGTGCGCTGGCTGCTGGTCGGCGCCCTCGTCGCGTTCGGGGTCGGGACAGTGACCGGCTTTCTGCCGCGCCTGCCCTGATCGGCCGGTCGACCGTGCTCGAGCTCGACGATGTCACGTACCGGTACCCGGGCTACGCGCGCCACGCGCTCGACGGCGTCGACCTCGCGATCCGGGACGGCGAGGTCGTCGGGCTGACCGGCCCGAATGGGTCGGGCAAGTCGACGCTCTGCCTGGTCGCGTCCGGGCTGGCGCCGGCGGCGGTCGGCGGCGAGCTCGGGGGCGAGGTCCGCGTCGACGGCGCGACGCTCCGTGGCCTGCGGCCGCACCAGCTCGCCGGGAGGACGGGCCTGGTGTTCGCGAACGCGGAGGCGCAGCGAACCCGCGTCGCGGCGACCGTCTTTGAGGAGGTCGCGTTCGGCGCGGTCAACCTCGGGCTCCCGGTTGCGGAGACCGTCGCGCGGACGCGGGCGGCGCTTACGGCGCTTGGCATCGACGAGCTGGCGGAGCGCCATCCGGCGAGGCTTTCGGGCGGCCAGGCGCAGCTCGTGGCGATCGCCTCGATGCTGGCCATGCGGCCGCGGCACGTGGCCCTCGACGAGCCGGTCGCCGAGCTCGACGGCCCGGGCCGGCGCCTCGTCGCCGATGCCCTGCGCGCCCTCAGTGCCACCGGGACCGGGCTGCTCGTGGCCGAGCACGACCTCGACCTGCTCGCGACGCTCGCCTCTCAGGTCGTCGAGATGCGGGATGGCCGGATCGAGCGAATGGGCCCGCCCGCTGAGGTCCCTGGTCCGAGTGCCGAGGCCCCGCGAGATGCCTTGCCGCCCGTGGCTGACAACCCGGCCACCGAGGTCGCGATCAGGTGCGAGGGCCTTGCCTACGACTACCCCGACGGGACGCGGGCGCTGGACGGCATCGACCTGTCGATCCAGGCCGGAGAGCGGGTCGCGATCGTCGGTCGCAACGGGTCCGGCAAGACGACCCTCGTCCGAACGTGGAACGGCCTGCTCCGACCGACCAGCGGTACGGTCGAGATTGCCGGCCAGTCGACCGCAGGCCAGCACGTGGCGGCGCTGGCGCGCTCCCTCGGGCTGACCTTCCAGGACCCGGACCACCAGATCTTCGCCCGCACCTGCCGCGACGAGGTCGCGTTCGGCGCCCGCAACGTGGGACCGGCCAGGGGCGACCTTGACGCGGCAGTCAACGAGGCGCTCGAAGCCGTTGGCCTCGCCCGGGAGGCCGGCACCAACCCGTACGACCTCGGACCGTCACGTCGGCGGTTGCTCGCTCTCGCGAGCGTCCTCGCGATGCGGACGCCGATCGTGGTCCTGGATGAGCCGACGATGGGCCTCGACCCGAATGAGCGAGCGCGCGTCGAGGTGATCGTCGCGGCCCTCGCGGCCGCGGGCCGCACGGTGGTCGCGATCACCCACGACGAGCAATTCGTCGGGGCTGCGTTCCAGCGTGTGGTCCGCCTGACGTCCGGGCGGGTGATCGCGGACAGTCGGGTGGCAACCGTCGAACCCAAGACCCCACCGGCCGCTCGGTAGTATTCGGGGCCACTCACCGGGACGCCTGGAGCAGGATGAACTGTCGAGTCTGCGGCACCGCCAACCCCGAGGGCGTGGCCTTCTGCATCAATTGCGGCACGCCCTTCGCCGAGGCGTGCGCCGTATGCGGTGCGGCCAGGGTCGGCAACGCCCGCTTCTGCGGCAACTGCGGCACACGCTTTCCTGACGCGGCCGAAGCGCCGGAGGCGTCATCTGCGCCGGCCGCCGACGCGGCCGACATCGACCGAACCGAGCGGCGCCTGGTGTCGGTCCTCTTCGCCGACCTCGTCGGCTTCACCCCGTACACGGAATCACGGGACTCCGAGGACGTTCGCGAGACCCTCGATCGATATTTCGAGATCGCGCGCGCCGCGGTCGGCCGCCATGGCGGCGTGATCGAGAAGTTCATCGGTGATGCAGTGATGGCCGTCTGGGGTGCCCCCGTCGCCCGCGAGGACGATGCGGAGCGGGCCGTTCGGGCGGCGCTCGAGCTCGTCGAGGCGGTGGGCGTCCTCGGCGTCAACGCGAGGGCCGGCGTGCTCACGGGCGAGGCCGTGGTCAAGGTCGGCGCCGAGGGCGAAGGCATGGTCGTTGGCGACGTCGTCAACACGGCCTCGCGCCTGCAGGGAGCTGCGGAGCCCGGCACCGTCGTCGTCGGCGAGGGAACGTTCCGGGCAGCTTCGCGAGCGATCGCGTTCGAACCGGTCGGCGAGCTGACGCTCAAGGGCAAGGCCGGACCGGTCGCAGCGTGGCGGGCGACACGCGTCGTGGCCGAGCGCGGCGGTCGCAACCGGAGCGAGGCGCTCGAGGCGCCGTTCGTTGGGCGCGCCGACGAGCTGCGGCTGCTGAAAGACCTGTTCCACGCCACGGAACGCGATTCGCGGGTCCGCCTCGTGTCGGTCGTCGGGCCGGCGGGGATCGGCAAGACCCGCCTCGCCCGGGAGCTCGGGCGCTACCTCGACGGGCTCGTGGACACGGTGTACTGGCACGTGGGCAGGTCACCCGCCTACGGGCAGGGGATCACCTTCTGGGCGCTCGGTGAGATGGTTCGCGCCCGCGCTGGGTTGCTCGAGACGGACGACGAGCCGACGACACGCGCGAAGCTCGGCGAGACCCTCGCGACCCACCTGCCGGACGAGAGCGAGCGGCGCTGGGTCGAAGGGGCGCTCCTCGCCCTCCTGGGTTTCGAGACGCGCGTCGCGTCGAGCGAGCTCTTTGCCGCCTGGCGCACGTTCTTCGAGCGGCTCAGTGCCACCGCCCCGGTCGTGATGGTCTTCGAGGACCACCACCACGCCGACGCGGGCCTTCTCGACTTCGTCGACCACCTGCTCGAATGGTCAAGAGACATGCCGTTGTGCGTGATCACGCTCGCTCGCCCCGAACTACTCGAGCGACGCCCCGACTGGGCGGCTGGCAAGCGCAACCTGAGCGTCCTCCATCTCGAGCCGCTCCCGGATGGCGCGATGCGCGAGCTCATCACCGGGCTCGTCCCGGGGCTGCCCGAGGAGGCCCTCGCGCAGATCGTCGCCAGGGCCGAGGGCGTCCCGCTCTATGCGGTCGAGACCGTTCGGATGCTCCTCGCGGAGGGACGCCTCGTGCCGGAGGAGGGCGCGTATCGCCCAGTTGGCGATCTGACGACCCTCGCGGTTCCCGAGTCACTCACCGCACTCATCACCAGCCGGCTCGACGGGCTCGACGCGACCGATCGGTCGCTCGTCTCGGATGCGGCGGTGCTGGGCCAGAGCTTCACGATGGCCGGCCTCTCGGCAGTGTCGGGCCAGGACGAGGCCGAGCTGCTCCCCCGCCTCCGGACGCTCGTCCGGCTCGAGCTGCTGACGCTGGAGGCGGACCCACGCTCGCCGGAGCGCGGCCAATACGCCTTCGTGCAGGCCCTCATCCGGGAGGTGGCGTACGGCACGCTCTCGCGGAAGGCGCGCAAGACGCGCCATCTCGCCGCGGCCAGGTTCTTCGAGAGCGTGGGCTCGGACGAGCTGGCGGGCGCGCTTGCCGGCCACTATCTGGCCGCCCACCAGTACGCCGCGGAAGGACCGGAGGCTGACGCGCTCGCTGCCCAGGCGCGAGTTGCCCTGCGGGCGGCCGCGGACCGCGCCACGGCGCTCGGCGCCCCCGAGCAGGCCCTGGCATTCATCGAGCAGGCGCGGTCCGTGACCCAGGATTCCGCCGAGCTCGCCGACCTCCTCGAGGCGGCAGCCGTCGCGGCGACGCTGCGCCAGCGGTTCACCGAGGCCGAGGCATTCCTGAACGACGCACTCGCCCGACGCGAGGCGCTGAGCGACGTGCGTGCGATCGCGCGCACTGTCGTCGCGCTGGCGCGGGTCCTCATTCGCGCCTTCCGGTTCGAAGCCGCGACGCGAATGATCGAGGCCGCCGTGACCCGCTTCGCCGACCTGCGCGGTGAGCCGGTCTTCGCCAACCTCGAGGGCCAGCTCGCCCGCATCTACATGCTGACCGCGCGCTGGGCCGACTCGCTGCCGATCGCCGAGCGGGTGCTCGAAGTCGCCGAACGAGAAGAGCTCACGGAGCTCACGGCCGACACGCTGATCACGAAAGGCACCGCGCTCGACAACCTCGGGCGCCACTTCGAGGCCATTGCGCTGATCGAGGCCGGTCGCCGTCTTCTCGAGCGGTCCGGCAACGATGCCCTGGTGACGCGCGCGATCAACAACCTCTCGAGCGTGCTCGCTGATGACGACCCGCGGGCGAGCGTCGAGACCGCTCGCGACGGCCTCGAGGTGATGGCTCGCCGGGGCGAGCGCGGGTTCACCTTGACCGACAATGCGGTGGCGGGATCGATCCGGCTCGGCGACTGGGATTGGGCGCTGGGATTGCTCGAGGCTGCAGCGCCCGAGGAAACCGATCCCATTGCCCGTGGGGCGGCGCTCACGGGCATCCTCCAGATCCGTGCGTTCCGCGGCATCCCAATCGACGATCTGATGGCCGAGCTCGCGTCGACCATGGAACGGTCCGACTCCTCCTCGCGTGAAGCTCTCCTTGCGCTGGCACAGGCATACGCAGGGCTCGCCGACGGCACGCTGTCCGCCGTCCGGAAGAGTGCGCGGCGGTACGCGGAGATCTGGCCCCAGGGCGGCGCGGAGGGGTGGCGACTGGCGGCGCGAGCCGCCCTGTGGGTCGGGGAGGTCGCGGCGGCCCGAGCCGATCTGGAGGCGCTCGAGGGCCTGAATCGACGTGGGCGTGGTGTTGCCCTGGAACGGCTCACGATCCGCGCCGGGATCGCCGCGCTCGAGGGTCGTCCGGGCGACGCCCTGGCCATGTATCGCGAGGCGCTTCGCGGCTGGGACGACCTCGGGCTGCCCTGGGATCGCGCGCTGTGCACGATCGACATGGCGACGCTCCTCGACCCGGCGGAGCCGGAGGTGGTGGCCGCGGCGGCGGTCGCCCGCCAGGCCCTCGAGGCAATGGGCGCCCGGCCATTCCTGGAGCGGCTGGACACAGCGCTCAATCGCCCGCCGGACCACAGCGCGCTGCTTGGCGCCCCGGCGAAGGCGCGGCAGCGCGCCTCGGTCTGACCTCGAGCGACGTCAGTCGCCGGGCCGCCTCGACGTTGCGACCAGCAGGAGGAACGACGTCTCGACGACGTCGACGCCGGCGATCACGAGGGCGATGACGAGGGGCAGCGGCTCGGCCACGATCCAGCCTGCCGCCGCCGTGAAGCTCGCCGCGGCGAGAAAGACAAGGCGCACCCCGCGGACGAGCACGCCCAGGTCGGCATCAGAGATTCGCCCGCCTGGCTCACGTTCGCGGCGGATGGAGGCGTCGATCCGGCGAGTCGCCGAAAGCAGCAACCGGCCACCCACGACGATCGCACCGCCCGCGAGCACTGCCCGAACAATCGGTGGCGGGGCGGCTGCGAAGGCGAGGAGGTCGGGCGCGAGCCCGGTCATCATGGCAAGCACGATGGCGGCGATCCCGCCGAGGACCGCGAGCGCGACGACGAGGCGTGGGTCGGGACGGCGCCGCTCCGAGGTGCCGTCAGCCATCGATCGAGAGCGCGACCTCGTGCACCCCGCCGTCGATGATCCGCCACGCGCGTATGTCGGGGTGTCCGGTTTCGGGCTCCGCCTCCGCCGGCGAGAGCGAGACGAGGATGTACAGCGAGTCCGGGTAGTGCGATTCGCGTAGGTCCGTCGGGGACGGGCGCGCGGGCGAGGCGACATGCGAATGGACGATCGCCCAGAACACCTCGTCCGCGTCGTCGGTCTCGATCGTCAATCGGAGGAGGTCGGCCGGATCGATCGAGTAGCGCACGGGTGAGTGCGCGGCGTTCCGCAGCGGCACCCACCGGCGTGCCGCCCCGCCATCCGCAGCCGCCCGGTCGCCCACGACGATCCCGCAGCCCTCGTTCGGCGCCTCAGCGCGAGCGTGCGCGACGATCGCGTCGCGAATCGCGGCCCGCAGCCTGACCGACGCAGGGCCAGGATGCGCGCGCCCGGCGGCGCCGGGGTAGTACGCGTCGGTCACCACCAGGCGACCCCGCCCTCCAGCTCGTCTTCCATCTCATCGAGCGGGCGCGAGTACGTCCCGGTTGAGAGGTATTTCCAACCGCCGTCCGGCAGGAGCGCGACGATCGTCCCGGCGGGCATCTCGCTCGCAACCCGTGCCGCGACCCACAGGACCGCGCCCGACGACGGGCCGGCGAGGATGCCCTCAAGCTCCAGCAGCTCGCGCGCCGTGGTCACGGCGTCACGGTTCGAGACGACGTACCGATCGTCGAGGAGCGACGGGTCGAACACCTCCGGCACGAACCCGTCATCGAGCGAGCGCAGGCCCTGCACCGAGTCCCCGGGGAGCGGCTCGGCCGCGACGATTCGCACGCCAGGCTTGGCCCGGCGCAGGAAGCGGCCGACGCCGGTGAGCGTGCCGCCGGTCCCGAGGCCGGCCACGAACACGTCCAACTCCGGCACCGCCTCGAGCACCTCCGGCCCGGTCGTCTCCTCGTGGACTCGCGGGTTCGCCGGATTGGCGTACTGGTCGGCCATCACGAACTGCGGGTCGCGAGCGACGAGGTCTCGAGCCAGCGCGATCGCGCCGTTCGACCCGAGCGCGCCGGGCGAGTCGATGATCTCGGCGCCGTGGAGCGCGACCAGCTGGCGCCGCTCCAGCGTGACGTTGTCGGGCATGACGACCGCGACGCGATAGCCCTTGCGCCGGCCGATCATGGCCAGGGCGATGCCGGTGTTGCCGGAGGTTGCCTCGAGCAGGATCGAGCCCGGCCGCAGCCGGCCGCTCGACTCGAGGTCCTCGACCAGCGCGCGGGCGACGCGGTCCTTGACCGAGCCGGTCGGATTGGCCGCCTCGAGCTTGGCGAAGAGGCGCACGTTCGGGTTCGGCGCGAGCCGCGGGATCTCGACCGTCGGCGTGTCCCCGATCGACTCGACGATCCCCGCGTAGCGCCTCGTCCTCAGGCCGCGGGCCCGCGGAGCTTCACCTCGGCCTTCGGAGAGCTCCGGGCGAGTCAGGCTCCGCATGACGCGGCGGCGCCAGCTCCACCGGCGATCGCCGGGAGCAGCCGGATCTCGTCGCGCGGGTCGACCGGCGTGTCGAGGCCGCCGAGGTAGCGCACGTCGCGGCCGTTCAGGTACACGTTGACGAACCTGTGCAGCTCGCCGTCGTCGGTGAGCAGCTGGCTCGCGAGCCCAGGGTGCCGGCCGACCAGCGACTGGACGGCGGCGCCCACGGTCGCGCCCTCGACCTCGATCTCCCGCTGGCCGTCGGCCTGCGCTCGGAGCACGGATGGCAATCGAACGACGCTCATCGGGCAGGCCCGCCAAGGGCACCGCCGAGCGAGCCGCCGACCGGCCCGCTGAGCGCGAACGGCTGATCCGCGCCGAACACGGGCGGCGCGACCCACGTGCCGCGCTCGCGAGCGGCGCGTGCCTCGTCGGAGCAGGTCGGGCAGTTCGGGTCACGCTCGAGCCGCACCTCCGAGAAGGCGCCGTCGAGGGCATCGAACAGGAGCAGCCGGCCGATGAGCGGCTCGCCGATCCCGAGCAGGAGCTTGAGCACCTCGTTGGCCTGGAGCAGGCCCATGATCCCGGGCACGACGCCGAGCACGCCGGCCACGGAGCAGCCGGGCGCGAGCTCAGGCGGCGGCGGGGTCGGGTAGAGGCAGCGGTAGCACGGGCCCACGTAGGGCACGAACGTCGTCAGCTGGCCCTCGAAGCGGAAGACCGAGGCGTGGACCACCGGAATCCCGGCCGCGACCGCCGCATCGTTCAGCAGGTACCGCGTTTCGAATGTGTCGGTGCCGTCGAGGATGACGTCGTAGCCGTCGATGAGCCGGGCGACGTTGTCCGCGAGGAGCATCTCGTCGTAGGTCACGACCTTGACGTCGGGGTTGAGCGCCTCGATCGACTGGCGGGCTGAGTCGACCTTCTTGACCCCGAGGCGCTCCGTCGAATGGATGACCTGGCGCTGCAGGTTGCTCGCCTCGACGACGTCGAAATCGACGATGCCGAGGGTGCCGACGCCGGCCGCGGCGAGGTACAGCGCGCTCGGGCTGCCGAGGCCGCCGGCGCCGACAAGCAGCACCTTCGACTCGAGCAGCTTCACCTGCCCGGCGGTGCCGACCTCCGGGATCAACAGGTGCCGGCTGTAGCGCGACTGCTGGGCCGGGGTGAGGGCCGCCGGCGCCTCGATCGGCAGGCTGTTTGCCTCCCAGGCGAGGATGCCGCCGGCCATGTTGGTCACGTCCGTGTAGCCGGCCTGCTGGAGTGCCGCCGTCATGCGACCCGACCGGGCGCCGCTGCGGCAGTACAGGACGATCTCGGTGCCCTTGTCGGGAACTGCCGCCTCGATCTGGTCGAGCAGGATGCCCTGCGGGATGAACAGGGCGTCGGCGATGTGGCCGGCGTCCCATTCGACCTGCTCCCGGACATCGATCAGCGTCGCTCCGGCGGCGTGCCGGTCTCTTGCTTCGGGCGGGCTGATCTCGCGGATGGCGATTTGCATGGGGTTCAGGGCTCCAATCGGGTCAACTGGCAAGGCATCGCGGCAAGGGGCCGCGGGCGATCGATGCTGGCCGGCGCTCAGGCCGGCAGCTGACACCTGCAGCGAGTCCTCGGGCCAATGGCGTCGCAGAGCTCCGCCCTGGACCTCGGAGGGCGTGTCGCTGCGACCTCGTTCTGCATCACGAGTTCGTCTCCGCAGGACCGAGTGCGCCCTGGAGCGTTTCGAGGGAGAGCAGCGCGCACTTCATCCGTGCCGGGCTGATCTCGATGCCGAGCAGATCGAGAACGTCGCTCGCCTTCATCGCCGCGGCCGCGTCGACCTCCTTGCCCTTGACCTCGTCGGTCAGCAGCGATGCCGACGCCTGGCTGATCGCACAGCCGCGGCCGGTGAAGCCGACCGCCGCGATCTGGTCGCCGACCACGCGCACCTGCAGCGTGATCCGGTCACCGCACAGCGGGTTCGCGCCCTCCTGCGTGGCGGTCGCGTTGTCGAGCACCCCGAAGTTATGGGGGCGGCGATAGTGCTCGAGGATGTAGTCGCGGTACAGGTCGTCCATCAGTGCTCGCGCATTCTAGCCGAGGTCCTACGCGGCCCCGAAGATGCGCTTCACCTCCCTGAGGCCCTCGATGAGCGTGTCGACGTCGCCTTGGGTCGTGTAGACGTTGAAGCTGGCGCGCGCCGTCGCGGGCAGGTCGAGCCGCTCGTGCAGCGGCATCGTGCAGTGGTGACCCGCTCGAACGGCCACGCCGGAGCGATCCAGCACCTGCGCCACGTCATGCGGGTGGACGCCGGGCACGTTGAACGGAATCACGCCACACCGGATGTCGGGGTCCATCGGCCCGTAGAGCACGACGTCGGGGTGCTCGCGCTCGAGCGCGGCGAACGCGTAGATCAGGAGCTCGCGCTCGTGCTCGCGGACGCGATCCATGCCCAGCTGGCCCAGGTACTCCGCCGCCGCACCAAGGCCGATGCCGGCCGCGATGTCCGGCGTGCCGGCCTCGAACTTCCAGGGGATGTCGTTCCACTCGGACCGGCGGAGATGGACCTCGCGGATCATGTCGCCGCCGGCCATGAACGGGGGCATCGCCTCCAGCAGCTCGCGCCGCGCCCAGAGCACGCCCGAGCCGGTCGGCCCGAGCATCTTGTGGCCCGAGAACGCGTAGAAGTCGGCGCCGATCGCCTGGACGTCGACCGGGACGTGGGGCACCGCCTGCGCGCCGTCGATCAGCACGAGCGCGCCGGCTGCATGGGCCGCCTCGATCATCTCGCGCACCGGGTTGATCGTGCCCAGCGTGTTCGAGACGTGGGTGAACGCGACGAGCTTCGGCTTCAGCCGGAGCAGCACCTCGTAGACGTCCTGGCGCAGGATCCCGTCGTCGGTGATCGGGATGAACTCGAGGTCGCCGTCCTTCTCCTGGGCGAGGAGCTGCCACGGGACCAGATTCGCGTGGTGCTCCATCTCGGTGAGCACGATCGCGTCGCCAGGGACGATGTTCTTCCGACCCCAGGCATACGCGACGAGGTTGATCGCCTCGGTGGCATTGCGGGTAAAGATGACCTCGTGGCTGTCGGGGGCATTGATGAATCGCGCCACGGAGGCGCGAGCCGCCTCGTAGCTGGCGGTGGACCGCTCCCCGATCTCGTAGATCCCGCGGTGGACGTTCGCGGTGTACTCGCGGTAGTACGCGTCGAGCGCGTCGATCACGGCCTCGGGCTTCTGGCTCGTCGAGGCCGAGTCGAGGAAGACGAGCGGCTGGCCGTGGACCTGCGTTCCGAAGATCGGGAAGTCGCGCCTGATGACCTCCGGGACGAGCCTGCCGTCGCGGATTCGCCCTCCGAAGTCAGTTGCCCCTGCCGAGAGCTCGATGGCTGGCGCTTCGGTAACGGTCATTTCGATCGCGCCGCCCGGCTAGCGGGCGGC
>Ga0307312_10001454_pt1 | contig 12099 bp, 10 predicted proteins | sample ER_DNA_202_FD_194489 | JGI IMG/M metagenome (GOLD analysis project Ga0307312, IMG submission 194489) | Bulk soil microbial communities from the East River watershed near Crested Butte, Colorado, United States - ER_DNA_202 | ecosystem: Environmental > Terrestrial > Soil > Floodplain | place...
AATATACACGAATAAGCCGTTGCTTCAACTCCTATCTCTACAATAAAGGCAATGACTGATTTTTTATTAAAATTTGCAATAATGGGTCCGACTTCTAAATCATTTCTGGAGATATTTCTTCGGTGCAAGAACCTCGCAATAGAATTACTATTTGATAAACTGTGATCCTGAGGAAATTGTGTTTTTATCCAGTATCACTGGCTGAATTAATTACGTCTGTGATTGCATCCCAGGAGGGAAAAACGGTTTTGTTATAATCAGAGATGATGCTCAGAATCACTATTCAGGTTGCAATTATTAAAAAAGGAATTTAAGGCTTCGGCAGCTAAGAATCGATGAGAACCCATGTCTCGAAAGCTTCGAGGCATTGGAAAGACTATTACAGAAATTCAGTAAGAGTCATAAAAGTCATGTAAAGAATAGGAATAAAAAAATAACGCTGGTGGAAAAGATAGCTAAAATTGCAAAGCAAGATAACGTGTTAGATTGAATAGATCCCGCACAGAAAGCAGAAGCCATTGAAGTAGATGTAAAGAAGATTAGGCGCGACTCATAACTATTGGATTTGTGGAATATTTGATTGTAATAAGAAAGCGAATGAAATTGGATGAGAATTGGAGAGAATTCGCTACTAAATCATCAGATAAACAGATTATTGCACACCTGACCAGTTTAAGGAACTACCATGGTGTTGCAGGTTTAGAATCGTCGTTCAAGTAGATCTTTCGTATTGGAATATGAAACATTAGGAACAGGAATATAGATTTAACTAGGGTGCTATTCGAGAATTCATGATATAGCCGGCCCAGGAGACGAAAATTCAAGAGGTTCAATCGTTTTTTTCTAGACTACGTTCAAAGCGATAAGTAATTGGTGATGATCTTGAAACCAATAATGTCGTGCATGTGTAATAGATGTAGGTGATGGAAGAAAGTATTTAGAATATCGCCTCTTTTTTTTAACTCATCACATGTATACCTTCTAAAAGGATTGTTGTGGTGTGGTTTTGCCTTTTTCTCCTTGACCTTCTATCACAATCATGGTCAGCGTTGACCTTACTTTATTTATTCTTCTTACATGCCATGTGATAATTTCCCTTAGCTTATCCATCGTATCTGATTTAATTTTTAAAATAATATCATAAACTCCGTACACCCCATTCACCTCCAGAATGTCAGGCAACTTTTTTAATTCTTTTATGATCTCTTCCTCTGAACCCAGATCACAGTTAATCAAAACGTAAGCGGTTGGCATGCTTAATAATTATCAGTTTCACAGGTATTAAACTCTTTTTAAGCATATTTCAATTTGAAAAAACATGTTACTAATATTGTAAACGAAAGGCACTTTGATAAATAATGGTTGTATACTAATAACTTTCATTTTATACTGACTACATTTATGATAGAATTTTTGTAAACCTCAAAACGTGAAAATCTAAGCTTAACTTGCTCTGAAGATTTAAGATTTATTTAAGATCTCATGACTTTTAATATGATAGAGGTCAACTTGGTGGGATTTGTGTTGCGTCCTGAGTTATACCTCAAACTACACTCGGATACGACACAAAGATCATAAACAAAAGATGAGATTTAAGATAATCCAGATTCAGCAAAGGTCTATCTACAGCTGCCCGGCTTTACTTAACGTCATTCTTACATCTACCGCACAGGCTCCTTTTCCTTCCTCGAACACCAAAAGAGGATTCATATCGAATTCCTCGATTTCAGGAAATTCAGTAACCAGCTGCGAAAGTCTTTGTAAATTATCTATTATGCTTTGTAAATCAGAAGGTTTTTCGCCTCTAACGCCTTTCAATAACTTCACCGTCTTTATTGATTCAACCATTCTTTTCGCTTCCTCTTGCCCTACCGGCGCAAGTCGAAAAATCACATCTTTCAATACCTCTACATAGATGCCCCCTAGGCCAAACATAATAAGGGACCCGAAAAGTGGATCTTTCTTTGAACCAAGAATTATTTCCTTACCCGATTGGACCATCTCCTGCACAAGTATGCCTTGTATCTTTGCATCTGTACGATATTTGCGTGCATTCTCAATGATACTTCTAAAAGCTCTTTGGACCTCATCATTATTATTTAATCCTACTTTGACTCCACCTGCATCTGACTTGTGAATGATATCAGGCGATGCTATCTTCAATACAACGGGGTAGCCGATTTCATTAGCCGCTCTGATACATTGTTCTTCACTGGTTACAAGAATGTTTTTAGGCGTAGGAAATCCATATGCGGCAAGAACTTCATAGCCTTCTTCTTCTAAAAGGTTGATCCTTCCAGCCTTCCTTACGTTATAGAAGACTGTTTTGACCTTTTCTTGATCTACGGGGAAATGTTTTGGGCGGTCTTTTGGCCTTTCCAACCAATCTCCAAAGCGATTCATTGCTTCAAGGGTCTTGATAGCAGGCTCCGCATACATAAAATGAGGTATTCCACCTTCTGACAATATCTGTTTGTTTTCTGTACCTTCGGCAAGCCCCATCAATGCTGCCAACACCGTTTTTCCCGTGCCCTTAGATGTTTTTACAATTGTCTTAGCCAGTTCGTTATAATCCAATGTTGCTGAGGGTGTACACATTGTAACCACTGCCCCGACATTACTAGCCGGCAATACTTTGCTTAACACCCTTTCAAACCTGCCAGAATCAGCATCGCCTACTAAATCTATGGGATTTCTAGTCGACCCATGGGAGGGAATTACTTTTGTGAGATCTTCTTTTAATGAGGAAACATCAGCCATTTTCAAGCCATACTTTGAGCATTCATCAGTTGATATAATTGCCGGGCCCCCTGCATTTGATACTATCACGATCCCTGCTTTAGTAGAAGGTATGGGTTGTTTTGAAAAAGCTGTTGCAAGTTCAAATAAACTTTGCATTGTATCTACTCTAATTACTCCACTTTGAATAAACAGGGCATCATAGACTTCATCGGCTCCCATCAAAGCTCCTGTGTGTGAGATTGCTGCCTTCGCACCCTCTGGCGTTTTACCAGCTTTCAACACTACAATTGGTTTCTTGTTTTCACCTGTAATCTTCTTGGCAATTTCCATGAACCGTCTGCCGTCATGAACGTCTTCTAGATACATAACGATGACAGTTGTTTCCAAGTCCTCAGACAATAATTCAAGAATATCATTTTCGTCCATATCCACTTTGTTACCCATACTTATCACCTTTGAAAACCCAATACCTTGAGCCATTGCATCTTCTACTGTTGCTGCACAGATCGCACCGCTTTGGGATACAAGTGCTATGTTACCATATTCAGGGGTAATTTTCAGAAAAGTTGCATTCATCATACTCTGTTTAGACAAGCTCATGATACCAAGGCAATTTGGACCTATAATTCTAATGCCATATTTTTTACCTATTGCTGCTACTTCATTCTCTAGTAGAGCACCTTGTTGATCGACTTCCTTAAAGCCAGCTGAGACTATGATCGCTCCTTTAATGTTTTTCCTACCCACTTCCTCCATTACAGCTGGCACAATCCTGTTAGGAGTTGCAATTACAGCGAGGTCTATATTCTGCGGGATATCCAGAACACTCTTGTAGGCTCTTAGTCCGGACACTGTAGGATTGGATGGGGTAACTGGATAGATTTTTCCCTTGTAGCCATTAATTATATTGGAGAAGATCGCCTTTCCTACTCCGGCCTTTTCTGAAGCTCCTATCACGGCAATAGATTGAGGAGAAAGAAAGATGTTTTTTAATGCAGCAGTTGACATATTGAAAATAAAATCACTTGATGATGGTTATAAAGGATGCTATGTTTTCGGATAAACAACAAAAACATTATGGTATATGACATACTAATTTAATACATCTATTTGGTGGGGAGACCTAAGCCATTAACGAAATAGTACGACGTAGTCATCGTAGCTCCCTTCATAGCACAGGGATTGAGAAATTATAATGATCCCTATCTGACTCACCTGCTTAGTTAACATAGTGGCTATTCATTTTTATTATGTTATCAAGAATCAAATTACTCTGGTTAAATACAACAGGAATCAGAAGTATGATAACAATAGATGAAAAGAGAATATTTGATATAATAGAAAAAAGAAAACCGCATTCAGTAGCACTTAACGGCCCTGAAGCACTCATACCGAAAATTCAGACATGTGCAGATAATATTACTGAAAAGTTTGCTATTACTGCCTTCGTTATAGGTGATACATGCTGGGGTTCTTGTGATTTGAATACTCATGCTGCGGATATGTTGGGTGCTGACCTCCTATTCAATATTGGACATACCATAGCCGCTGAAATTTTTAACAGCAAAGTAATAATGATCAATGCATATGATGATATTGATTTTGGAACTGTAGCTAGGAAATGTGCGTTATCATTAAAAGAGAAAAAGTACAAATCAATATCATTATTAACTGATAGTCAACACCTTACGCAAATTGCCAATGTAAAGACAATATTTGAAGAATGCGACTACGAAGTCATTATCGGAAAAGGAAAAGGGCAGCTGAGTGATGGCCAGGTTTTCGGCTGTGAATTCTATCCTGCGCATAGTACTAAGAACCAGATCGATGCTTACATCTTTTTGGGTCAGAGTATGTTTCATTCAGCGAGTATAGCAATATCTACTGGGAAACCAACATACATGTTGGACCCATACTTTCAACAATATTCTGAAGTTAGCGAGGTTGCTGAGGCACTTCGTAAGAAAGCGATACTATCTGTCTATAAAACACTAGATTCAGAGAAAATTGGAATTATTATTGGTTTAAAAGAGGGACAGTTTGCTGAGATAACAGCTTTAAAGCTAAAAAGATCTTTCGAGCAATTAGGAAAGAAGGTGCAGCTAATTGCGATGACAGAGATTACGGATGAGCGTTTGCAGCCATTCAGAGGAATCGACGCTTTTGTGCAAGTAGCGTGTCCTAGAATAGCAATAGATGATCACTTTAAAAAACCAATGCTATCAGTACCGCAGGGCTTAGCATTGATAAAGCTTCTTAAGAATGAACCTATAGGCGATTTTTTAGAAATTAGACACTGGCTATGATTGTGATTGGACGTAGATATGTTTGGTCATCAAAATCTAAATTACACTTTGAGATCCAGTATCTTACTTTCTACCATTTTTGTAACATGCAACTCGATGTCCAATCGGTTGGGCAATGTGCCGGCTTATAGGACGCTCCTCTTTTATTGAACACTCAACTATTAGTTCAGGAAATCCCAATGCGGAGCTGTAATAAACCATTAAATTGCAGTCAGCTGAGCAAAGATGCTTGTACGTAACAACCAGGTCCCGTCATCCTGAACTACCAAAGCTGAGTGAGAAGAATGTTATATGACATTAATCTTATTCATTTTCTGCCGTTACTACACTTAACTCATGACCAGTCGCATCCCTATGCTCTACGGCAGTTTCCTTATTTGGAAACTCGTTGTCGCATACGATGCAACGATATGACTGTTTCATTATTATCCATAGAGCACTTCAAAGATTAAAAGACTTTCAAAGATAAAATGATTTAACAACAACAACAAGTTTCGCGACTACCGTGATTTAGTTTAAAGTCTGTTTATATTGTCATCTTAAACTTTTCTAATGTTTCATTGATTCTAAGAAATCCACTTTGTAGATACCTCTTATTGAAAGCATGATACTACATGGCAGAAGAGTGTGAATAATTGGATTAATGTACACGATGTAGGTTATATGGTCCTTTGAATATTTGTAGTACGTACCATGATATTATCCATTATAACTCGAATAGGAACTGTATTGGTTTTTAGTCTTGCTATTACAGAATGAGTACAGCTACCAATTTCTGACTTTCATCATGAGGTTTAGACATATAGGGAATGCACTTGACCAGGGGAGGTCATAATTAAGCCTTATGATTTGCGCTCCTATAGGTATACAATCTACATAAGCAAATGCATTACGTAAAAGACATAGATCGACAGAATTGTTGAATAAGCAGTTTGCTGAGAAATTAACACATTATGATCGTTCATGCTAGTCAGATGGAATAGCTGAAGCAACCCCTTTAATCAGTTCGTATTTTGCCCTATATCCCCGTGGATTTATAATCATACCATTATAGTTGAAAGTAGACGAATTCCCTACTATCACAGTCGTGATCATTCCTAGCATACCTTGATGCTCAAGCATTTTTTCTAAGGTTGTTGTAACGACAGCTTGCGTCTCTCTATATGCACCCTTTACTATTGCAACTGGCGTATCCGGTCGTCTATACCTTAGAAAAATATCTCTGGCATCTCTCAGCTGGTGTATACGTTTCTTGCTGGAAGGATTATAAATCACAGTAACATAGTCCCCTAACGCAGCAGCTTCTACCCGCTTAGTTATAATGTTCCATGGCACAAGCAAGTCGCTCATGCTCACTACTGCAAAGTCAGTCATTAACGGAGAACCAATTAGTGCAGCACATGAATTCAAAGAAGAAACTCCAGGAACACATTCAACATACATGCCGTTCTCTCTATTCCATCCTTTCTCAGCAAGTATCTCGTAAACCAGACCAATCATTCCATATATCCCTGGATCGCCAGAGGAGACAAGGGAGACTATCTTACCACCTTCGGCAAAACTGATTGCCTGATTTGCTCTCTCGACTTCCTGTGTCATGGCATAACGATAGACCTCTTTTCCAACTATCAAATCTTCAACTAGAGAAACATATGTATCATAACCAACTATAGTATCACTTTCTCCGATGACATCTCTTGCTCTATACGTCATATGGTCATGATGACCAGGGCCCACTCCTACAACGTATAATTTACCGTCTTTCATTTCTCCAAAGAAACAGCGATTCAATTTATTATAGTTTACGATAAATCAGTATTTGGGGATACTTTCAATTTTTTTGTGTGTTTTGATAGCACAGATATTAACACTTACTCTATAGTTGAGAGTGAGGGAGTCCACTTTTGTGAGATATATTGGACTCACTTATGCATCAAATTATTTTCAAAGATAGAGGCTGGTAGTTTGATATATTATAGGCATAATATACAGATATCCTAGCTGTGTTATGCATGTATTAGCCTCCTGTAAGAAGCCATAAGTACAAGTTAATTGACAAATTGCGAATGAAGCTTGCTACTCGACAACAAAATTTGACGAATCTAGCATCCGGAATCTGTGCTAAGTAATTAACTGTAGATTCACGGATTAGACTTCGGCAAGTCTGAACTCATCATGCAGGGCTTTAACGGCCCGATCACAATCATTATCATCTACTACAAATGCCAAATTTAACTCTGATGATCCCTGTGTGATCATAATTACATTGATATTCTGTTTGGCTACCGATCTGAATACTTTGGCGGCTATTCCTTTTATTCCACGCATACCAGAGCCTACCACTGCGATAACCGCAACATCAGCACTAATATTCACTTTTCGTATTACCTTACCCAACAAATTCAATTCTAGTGTCATTGCAGCTTTATCGAGATCAACCTTTCTCACAATCATTGATATGCTAGATTCCGATGGACTCTGAGAAATCATCATAATGTTGACTTTGTTCTTTGCAAGGACGTCGAATATCTTTGCAGCTGTTCCTGGTGCGCCTGCCATCGCTACCCCACTCACATCGATGAGGGCGGTATGCCGAATTGCACTAATGGATTTCACGATCTTTTGAGATGATCCGCTGGGAGTTTGTATAATAAGGGTACCTCTGTGATTAACATTCAAGGTATTCCGAATTCGGATTGGAATCTTTGCTTCTAGTATGGGTTCAAGAGCGCGTGGATGCATATACTTGGCTCCAAACAGAGCCATTTCCATCGCTTCTGAAAAGGATACTTCTTTAAGCACTTTGGCGTCTTTTACAATTTTTGGATCTGCGGTCATCAATCCATCTACATCACTCCAAAGCCAAACTTCGTGTGCACCAAGGCTAGCTGCTATTATCGTGGCAGTATAATCTGAACCGCCCCTACCTATTGTCGTAGTGTTACCGTTTTGATCTGCTCCTATGAAGCCTGTTACAACTGGAACAATATCATTTTTTAGCAAAGGTTCAATCTTGTGTAGAAGACGATGCTGTGTAGTATCCATCAAGGGGCGGGCCTCGCCATAATTAGAATCGGTCACGATTCCTGCTTCTTTACCGGTTAAATAATCTGACGTCACCCCAGAGTTGCGTAAAGCGAACGAAACAATCGGAGTGGATAACCTTTCACCGAATGATAACAAGTAGTCTAACGACTTTGGTGTAACTTCAGATAAGAGTGCTATTCCGTCAAGAATATTCTCTAATTCATGAATAAGTTTGGATATTACCGATCTTGCTTCAGCTTTGAGCTTTTCATCAACTAGAGCTCTTTCAACAATCGTAGTATGAATGTCCCTAGTCCTTTTTATGAAACTATCGATGGAGACTTTGTCGCCTCGCTTTATGCTATTAGATATAGCTAATATTGCATCTGTCATACCGCGGACCGCGGAAACTACGCTTATTATTTCGTTGTCTCCATTCCGCTTGTACATTTTTATTAGATTGGCTACGTGATTGACTTTGTCGGGGGAATCTATCGCAGTTCCTCCGAACTTCATTACAATTCGCATAAACAGCTTTTATCCGTCTTCAGTCCTGCACTCTTGGTGCTAGGTAAAAATGAATCCTGCCTACATTTGCGACCCTAAATTGAAGTCTCAAGGGCATCTTACTTGAATATTCTGCTGTTACTGATCCGCCTACGGTACTCACCGCCTTTGAAATTTTAGAAAGATAATCTAGGCTATATGTTGCTTTGCTATCTTCTTTAATACTTAGTTCCTCTAGCCCCTCGTTTCCTGATTCAAGAATTATTTCTGCCTCGCCTGAGTCACTTTTACCTAAGAAGACTACCTTCTTTGGATCTGATTCTATAGAAATATATTCAGAAACTACTTGAACGTCTGAAAGAGCTTTATCAAATGCCGTAGCGGTTAATACAACCCTGGAATTAAAATTTAGTTTTGGGAGTGGAGTAGCACTAGGAGAACTGTCTATGAGTCTCATCTTGTATTCTCTTCTGTATCCATCATAAATCCTGATAAGTAACATGCTATCGTCTCCGATAGAAATGTCCACTGAATCCTTTTTGTCTGCTCTTTTTATGAGTTTTGAGAATTCATCAACTCGTACCCCGAATTTTACTGACGCATCACATTCGTATCCATCGAATGCAGAGTTCGGCCAATGGATATCAATAAGTGCTACATGAGATGGGTCCATACCTCTAAATGAGATACCTTCAACAGTTGCTTCGAAGGTCGCCTCATCCACTAGAGTGGAAATTGCTGAGGATACAGCTTTCCACTCATCTGGCGTTTTTGTCTTTGCCTTGAATACCAAATTGATTCAATAATGTGGCTGTCGTTTACAGATTTTAAACATTGCTATAATACGGAGAAGTATAGATAATATCTTGCGTAAGCATAAGCTATCAAGCTCTTTTTATAACTGCTGTAACTGAAAGTTGAAAATTCACATTTTGTTCAGCATTCCACGAAAAGAGTTTCTTCCCAGTTCGGAATATGGAAGAGACTTAACATTAGCCTGTTCTATGGCTGACATAGATTTAGTAGCTCTTAAATCAAGCTATAGGCACATTCAGCTAGACGGTCGTCTTAATTGATATGTATTTCAAAATAGGCCCTTGGGGATTAATGATTAGCGATATACGGTAAAAAATTAGCACGTTAAGAATAATTTCTCCAAGTATGATCACATTTCGTGCATCGATAAAATTGGGTCGTGGCTTCGTCAGCAGATCTAGTTTGCAACATCCACCAAAATGCTATGTTATTTCCGCACCTAGGACAATCAATGCTAATTGTTGGCAAGGTATCAGGGCCTTTTTCGCCATCTAAAATCTTAAGAGAACTTCCAGGATTGCCTTGTCGTGTTGACGGCAGCTTGTTTTCATTAAGTAGTTCGCTCTCCTCTTCAACCGAGCTAAAACCACATTTGGGACACAAAAGAACTCTCTCCTCAATCTTTACCTTAAGGCGGGTCTCGCATTTAGGACAGAACTTCGAAGAAACACACCTCTAGTTATTTCTTCTTCAGGCTGGCTTTCAGGGTACCCGTCAGCTCTTTAATATATTCTGATGCAGATAGAGATGCATCTTGGATAGCGTCGATCGGATCCTTTCTCTTGGTTATGACTCTGGCAATATAGTCTTTTATAAGCGGATGCTTGAGCATTACACCTGCAAATTCAACGCTCTTTTCTTTCAATAGTTCATGTTGGATAATATACATTATCGAGATATCTTCTTCTTGAAGTTTTAATTCTAATTCATTTTCTTTAATATCAATTATCTCTGCAAGCATTATACAGACAACTACTTATTGAGGATATAAATGATACCATGCTTGCACTGCCTTGGCTAATACCAGAAGTATTATCGACGATCCTTTCTTAAGTAAATCGAAGGGTAGAGTAAGACTAGGGGACTCAGTTACTTTAAGTTTAACCTTTAAAATAAAGGGAAGTATAAGGGAAAGTTTTACTCCTAAAAACTGGGAAAGGGCGTACAATAAACATGACAATATATTGAGAATGACTATATGGGTTACTTTAAAATCAGGCAGAAATACAATTGTTGCTCTCAAATTTGTTAGAAAGGCTGTGCTCTTCTGGACCCGAAATCCAAAAATACCATACAGAATTTGGGCTTCGGTGATTAAGGATGACATGCCCTTCCATACTCTTAGCGTAGAGGAAATCCAGTCGATGCTATTTGATGTGAATAAAATCATCGAATTAAAAGGTGACGAGATCAAGTTGGGCAATCGGAAATTATTTGCAGAAATCAAGGTTTCATGGGGGACACATCAGTACACTCAATCAACCATAATATCTAACAAATCGAATAGTGTAGAGATCGAATTTACTGAATAGATAATTTGCAGTCTACGACATGATATTATTTAACATAGTAACCCAAGAAATGAAACAAAATGAAGCAGATTTCATCTCTAGCCTAATCGTCCAGGACTACATCAAGATAAAGTAACAAAGGAATAAAATCGCCTTCCCGTATATACTACGCATCGGAATACCTGTTCTGTTATCTGAAGTGAAATTGATGAATCTCTAAGGGAAGAGATTACTCGCCCGTGAACTCTGTATACGCTCATTGCCGCTTACATAACGTTGTATCTCATCGAAACCTCGTGTTGCTTAAACCCCAGTTTGGTATAAAACGGGACATTTTGGATAGAGCATTCTAGAATAACCTTATAACACCCTATCTGCTTTGCAAATTGCAAGGATCTATTAATTAAACTGGATCCAATACCAAAGCCCTCGTACCCCTTTCTTGTAACCACATCTTCAATGTGCCCAACTTTTCCCCCATCATGAATGAATTTTTGTTCAATTAGCAAAGTGGTTGAACCGATTATCTCAGAATCATCGCTAACTGCAACAAATAGTTTATAAAATGAGTTCGATTTAATTTCATTTATAACTTTCCTAGTTTTTTCCTTATCTTGAGAAATTTTTTTAACATCACTTAGATTGGAAAGAGTTTCGAAAAATCCATTCAATAGATCTGTTTCCTCTATCTCCCTGATGATAAAGTTCATACCTTCCGACCTTCCCCTGTACATAATATATACTTGTTACCAGGTTAATTAGTAATACATACTCATAATACTTTTATTAGGTATGAGAACATAAATATTGTTTGGCAAGTTATTGTCCTGAGTGTGGAGGCGAACTGAAATTTGATTCAGTTAGCAAGAATTTGCTCTGTAAGAGTTGTGGTCTTTTCGCTTCTAGAGAAAAAATAGATGAGCTGCGAGACAAAGCTGATAATGAATTCACAGACAAGAGAAGAGGTCTACATGATGATTACCTTGATTGGTGGCAGACTTCAAAGAAGGACAAGCAAAAGCAATAAGATGGTATTCACAGTTTTCGTTTTTGACATATTATTATATTATTGTGGATTCCATTGGGTCGGCAATATCATTCTTTAGAGAAACTATCTGCTCTTCTTTCCTAGATTTTAGAACAGTCATTAATTCTGTTTCTATAATGTTGGGTAACTTACGGATCTTGTT